>Ga0209429_10002714_pt1 | contig 10307 bp, 7 predicted proteins | sample BarGraNGADG00212_3_FD_184493 | JGI IMG/M metagenome (GOLD analysis project Ga0209429, IMG submission 184493) | Arctic peat soil microbial communities from Barrow, Alaska - Barrow Graham LP Ref core NGADG0004-212 (SPAdes) (version 2) | ecosystem: Environmental > Terrestrial > Soil > Wetlands >... | reverse complement strand
TATAATATAAACTAACGGAATAAATATCTGCTAACAATAACAGATTAATAAAATACAATCTTGAAAGAAAACGATTTAGAAAAAATAGAACGCTATATCAAAGGACTGACTAATGACCAGGAAAATGCCTGGGTAGAGTCTCTTTTTTTAGATGGCGAAAACAATTATTTCCTTAAAAACTCTCTTGAAAAAGACTGGGATGCAATAGTTGAGAACACATCAATTTCTAAGGTTAATCTTAATCACCTGCTAATGGAGGTTCATCATATAATCAGAAAGAATGAGATTTTAAAAAATCAGAGACCTCTGCAAAAATTTATTAGGATTTACATGAAAACCGCCGCCATTTTACTTTTACCGTTGCTTATAACTGGAGGATTGGTTTTTTATTACTCTGGCGTACATGGTCTGACAAAGCCGGACCGTGAGAGCATCTCAACGATTTATGCCCCGTTGGGAGCCAGGGTTTCTTTCATATTACCTGATAGTACAACTGGCATGCTTAATAGTGGATCAAGTCTCAGTTATTCCCTTCCATTTAATAACAACCGACATATAAATCTTGAAGGAGAAGCATGGTTTGAGGTTACACGGGATGAAGAGAATCCATTTGAAATAAAAACAGGGAATTCGACAGTGAAGGTATTGGGGACCAGTTTTAACCTGAGCGCTTACCCGGTTGAAAACTATGTCGAAGTTGTTCTTCAAAAAGGGAGAGTGGATTTTAAAGATAATAAAAGAGATAAAGAAATGACAGTATTCCCATCCGAAAGATTAGTATTTGAGAATGGGGATATCAGCAAAACAGTCACTGATCCTGCAAAATATAATTCCTGGACCCAGGGGAAACTTGTTTTTAGAAATGACCCAATGTCGGAAGTGGCCAGACGTATTGAACGATGGTATAACGTAAAGGTAGTACTCAATGACAAAGAGCTCGAGAAATATTCTTTCAGAGGAACTTTCCAGGACGACAAACTTGAAGATGTTCTGCGGTTCTTAAGCCTGACCTCTCCTATTAAGTACAAAATTACGCCGCGCTTTCTCCTCGCCGATGGAACATATGAAAAAGAAATAATTACTATTTTTATTAAGAATCCCCAATACTAACTTTCTTAAACCCAAAACAAATGAAAACGATTCACGGTCCTTAAAAAGAATTAAAAAAAGGAAATCGCTACAACGATTTCCCTAAAAACAACCTTTCGGTATTTTTTAACTTAAAATTTTACAAATTTATGAAAAAAAACAAACCTTTTAGGGAATTGTTTTATCATTCCCTGAAAAAAACCCTACTAATTATGCGTATTGCTGTTATTCTTATGATTCTCGGAATTCTTCAAGCACGTGCTAACGACGCCTATTCGCAGAAAACTAAGCTTTCCTTCAATTTTTCCGAAACAGAACTTGTTAAGGTACTTGACAAGATTGAAAATGAAAGCCAATTTTTCTTTCTCTACAATGAGAAACTTCTTGATACCGACCGTAAAGTAAATATCGACGCAAAAGACAAGTTAATCAGTTCGATTTTGGATGATTTATTTACGGGTACCAATGTTAAGTATACTATCATTGACCGCAAGATCATTCTTGCTCCTGACTATCTTACTGAGACATCTGACATACAACAACGCTAAGTAACCGGAACAGTTACAGATGAAACCGGAAATGCCTTACCGGGTGTTAACATTCAGGTTGAGGGTACAACTCTTGGAGCCATTACCGATATAAATGGTAAATACTCGATAGGCGTACCAAATACAAATGCGGTGCTTATTTTTTCATTTGTAGGCTACCTGGATAGTAAAATATCTTTAGCCGGAAGGGCAAAAATTGATGTGACACTGGAACCCTCACTCGAATCTCTGGATGAAGTAGTAGTTGTTGGTTATGGAACCCAGAAGAAAAAAGATGTTACATCTGCCATTGCTGTTGTAGATGCAAAACAGATTTCAAGAGCTCCTGTAGCTAACGTTACAAATGCTCTGATGGGCGTTACACCTGGTGTTGAGGTTACAAATAACACTGGAAAACCGGGTGAAGCAGGAACCATAAGGATCCGCGGTGTAGCCAGTACTAACAGTACAGACCCTCTGTATGTTGTTGACGGTATTCCAATGGATGGTACAAAGGTTAACTCTGCTGATATTGAGAGTATTCAGATTCTGAAAGATGCTGCATCATGTGCTATATATGGTGCCCGTGGTGCAAACGGGGTAATCATTATTACAACAAAAAGCGGTCAGTCAGGTGCTCCTAAAATCAGTTATAGCGGATACTATGGTGTTGAGAAGGCATGGAAATTGTACGATATGATGAATATCGATCAGTGGGCTCAAACTGTATATGAGGGAAATACTGCCAATGGAAAAACTGTTCCTAAGTTAGCTACTGATATTTTAAATCATAATAATCTTGGAACTCCTTACCAATATTATGATGGAACTGTCACCAACTGGCAGAAACAAATATTCCATCAAGGTGCAATAAAAGAGAATAATATTGATTTTTCCGGTGGTACAAATTCAGGCAACTATTACATCTCTGTTAACCAGTTTAAGCAGGACGGGATCATTATTGATACACCATATGAAAGGTATTCAGTACGCTTGAACTCTAACTGGACCAAGAATAAGTTCAAATTCGGTGAAAACATGTCATACCGTTATGCCAAGAATGAAGCAGAGGATAATTATGATGGAAGATCAGTGATACAGGAAGCTGTTAAAATGACTCCTAACGTTGCGGTATATAATCCTGCTTCAATCCCCGGAGGTTTTTCCGGTTATGATAACAGCCTTGTAGATCACGATGCAAGCAACCCTGTTGGTACCCTCCTCCGCAGGACGAATATGAGCTATGGTAAGACGTTTACAATGAATGTATACGGTGAATACCAGATTATGAAGGACCTTACTTGGAGAAGCACTGTTGGTGTCATTGATACTGAAAATCAGGGTGCTGATTTAACACTTAAGACAAACATGCCTCCAAAAAGTTATGCTAACACTACTTTAAGTGAGAGTAGTAGCTATAGTTATAACTGGATTCTGGAACACATGCTTACCTATCATAAAATATTCGGCAAGCACGATCTGTCAATTATGGCAGACATGTCGAATGAATCGTATAAATACCATAATATTTCTGCCAGTGGTAATAACACTCCAGACGGAGGTTAATGCTGTGCTCTCATTGCTGGAATTAGGTTATGCAGTTAGCGGTGGCGAAAATGAAAGCACCCGTATTTCGTACCTCAGCCGTGTTCAGTATTCTTATAATGGTAAATATATTCTTACCGCTAACATGAGACGTGACGGTTCATCAAAATTCGGCCCGGGTAACAAATGGGGTAATTTCCCATCTGCTTCACTCGCATGGAGTGTAAGTGAAGAACCCTTTATTAAGAGTATTTCGGCAATCAGTAGCCTGAAGTTGAGAACCAGTTATGGAATAGTAGGAAATGATTCTCCGGTTGGTGCTTATTCATACGTAAGCACCCTATCAATGAATCAGAACTATACATTTGGAACTTACAAAGCGGTTGGAGCCATATTACGTGGTTTTGTCAACCCTAGTCTTTCATGGGAAACCGTTAAACAATTTGACCTTGGAGTTGATCTCGGACTTTTTAAAGGCGCTATTGATGTTACTTTTGATTTTTATGATAAACGAACTCAGGATATGCTAATCCTTGTTCCACTTCCTGCCTCCAGCGGTTCAAGTGGTAGCATACAGAAGAACCTTGCAAGTGTTAAAAACCAGGGGTTGGAATTTATGGTCACCGGCCGGAAATCATTCGGTGATCTTAATCTGACAGTTTCAGGAAATGCATCTTACCTCCTTGTTAATAAAGTCCTCGATCTGCCGGGAAATCCTATAACTGCAGGTACTGTTGAATGGGGATCTGTTACCAAGACAGAAGCTGGTCATTCAGTTGGTGAATTCTATTTGTATAAAATGGTAGGAGTATTCCCCGATCAGGCTGCCATTGATAATTATACCTATACAAATCCGACGACCCAAGTTGTAACAATAATCCAGCCAACTGCCGTACCGGGCGATGTACAATTTGCTGATCTGAATAACGATGGCCAGATAACTGCACTTGACCGTGATTATTTTGGTAGTCCAATTCCAAAACTTACCTACGGTGTTAATGTGAATGCCGATTTTAAAGGATTTGACTTATCATTGTTCTTACAGGGTATCTCCGGGTCTAAAATATTTTCAGATTTGTTAACATGGTCACAGGGGATGCATACTAACTTCAATTCTGGTTTGGATGCTCTTGAACGCTGGACTCCTGACCATACAATTACTAATGTACCCAGGGCAGTTCGTGACGATCCTAACGGAAATATTAAAAAGACATCTACCAGGAGCCTTTTTTCCGGCGATTACGCCAGGTTAAAAAACGTGTCAATCGGATATACACTGCCAAAGAGTGTTAACGATCTTCTTAAAATAGACAACCTCAGGATCTATGCTACAGCCCGTAACCTTTTGACCTTCACCAAATATCCATATTTTGACCCGGAAATTGGTGGTGGTAATACATCAAGGGGCATCGACAGAGGTACTTATCCACAGGCACGCACTATGATAATGGGTGTTCAACTTGATTTTTAACATTTAAAACTAATAATGATGAAAACCAAAATAATTCTATTCTTTATGGGGTGCTTGTTTATGATTTCCTGCAGTGAGGAATACATCACAAAGGATTTTGTAAAAGGAAGTTATATCCCCTCAACTTTTTATGACAATAAGGATCGTGCCAATATGGCCCTTAATGCTGTATATTCAACAATGAACGGCGGCTTTGCCAGTGGCGCATATATCCTGGAGCTCTGCTTTGCTGATGACCTCTGGGGAACTGGCTTTATTGCAGGTTATGGCAACTATGGATCAATTACAGACTTTACTAATTTTAATACATTTGGCGAAACAAGAGGTGTATACAATACATGCTATTCCTCAGTCCTGATGTGTAACTCAGCTCTGTCAGTAATTCCTGACGCTCAGAAAAAAGCAAATAATCCTGGCTTCACACAGGCAGACGTTGATTCCTATTTGGGACAGGTTTATTTTATGAGGGCTTATAGCTATTATCTGCTCTATGCGTATTGGCCACAGGACAAATTAGTTCTGAGGAGAACCGTACCTGCCAGTCAGAGTGAATTTATTCAGGCTCCGGCTCCAAAAGACAGTATTTCCGCCTTTATTGAATCCGATCTTAAAAAAGCTCAGACTCTTCTTTCAGCAAGTCTTAATACAACAGCGACTTATGAAAAAGGAAGATTTACCCGTGGATCAGCTACCGGGTTACTCGGAAAACTTTATATGCTCGACGGTAAATATGCACAGGCTGCAGCCGAATTTAAAAAGCTCCTTCCCGGAGTGGGTGATGCTGCTTACGGTACATATTCGCTTATGCCAGATTATAGGGATAACTTCACTTCAGCCAAGGAAAACAATGCCGAATCTATTCTTGAGGTTCAGTTTTATAATGTTACAAATAATGGACAGGAACTTTCTGGAGTACTTCAGAACTGGACACTTAACAGGACCACAAATAAAGACATGTGGTGGAACTGGGCCGTACCTACTTTCCGTCTTAATGAATTTGAAAACTGGACAGAAACTATCGCCGGTGTTCCTACAACAGTTTATGATTACAGGGCATACGAGACATTCTGGGGTGTTCCGAATGGTGCAAGTTACACATACAGCGGGACTACACTAGACTGGAAACAACAGAAATGGGACGTTGAATCTGTTATCGCCGGTTTAACTGGCGTATACAGTATTCGTAAATATGCTTTTGACAACAACAACCAGCAGCCAGCTGGAGGTAACTTCACTAACTCGGATATTAACTTCAGGTTAATTCGTCTTTCAGACATTATGCTTCTTTATGCTGAGTGTTTGGCAAACCTGAACCCTGCTAATGTAACTGCGACTGATGTTAACAGTGCAATATATTGGGTCGATCAGGTAAGAACCAGGGCAAATAAGCCAATGGCTGATCAGACGATTCTTTATAGTGCACGTGCTTCAGTTCCCGGTCAGTTGCCAACTGCAACTGATCTTATGGCTGCTAAAGGTTGGACTGTGCAGCAACTTATTGAACATGAGCGTTATGTAGAGCTATACTGCGAAGGATGGCGGGGTCAGGATATGAAGAGATGGAAAAAGGGGGCAAGCTATGTTCAATATAAAGCTGGATGGAAGGGATATGAGTCACTTACTATTCCTATTCCACAGGATGAATTGGATGCTAACCCATTAATGCCAAGATAATTACTGAGTAATTTATATCAGTTTACTTTATAGAGAGGCTGTCCTAAAAACGAGGACAGCCTCTCTTTTATTGGAATAAACTCTGTCGTAATACTTATATAGTTGATCTTTAATATTTATTAACAATTTGACTGTTAATAACTTATGTTCTTTGAAGTCTTGTTTTTTGCTTAAGGCTGGTTTTATCAGACCATAGTTTTGATCCCGGTAAATATCCAAATCTAGCGAAGAATCAAAAAACACGAATTAATAAGGATTAACTATTTACTCAGATTATAAATTCCAGCTAAGTTTGTGATCCTTATCCTTTAGTATTTTATTATGGTCAAGTAACCAACGTATTACTTTAATGACCTGATCTTCCGGATAATCTAACATTTTCACAAGTTCTTCAGCATCAGGACTCTTTTCGGAGAGATGAGTTTTAATCTCTTCAAGGATAAGATCAAATTCGTATTTACTCAGATCAAGTTCATTTCGTTCACGGCAAACATCGCAGATACCACATCGGTCAGACTCTTCACCAAAATAATCCAGAAGAGTAACTGACCGGCAACGGTTATCAGTATCTGCATATTCTATCATTGTGTTAACTCTGATCTCATATTTTTCCTTCACATGATGATAGTTTTCAGGAGAAATTAGCAGGGCTTTACGTCCAAGCCGCTCTTCAGTGAAGATTACAAGAGCGGTTTTTTTCCCGGGTATAAAACGTATTATGTTCAGGGAAGATAATTTTACAAGATATTGATAAATTGTATCGCGTGTTGCGGCGGATTTTCTTGAAAGTGTTTCTTCGTTAATCGCAACGAATTCTGTAAACATGCCAGTATAAGATCTTAAAAGCAACTTTATAAATCCGTCGAAAGATTCGTTTGCCACCTGGAATTTATACAGATCATCGCGGCTTACAACAAAATGAACCCTTGAAGGATTATTTATCTCTTCCGTGAATTCCATATAGCCTTCCCTTTGAAGAAACTGAAGACTGTTATATGTTTCAATCACCGGTAACCGGAATTTCGATACAAATTCTGACATATTAAAATCAAAAACATTGTCTTTTCCGGAACCCAGTGGAACCTGTAGGAAATTACATAATGCCTCATAAATGTCTTTGATTTTTTCGATGGGAGGAAATTTTTTTCTGATTGTATCCAGGAGACGGCTTTTATCAGCCGGTGAATATAGAAGCACAGAAGAGGCTGGTTTATTATCCCGGCCAGCCCTCCCACTCTCCTGAAAATAATTTTCAATTGAATCTGGTATATCCCAGTGTATTACGAATCTTACCTCCGACTTATCAATGCCCATTCCGAAAGCATTCGTCGATACTATTACACGGGTCTCTCCCACTGTCCATGATGATTGCTTTTTATCACGTATTTCAATAGGTAACCCGGCATGATAGAAATCGGCGCTTATTCCGTTTGCCAGAAGAAGTTCTGCAACCTCTTTACATCTTTTCCTGCTTCGGACGTATACGATTCCGCTTCCTTTTGCTTTCTTCAATGTTTTAATAAGATATGTTCCCTTATCTTCAACCTTCCTCACGAGATATGAAATGTTTTTTCTGTCGAAGCTTGTTCTCAGAACATTTTTCTTCCTGAACGAAAGTTTAGTCATAATATCCTCAATAACCTGAGGGGTTGCCGATGCAGTGAGGGCAAGAAATGGTACTTTATCTGATATGTAATTTCTCAGTGAGGCAATTTTCAGGTAAGAAGGTCTGAAATCATATCCCCACTGAGAAATGCAGTGCGCTTCATCAATTGCAACCAATGAGAGATTCAGTCTTGATACTTTTCCCTGAAAAATCCTTGTTGAAATTCTCTCGGGAGATACATAAAGAAACTTATAATCTCCATAAATTGCATTTTCAAGTGAGACATCAATCTCCTCAGCCGACATCCCGGAATGAATAGCTATAGATTTTATTTCCAGACTATTAAGACGATTGACCTGATCCTTCATCAAAGCAATTAAAGGAGTAATAACCAGGCATATTCCTTCCTGAGTAAGTGCCGGTACCTGGAAGGTTATAGATTTTCCACCGCCGGTAGGCATTAATCCAAGAGTATCCCTTCCTTCAGCAATAGATCTGATTATATCTTCCTGCAAAGGTTTGAATGATGTAAAGCCCCAATACCGGGTTAAAATCTGTCTGTAAGGTTCAATATTCACTGATGATTGTGTCATTTACAAATGTAGTAACTGTAAGTCAATTTTTTATAATGGCTAAATGAAAGAGATGTTTTAAGAGTCTGATTTTTTTTCGTAATTTGCGCCAGCAAAAACTTAAAATCTCATCTGATGTCATTTTTGAAAGATAAGATCATTTATGAAGGTTTAACATTTGATGATGTTCTTCTGATTCCTTCATATTCTGAGGTACTTCCAAGAGAAGTAGAACTCAGCTCAATGTTCACAAGAAACATAAGGATTAATACACCGATTGTATCAGCTGCAATGGATACAGTTACAGAAGAAGAACTTGCTATTGCAATCGCTATGGAAGGAGGTATCGGTGTGATCCATAAAAATATGTCAATTGAAAAGCAGGCTGCCCAGATAAAACGTGTAAAAAGGGCTGAAAATGTTATGATATTCGATCCAATTACCATTAACCTCCATGCTACAGTTGGCGAAGCAATGAATCTGATGAGGGAGTATAAGATCGGAGGCATACCTGTTATTGATGACCATGGAATCCTGAAAGGTATTGTGACAAACAGAGATCTCCGGTTTGAAAACAACCGGGCACGGAAAATAACAGAAGTAATGACTACTAATCTGATCACAACAAATCATCAGACTAATCTCGAAGCAGCTGCCAGAATACTTCAGAAACATAAAATTGAAAAGCTTCCCATGATTGACGAAGCCGGCAAACTGATCGGACTTATTACATACAAAGACATAACCAAGACCAAGGACCGTCCTAATTCATGCAAGGATGCTAAAGGCAGACTCAGGGTGGCAGGTGCAGTAGGTATCGCCGCAGATACTCTGCAAAGAGTTGAGGCTTTAATTAATGCAGATGTGGATGCAATCTCAATCGATACTGCGCATGCGCATTCTGTAAATGTCATAAATATTTTGAAGGAAATTAAAAGAAACTATCCGGCGATAGATGTAATTGCCGGAAATATAGGGACCGGTGAAGCTGCAAAAGTACTTGTTAATGAGGGGGCTGATGCTGTTAAGGTAGGCATAGGACCAGGTTCAATCTGTACTACCAGAGTAGTTGCCGGTGTAGGTATTCCGCAGCTCACTGCAATTTATAATGTTTCAAAAGCTATTGAAGGCTCAGGAATACCGGTAATAGCAGACGGGGGAATCAGGTATTCGGGAGACATTATCAAAGCAATTGCGGCCGGAGCTGATTCTATTATGGCTGGGGCACTCTTCGCCGGTGTTGAAGAATCGCCCGGTGAGACTATTATCTATAACGGACGTAAGTTCAAAGCTTACAGAGGTATGGGGTCTATTGAAGCTATGCAACAGGGGTCGAAGGACCGTTATTTTCAGGATATGGAGGATGATATTCAAAAACTAGTTCCTGAGGGAATAGCTGCAAGGGTGCCTTACAAGGGAACACTTTCAGAAGTTATTTACCAGATGACGGGTGGGTTAAGAGCAGGAATGGGATATCTTGGGGCAAAAAACATAAGTATTCTCAAAAAGGATAGCAAATTTGTACGGATTACTAATTCCGGAATTATAGAAAGTCATCCGCACGATGTGTCAATCACAAGAGAATCTCCTAATTATAGCAGAAAATCATTTGAATAACAGGTACCAGCTAATCCTGATGAAGATCAGATCATTATTTTTGATTATTTTATTAAATCTGTTGCCGGTCATTACCAGGGCACAGGATTTGAATTCAAGCGTTCTGATGACGGTTGGTGGTAATAAGATTCAATCGGGAGAATTTATCAGAATGTATAAGAAGAGTCTGGATCCGGGTAAAAAAACCGATGTTGATGAGTATCTGC
>Ga0209429_10002713_pt1 | contig 10307 bp, 9 predicted proteins | sample BarGraNGADG00212_3_FD_184493 | JGI IMG/M metagenome (GOLD analysis project Ga0209429, IMG submission 184493) | Arctic peat soil microbial communities from Barrow, Alaska - Barrow Graham LP Ref core NGADG0004-212 (SPAdes) (version 2) | ecosystem: Environmental > Terrestrial > Soil > Wetlands >... | reverse complement strand
TTTCGATTACACCCTTGCGGCTCGGAAATTCCTGCCGCGCTGCCGGGCCCCTTTGCCGGCGATTGTCCGCCTGCTCAACCAATCTCCCCTGCTCCATCGGTTGGAAATCGGTTTGGTTTCCAGCGAGGCGTTCTTCGACGAAGTGCGCGCGGCCACCGGTTTTCAAGGGACCTGGCCCGAATTCCAAACCATCTTCGGCGATATTTTCACCCCGATCCAGCCCATGGTGCGGCTCCACGCGGAACTGCGTTCCCTTCGGATGCGAACGTATATATTCTCCAATACCAACGATCTGGCCGTGGCCCATATTCGCGATCATTTCCCGTTTTTCCGCCAGTTCGACGGTTATGTCTATTCCTACGAACATCATGCCATGAAACCGGAGGCGTTACTCTATGAGATCATGGAACAAACCAGCGGCTGTCGCGGCTCGGAATTGCTCTACATCGACGATCGCCTGGAGAATGTTGCCGCCGGCGCCGCCCGGGGCTGGCAGACCGTTTTACATGAAACGCCGGAGAAAACCCGCGCCGCCGTCGCCCAACTGGGTTTGCTGAAATAAGCCTCGTTACGTCTCCTACCCTTCACGAACTTGCTCCGATATTGATATGAAACCTTGAATTCTTTCCTACCCTAATGCTTTTTCGCAGCAAGAGGCGCGACAATAAAAATAACGGCCGTACTTTATATTGTCGCGCCACATCGACGTTTGTCAAAAGGTCGCATCAGTTCTATAACCCGCGAACTGGCTTTATGAATTTGCCCTGCGCTGGGCAAAGCGTGCCCGTGCTCACCGCGGCGGGACGGCGCTAGGCTCTCAACATTGCCGACAAACGCGCCGGGCTTAACACCTGGAGGGTTTTCCCGCTCACCGAGAGCAGTTTTTGCTCCCGGAATTTGGCCAGCGTCCGGGAAAACGTCTCGCTGACCGTGCCCAACTCCGCCGCCAGAACCCGCTTGGTCATCGGCAATTCGATCAGCACCGGCGATGGACTCTCCGGCTCCGGACACCGTTTGATCAACCAGTTGGCCAGCCGGGTTTCCACGTCTTTCAGCGTCAGATCCTCAATCCGGCCCACCAGGACTTTCAAATGCTGGCTCATGGAACTGAGCATGCGCAGGGCCAGCTCCGGCTGACGACGCAACAGCGCCAGGAATTCATGTTTCTGGACTCGGAGCACCTGCGTGGATTCCAGGGCCCGCGCCTCGGCCGGATAACCCGTTTCGGTGGCCAGCGTGGCTTCGGCAAATGAATCGCCGGCACGAAAAATATGAATGACCTGCTCCTTGCCCGCGTCGCTCAGGCGATGCACGTTCAGAGCGCCCGTCCGCACCACGAAGAATCCCCGGGATGGCTCCCCTTCGTGAAACAGATATTCGTCCTTGGCCAGTTGCCGGGTCACGGTGATGCCCGCCAGGGCGCGCAGATCGGCTGGCGGAAGGCCCTGGAACAACCGGCACGACCGCAAGGCGGCCACCAGGGCCGTCCGTTTCATTTCCGCCAAAGTGTCCATCGGCGTCAGGCGGCGGCATGATCCTGCTTGCGGCGCACCAGGGGCGTGGATTCGCCCAGGACGACCGCCCGCGTGATTTTGACCTCCAGCACGTCCTGCTGGCTGGGAATGTCGTACATGACCTGCAACATCATTTTTTCCAGCATGCTGCGCAAAGCCCGCGCGCCCGTGCCCTTCGTGATGGCTTGCTTGGCCAGTTCCCGCAGAGCCTCCGGCGTAAACTGCAAATCCACTCCGTCCATCGCCAGCAGTTTCCCGTATTGCTTGGTTAAAGCGTTCCGGGTCTCGGTGAGGATTCTCACCAATTGATCCTCGGTCAACTCCTCCAGCACCGATACCATCGGCAGCCGGCCAACGAACTCCGGAATAAAACCAAAGTTCAACAAATCTTCCGGTTCCACAAACCGTAAAACCGAACCGTCCTTCGCCGCCGCCTGCAAGTTCTGGTCCGCCGCGCCAAAGCCCATCACGCGCCGCCCCAGCCGCCGCTGGATGATCTTGTCCAGCCCCACGAAGGCGCCGCCGCAGATAAACAAAATATTGGACGTATCCACCCGGATGTACTCCTGCTGCGGATGCTTGCGCCCTCCCTGCGGCGGCACACTGCAGAGCGTCCCCTCGAGAATTTTCAGCAACGCCTGTTGCACCCCCTCGCCTGATACGTCGCGGGTGATGGATACATTCTCGGTTTTGCGGGCGATTTTGTCGATTTCATCGACATAAACGATGCCCATTTGAGCCCGTTTCACGTCATAATCGGCGTTCTGCAGCAGACGCAGGATGATGTTTTCCACATCTTCGCCCACATAGCCGGCCTCGGTCAGGGTGGTGGCATCGGCGATCGCAAAGGGCACCTCGAGGGTTTTGGCCAGCGTGCGCGCCAGCAGGGTCTTGCCCGAGCCGGTGGGCCCCAGCAGCAGAATGTTGGTCTTTTCGATTTCGACCTCGTCATGCGGCGTCCGGGGTTTGTCCTCCGCCTTGCCCTTGGACCGCTCGACCGCTGGCTCCTGCGTCAGCCGCTTGTAATGATTATGAACCGCCACGGCCAGCGTCTTCTTGGCGTGATCCTGGCCGATGCAATGCAAATCCAGCTCGTGCTTGATCTCGGCCGGCCGGGGCACCTTGAGACGAGGCGCGCGCTGCTCCGCCTCGGTCTGCGCTTCACGGTCGAGCACCGACTTGCAGATCACGATGCACCGGTCGCAGATATAAACCCCCGGACCCTCGACGAGTTTCTTGACTTCCGCGGCGGCTTTGCCACAAAAACTGCAACGCGCCAGGTTAGGAGTACGCCCCATAAAAATCGAATCAGGCCTTCGGCTCGATGGCGGCCGGGCTTTCGTCCGGCGGGTTCTTAATCAGCGTTTGGATGGGACCCGGTATCTCCTTGCGGGATTTAACCACCTCGTCCACCAACCCGTAGTCCTTGGCTTCCACGGCCGTCATGAAGTAATCCCGCTCGCAATCCTTTTCCACCTGCGCCGGCGGCTTGCCCGTATGGGTGGAGATGATGTGGTTCAGCCGGTGTTTCAGGCGCAGCATATATTTGACGCGGATTTCCACGTCCGTGGCCGGCCCCTCGGCCCCGCCCAGCAGTTGATGAATCATGATGTTGGCGTTGGGCAGGGCATAACGTTTGCCCTTGGTGCCGCCGCATAGCAAAACCGCCCCCATGCTGGCCGCCTGGCCGATGCAGTAGGTGTGCACATCGCACGTCACGAACTGCATCGTGTCGTAAATCGCCAGACCCGCCGTCACGCTGCCGCCCGGAGTATTGATGTACAAGTGGATATCCTTCTTGGGCTCGCTCATCTGCAGGAAAAGCAATTGGGCGATGATGACGTTGGCCACCATGTCATCCACCGGCATGCCCAGGAAAACGATGCGGTCCACCAACAGCCGGGAATAAATGTCGTAACCGCGCTCGCCGCGCCCCGTCTGCTCAACCACCATCGGCACCAGAAAATTCTGCATGTCTTTGTTCTTCACCATGAAGAGCAACGTAGCCAACCTCTTCCCACGCGTCAAGCAACCGGTGTCCCGAATCGCACCAACGCACTGTTTGCTTGTCCTCTCTGTAGCCGCGGCCTGCCGAAAGCCATTTCCACGCGAGGGCTTGGATTAATAGTAATGTGTTTTCTTTTGTAATGTATTTATTGCAGTAATGCCAATTCATGTGGTATGCTCTTTGCATGGTGACATCGACTTTAACTGACAAGGGGCAAACAACCGTCCCGCGGGAAATTCGCGAAGCGCTGGAGCTTGGCCCCAGACAACGGTTGGTTTGGGAAAAGCGCCCGGATGGCAGCGCGGTCATCCGTCCGCTGCCCAGCGTTATGGAACTAGCCGGATGCCTGAAATCGAACGTCCCATTTCCCGGAATTCGCGAAGAGACCGAAGCCGGCACCGTCGCCTGGGCATCGGAATCGGTCAATCCCGTCCGCCGATGAACCTTCGCCGTTATCACCTTGACACCAATGTCCTCCTGCGGTTCTTCACCGGAGAGCCGCCCGAAATGTTTGCCGCAGCTTCCAAACTCATCGGGGAAGCGGAAAGAGGCGAAGTGGTCTTGGATCTCTCGCCCATGGTCTTGGCCGAGACCGCATTCACGCTGGAATCGTTCTACCAACGACCTCGCAAAGAAGTTGCCAAAACCCTTCTGGAATTCGTGAAACGATCCGGCGTCCGCTTGGCCGAGCGGGACCGCATGCTCGATGCCCTGGAACGAGTGCAAAGCGCCCGGGTCCATCTGGTTGACGCTTATCTTGCTGCTTTGGCATCGGAAACCGGATTTGCCGTCGCTTCGTTTGACCGGGACCTGGACAAATTCAAAGACCTGACGCGGTTTGAGCCTATATGAGCCGGATCATTTTTATCGAACGCGGATGGGACCCAAACCGGTGAACCTCGAACACGCAACCTTGAACGCCGAACATCGAACATCCCACAACCCGTAGGAGACGACGTCAGGCGTCTCTAACTTCGAAAAGCTGCGCCCGACTCGGGTATTTGAGCCGACTCACGGCGGCGGCTACGTTTTTGCAGTCCCGGCTTGGTGACAGCCAACCCTGTAATCCACGGCTCCCATTAAACCACGCCAGCCACCAAAGCGACGCCGCCCTGACTGTCACCCCGATCTCTGAGTCTCATGGCTGGTTGCCTCATTTTCCCGCCTTACACTTTTTTGATCCGATCGGATCAAAAAAGTGTAAAGGCGGTCCTTTTTCCAATGTTGGCAACTTGGGCGAACGGAGCGCCGACGTTCTTGTCGGCTTCGGCGCAGTCGTCAACCCCAGGCCGACTAGAATGTCGGCGCTCCGGCAAAAGGTGAGAAGCGCAACCTGACTCAGCCACGGAGCGTCGATCCGGCTTGCGCCGCCCGCTCGCAAGGGCTAAGGTCCGTCCCCGCGATCGGCCAGGTGCGACGCGCCCGCGAGGCGATGGTGCAAGATTACGGCCTTCAGGGGTGCTCGACCGGCTGTCGCCGCTCTTTTTATGGCATTGCTAAACGACCATTACTTGAAACTGAAAGCCGGCTACCTCTTTCCGGAAATCGGCCGGCGCGTGAACCTCTTTTGCCAAAACCATCCCGAAGCCGCCAAACGGCTCGTCCGCTGCGGCATCGGCGATGTCACCGAACCGCTGCCCCCGGCCGCCATCGCCGCCCTGCACCAGGCCGTCGATGAAATGAGCCGGCGCGAAACCTTTCGCGGTTACGGCCCGGAACAAGGCTACGAATTCCTCCGGCACGCCATCGCCCAAAATGAGTTTCGCGACCACGGCCTCGACGTTGCCGACGACGAAATCTTCGTTTCCGACGGCTCGAAATGCGACTGCGGCAATATCCTCGACATCCTGGGCGACAAAAACAAAATCGCCGTCATGGATCCGGTCTATCCCGTATATGTGGACACCAATGTCATGGCCGGCCATACTGGCGCGGCGGACGAAGCGGGTGCTTTCTCGGGCCTTATCTATCTTCCTTGCACGGTGGCAAATGGTTTTGTAGCGGATGTCCCGCGCAAGAAAGCCGACATCGTTTACCTTTGTTTCCCGAACAATCCGACCGGCGCGGTCGCCAGTCGCGAACAATTGACCCGCTGGGTGAACTACGCGCTCAAGCACCAGGCCATTCTGCTCTACGACGCCGCGTATGAGGCGTACATCGCCAATCCGGCGATCCCCCATTCCATTTTCGAAATCCCTGGCGCGCGCGATTGCGCCATCGAATTCCGCAGTTTCTCCAAACAGGGCGGATTCACCGGCGTCCGTTGCGCCTATACCGTCGTGCCCAAATCGCTCGCCGCCGCCACTCGCACCGGGGAGCGAACCAGCCTGCACCCGCTCTGGTTGCGTCGTTCCACCACCAAATTCAACGGCGTCAGCTATTTCGTTCAGCGCGCCGCCGAAGCGCTTTTTACGCCGGAAGGCAAAGCGCAGGTGAAGGAACTGATTGCGCATTACATGGGTAATGCCCGGGTGCTCCTCGCCGGCGCCCAAGCCGCCGGCTTCGCCGTCTATGGCGGCGTGAACGCGCCCTATATTTGGGCCCAAGCCCCGGCCGGCTTCACCAGTTGGCAGGCGTTCGATAAAATCCTCAACGAAGCCAACGTGGTCATCACTCCCGGCAGCGGCTTCGGGAAGAACGGCGAGGGTTACTTCCGCATCTCGGCCTTTAACAGCCGCGCCAACGCCGAAGAAGTCGCCCGCCGCCTACCAGCCCTGAAATGGTAGTTAACAAAATCAGCTTTCCATTTTCCAACCGATGGGTAAGTTTCTGGCCGCATGAAAGGCATCATTCTCGCTGGCGGCACCGGCTCGCGCCTGTATCCCCTCACCCTGGTGGCCAGTAAACAATTGCAGCCGGTCTATGACAAACCGATGGTCTATTATCCGCTGACCACGTTGATCGAAGGCGGCATTCGGGAATTCTGCCTGATTTCGACCCCCCATGACCTGCCCCGCTTCCAGCAATTACTGGGCGATGGCAGCCGCCTGGGAGTCAGCATTGATTACCGCGAACAGACCAAGCCCAGCGGCATCGCGCAGGCCTTCCTGATCGCCGAGTCCTTTATCGCCCAGGACCCGGTCACCCTCATCCTGGGTGACAACATTTTTTACGGCGGCGACGCCTTCCAGCGCGCCTTTAGCGAGTTTCATGCCGGCGCCAGCATCTTCGCCTACCATGTCCAGAATCCCGAACGCTATGGCGTGGTGGAATTCGACGAACACGGCTGGGCCCTCTCCATCCAGGAAAAACCACTCGAACCCAAAAGCAACTTCGCCGTGCCCGGACTCTACCTTTACGACCGCGAGGTGGTGGCGGTGGCGAAAGCCCTCAAACCCTCCGGCCGCGGCGAACTCGAAATCACGGATCTCAACATGGAGTATCTGAAGCGGGGACAACTGAAAGTCTTCCGCCTGAACCGGGGATTCACCTGGCTGGACGCCGGCACCAGCACCAGCCTCCATGACGCCTCGGCTTACGTGCAAACCATCGAAAAGCGGCAAGGCATCAAAATCGGCTGTCCGGAAGAAGCCGCTTTCCGCCGCGGCTTCATCTCCCTCGATCAACTCGCAGCCATCGCCTCCCGCATGCCCAATTGCCAATATCGCTCCTATCTCAACGAAATTATCGCCGAAGCCAAGGAAGGTGGCGGCGCCGAAGAAAACGACTGAGGTTCATTTTTCTCCTCCCGCCAGCACCGTCTGAAAATGCGGCGGCGGTTCCTCACGCGCGACCACTTGTATTTCGAGCTTCTTAAAGCCCACCGCCTCCAGCCACCGATGCAGGTCGCTCTCGGCAAATCCCAGCCACTGGTCGCCGTGCAATTCGCGGGCCTGCTCGAACTGGTGCAGCCGCAGATCCAGGATCATGACCTGCCCCCCAGGTCGCAACAGGCGGTAAGCCGAAGCCAGCGCGCGATCCGGATGCGCCGCATGATGCAACGCCTGGCTCAATACCACCAAATCCACACTGCCCGGATCGATCGGCGGGTTTTCCAGGTCGCCCAGGCGAAATTCCAGGTTCTTGATACCGTTCTTTTTGGCCTTGGCCGCGCCGAAAGCCACGATTTTTTCCGAGTTATCGACGGCAATCACTCGCTTCGCCCGCCGCGCCAACAGCTCGCTGAGCAAACCCTCGCCCGACCCCAAATCCGCAATCGTCAGCGGCGGCAGAATGCGCAACAATAAGTGGCCAAACGCCTGCCAGGAACGCCCCGGACCATAACTGCGATCAAACCGGCCGGCCACCTGGTTGAAATACACCTGGGCCTGATCCTGGCGCAACGTCAACACCCGCTTCACATTGACCCGATCCGCCTCATGCTCCGGCAATTCGGCCGCCCCGCTTACCGCGAGTTGGATGAACCCTCGCGCCGCCGCATCCGGCTGCTGGCTGATCCGGTAAAACGCCCGCTTCCCCTCGCGCCGCGATTGCAGCAGACCCGCATCCTGCAACAACCCCAGATGCGTCGAGATGCGCGACTGCCCCAGACGGGTGATGTCTTGCAGTTCCTGCACCGACAATTCCTCCCGCTCCAGCAGGGCCATCAGCCGCAGCCGGGTTGGGTCAGCCAGCGCTCGCAGCGATTTCAAGGTCGTGGACATAAAATTCTTTTGATCCCCAGTTGACGCCGAAGGAAAAAGATATATCTTCTTATCTTGATACGTCAATACGTTGTTAAATTATTTGGATTATCAACATGAGCAAACGATTCATTTTCTCGTCGGAGTCGGTCGGCGAAGGGCATCCCGACAAGGTGTGCGATACCATTTCCGATGCCGTGCTGGATGCCTGCCTGGCCCAGGATAAACACAGCCGCGTCGCCTGCGAATGTTACGCCAAATCCAACATTGTCATCGTCGGCGGCGAAATCACCACTAACGCCAAACTCGACTTCGTCGCCATCGCCCGCGAGGCCATCCGCGAGATTGGCTATGTCCATGACGACGATGTCTTTCATGCCGACAAGGTGTTCGTGATGAACATCGTGACCAAGCAATCGCCCGACATCTCCCAGGGTGTCGATGCGCGCGCCGCCAAGGGCAAGAAGAAGGCCGAGCAAGGCGCTGGCGACCAGGGTTTGATGTTCGGTTATGCCTGCGATGAAACCGAGGAGTTGATGCCCGCCCCGATCATGTTTGCCCACCGGCTGGGCCGCGAACTGACCCGCATCCGCAAGGCGGGCGGCGCCAAATGGCTTCGTCCCGACGCCAAGAGCCAGGTTTCCGTGGAATACGTGGACGGCAAACCAACCCGCGTGACCAACGTGGTTGTCTCGACCCAGCACGCCGCCGACGTCGATCACGAGGAGATCGAACGCTTCATCATCAAGCACGTCATCAAGAAGGTGATTCCGGCCACAATGCTGAACGAGGACACGCTTTTCCTGATCAATCCCACGGGCCGTTTCGTCGTGGGCGGCCCTCAGGGCGACACCGGTTTGACCGGCCGCAAGATCATTGTGGACAGCTATGGCGGCATGGGACGCCATGGCGGCGGCGCGTTCTCCGGCAAAGATCCATCCAAAGTGGATCGCAGCGCCGCCTACATGGGTCGTTATGTGGCGAAGAACATTGTGGCCGCCGGCCTGGCCAAGCGGTGCGAAATCCAGTTCGCCTACGCGATTGGTTATCCCGATCCCGTGTCGGTGGCGGTGGACACTTTTGGGACTGGCGTCGTCAGCGACGAGCGGATTACCGATGCCGTTGGCCAGGTTTTCAGCTTCAAGCCGGCCGACATCATCAAGCAGCTTAACCTGCTGCGTCCTATTTATTCGAAGACGACCAACTACGGTCACTTCGGCAAGAACGATCCCGATCTGACCTGGGAAAAGACGGATAAGGTCAATGCCTTAAAAAAGGCGGTTAAGTGAGCGGTTCAAGGGGGAAGGTTTCAGATTTCAGGAATCCTTGATAACTTGAACCTTCGCCTGGCGCATCATGGCGCATCAATCCTTTGAAGATATCCGCGATGCTCCAGGGCCTTATCCGCGTCCGCAACCGCACCTCCTTAAACCTGAAACCTGAAACCTGAAACCTAGTCATATGGCCAAACCGAAGAATTTCACTGCAACCAAGCACGACTCCCAAGTCCGCGACCTTTCCCTCGCCGACTGGGGCCGCAAAACCATCCAGGTCTCCGAGCACGAAATGCCCGGCCTAATGGCCATCCGCGCCAAATACGGCCCGCAAAAACCGCTCCAGGGCGTCCGCATCACCGGCTCGCTCCACATGACCATCGAAACGGCCATCCTGATCGAGACCCTCGTCGAACTGGGCGCCTCCGTGCGCTGGGCGAGCTGCAACATCTTTTCCACCCAGGACCACGCCGCCGCCGCCATTGCCAAGACCGGCCTCAGCGTCTTCGCCTGGAAGGGCGAAACGCTCGAGGAATACTGGGATTGCACCCTCGAAGCCCTCACGCATGCGGGACTGAAAGGGCCTCAACTCATCGTTGACGACGGCGGCGACGCCACCCTGCTCATCCACAAGGGCTACCAGCTTGAAGAAGGCGACAAGTGGGTTAACACACCCAGTGGCAGCCACGAGGAACAGGTCATCAAGAATCTCCTTAAGCGCGTGCTGAAGGAACGCCCCGGCTTCTGGCATGCCGTGGTGAAAGACTGGAAAGGGGTCTCCGAGGAAACCACCACCGGCGTTCATCGGCTCTATCAGATGTTGGAGGCCGGCAAGCTCCTGGTGCCCGCCATCAACGTCAATGACTCCGTCACCAAGTCCAAGTTCGACAACCTCTACGGCTGCCGGGAATCGCTCGCCGATGGCATC
>Ga0209429_10002712_pt1 | contig 10310 bp, 10 predicted proteins | sample BarGraNGADG00212_3_FD_184493 | JGI IMG/M metagenome (GOLD analysis project Ga0209429, IMG submission 184493) | Arctic peat soil microbial communities from Barrow, Alaska - Barrow Graham LP Ref core NGADG0004-212 (SPAdes) (version 2) | ecosystem: Environmental > Terrestrial > Soil > Wetlands >... | reverse complement strand
AAGCAGCAGTAAAAGATTTTCAGGAAACAAAATGGGAAATCAGTGATAAAGGAAATTATGCAGCCAATGTAGTTGGCATGTTCTTGCAAGATTACATGAAAAGATTCGGATTCTGGACAAAAACCGGTTGGATGGGTATGATAAAAATGGATGATGAAGTTAAAAAAGGAATGAACAACGCCAATGAAACAACTGCATTTTGTCTTGATTATCAAGCTCTTGAATTTTGCGCATACATGATGGCTAGTCCTGGTTGTGTAGGTATTGAAGCAGCTTTCGAATTTGAAAAAATTGCAGATCAGTATTCAAAAATTGGAATAATTGTTGGAACCAAAGTTGAAGAAGCACGTATCAAACTTAAAGCAGTTCAGTATCTTCAAGAAAAATATGCTGCATCAGAACAAGGATTTTATCTTGCAGAACTTGAACCTAAAGCAGAAGAAAAAGAAGAAACTCCTGCCACATTAAATCCTGAACAAACAACACCTGAAGCAGAAACCAAAGGTGACGCTAAGATAATAGTCATGACACCTACAAAATAATACCTAACCCTAACGCAATACATTCTACTAGAATCTTCAATCGATTAATTTCGAGGAATTTAAAAAGACCTGACACAAAACTTAGGTCTTTTTTGTTGATATAATACAAGTAAATATATAATAAAAATATTTAGAATTATGACACCAGAACAATTTTTTACAAAAAATATGAAATGGATAGCATTAATTTGCTTTTGCCTATTACTTTTCAAAACCATGCAAAGCTGTAGTAGAAACATGGGTACTACAATGAAAGAAAAAGAGTATACTCATACAATCGATTCATTAAATAAAAAAATATCTGTAGATGCAATTACAATAGAACAATTTAAATTTGAACTTAAACTTCAAAGCAAAACTGCAGAAGAAGCAGATAAAAGAGCTTCAGCAGTTCAATCTGTTGCAGAAAAAATCCGAGCTAACACAACCGTTAATGTTCATGGAGCTGAAAAAGATAAATAAAAAACAAAACTCATGAATACTTTTGTAGTAAAATCTCATGAACACCTTGTGGGTGGAAAATATATCGGATTATCAAACGATAATCAATATGTGTATATTTATCGATCACATAAAGTGTTTAAAGATGCGAATCTAAACGCAAAAGAATTTACAATAATTGAAGATCTTGATAAAAAGGAATTTGATTTTCGAAAATACAACGTATGCCCTTGTTGTGGTGGATTAAAAGTTTGGTATCATGTGACATCAGATAAACCAATGAATGGTAATATATTATATGATGATGACGGTTTTACGTTATTCGATGAAAAAATTTCTGTATATTGTACATGCGATGATGGAACTTATATTGGGCATTTAGAATCTGAATTACGCGGTGAAAAGAGAAATGTAGAAGATGTTCGAAAAGATTTTGTTGAGTTACGAGATTATATTATCAGAACTTCAACATGCAAAACTTGTCATGGACATCAAGAAAATACTTGGGGACTTTGTACTTGTCCAGAATGCAAATTACCTGGAAATGGTTTTTGGCCGGGATAAATAAATAAAAAAATTATGAAATTAGGAAAATTTAAAATTACAAACAGGGGTCTCTATTGGGGACTTATTATAGCATTTGCTCTTTTATATTTGTGTGTAGGATTTGTATCAACATTACACTCCATTACATTCTTTCATTTAGCAAATACAATGAGTTTAGCAGTACTTCTTGGTTTGACATATGAAGTAGGACAAGCATCAGTATTGTTCTCAATATTAATGTCCGAAAAGAATCAAGGAAAATTCTTGCCATGGCTATTAATGATATTGCTAACAGCTCTTCAAGTTACTGCAAACGTATACGCATCTTTTAAATACATGGTACAAAGCGGTAGTAATGATTGGATATTTTGGCAAAAATCAATATTATTTGGCGTGCAATCATCCAATCCAGAATTTTATCAAATGATTATATCATGGATATCAGGTGCTTTACTTCCTATTGTTGCTTTAGGCATGACTGCATTAGTAGCTCAAAACATGAAATTTATGAATGAAGAAAATGAAGAGCATTCTGAGCCTATTGATGAATATAAGTTGAATGCAGCAGAACCTGAAGAAGGCGAAGAAAATGCTTATGATGAACCAGAGTCTCCATCAAAACAAGAAATTGATGAAATTATTGAGAATGAAGTTCAAAAAAGGATGGCTGAAATACCTCTTGAAACTATGCTAGAGAAGTATAAAAATACGATAAAACCAGAAATGAATCCTCGTACTGAAATGAGTGAAACAATCGAAGATGCCAAAACGGATATCAAAGATACTAGTGTAGAAGAAGATGATATGAACGAAGAAGTTGCAAGACTAACTCCTGATATTAATCATCCTTTAGGAAAATATGACATGAAATTTGGTCCTGAATTTACTGAAACAATGAATGAAATTCATGATGAATTAGTAGCAGAAGAAGCTATTCAAGAAATTAATGATTCGATTGATAAACAAGAAAAAACTTCGGATAATATAGATATTATAGAGGAGGCAGAAATTGTTCCGCCCGAAGAAATAATTGAAATCATTCCAGAAAAACGAAAAAGAGGACGACCACCGAAACAAAAGGATAATGTGGTCGAATTAAAAAAAACACAGGAACCCTTACCAAAAGAGGAAGTAAAGGTTCCGCTAAAAACAAAAAGAACCGTAAACCCTCTAAAGTTAAAAGAAAAGAAAATAAAACCTTTAAAAAGTCTTAAAGAAATCAACAAACCCTCTAAAGGCGACGAAGTCATAGCTTTACTGGAGAAGATGGAAAAGGAAAAGCAAAAGGAATCTATTACTCCGTTAACTACAGTTACTGAGAATCCACAAGATTCAATCCTGGTGCCTCCGGAACTTAAAGATGATTATGCATCATACGTTATGGATGGTGTTGAAGTAATTGATGCAAAGGCAGTTCCCAAAAAAAAAGTAGGACAAGTCGATAAATTCGGAATCCCAATTAATCCTGGAGAACATAGAAATTTTGATAAAATATGAAAGAAAAAAAATTAATCATAAAGTTCCATAAAGGTGTAACTTATGAAATACCAGCTCACATAATAGCTGAAAGTAGAGCAGAGTATTATGCAAATGTTGATGGTTATGAAAAAGATTCTCAAGAATATTTGGATGAGATTAATATCGCATTAAATGATGAATATGAATTATTTGATTGGGTTCAGAACAGTATGAATTGGAGCGATCTTAAACCTTATGCTGTAAGAGTTGAAGATGATCCATTTGATGCAGAAGAAGAATGGTATAGTGGCAATCACACAATATCTGTAAATTATTAAGAGGCTATGGCCTCTTTTTTTTATGTTAAAGATTAAAAGCAAATTACATTTTTAAAACTTGAATAAATAAATAAAATAATTATGTAATATGGCTCTAGACCTTTTTAACAATATTTCGAACGATTATATTCGTCCTACTTTAGCTCCATGTCCTGGATCATCTGATTCTGGTACTGAATTCTTTGAATTTCTACCTGGTCAACAGGTTGGTATTATTTCAGGAAGCGCTATTTTTGCTTCGATGTTTCTTGGCGATATATCACAACCTGTAGAAGGATGGACTCAACAGACAAAAATATTACAGCCCGGAGAAATAACTTATATAGCAGGTTTAACTAAAGGAATTTCTTCTAGAAGTCAAAACTTTTTATTAATTGATACATCAACTTTAATAAGTGTAGATTTATCAATTAATTATTATCAAAATTTCAGATATGTATCAGATCATATTTTTGCAACAGCTGATTATGCAAATGGGATATCTATCAATACTGCTTTGGATATGGCATTTGATGCAAAAAATATTAAAATAGGAACTGGATATGATCCAAGCATTTTGTCATTTAGCAGTACACAAGAAGGATATTATTTTAACATATCAAATATTAATGCATCCACTTGGGATAATCAAAATCCCTCTATAGGAACTAACTATTATGCAAAAACTCTTATAAATGATATTTCGACCAATCTTTCAGCATATAGATATTCTAATGGAGCAATGTTAGGTTATGTATTAAAAGTAACTTATCCTACGATATCAGGAGATGCCGATAGATTTGTAGAAATAAATCGTGTTCCTGATTTTGTAAATGTTTGGACGCCAAATTCATCATTGTATGAATTACATAGAAAAGCAGTTGATGTAGGATTAAATGCTCAATTCAATTGTGATCCTTCAACAGTAATGAGTGCTGGTGATTATCTTGATTACGTGCAAACAAATAATTTATGGGAAAAAGTTGGAGTCGTACAAATATGGTTAACTTCAGTAGATGCTCCAAATTCATTAATAAATAATTTAATAAATGGTTTTTATGTGTTTAATCCTCATGATGCCTTTCCTGTTAAAATTGATTATATGACAATATTATAAGATGAAACTTGTTCGAGAATTTTTAAATGAACGTATGGGATTTACAGAAGATGGCGATCCTGTGAAAGATATGGGTATAGGCAAAGATCATCTTATTCATAAATGGATGAGCGAACATGGCATAGCAAAACACAAATACAGAATTACATCTAAAAAACGAATTATTGGAGATGATACATTTGTTTTTTCTAATCATTCTATTGAAGAATTGCCTGAATATATTCAATTTGCACATATTAACGGAAGCTTTCATATTGATAATTGTGATTTAAAAACTTTAAAAGTAATGCCCGAATTAATTCAGGGTTCATTTTTCTGTAGTAATAATAATCTTAAAAGTTCTGGATTAATTGGCGGACCAAAACAAGTAATAGGAGCGTACGCAGCATCAAACTGCGGATTAGAATCATTAGAAGGAATAGCTACAAAAATAGAAGGTGAAATTTATATTAATAATAATTTTTTGCATTCATTAGAATTTATTCCTGAACATGTTGCAGATTTATATATGACAAGTAATCCTATTACTACATTAAAATATTTTCCAAAAGAAATATCAGGAAATTTATATATTAGTGCATCTAAATTAATACCAGATAAACACGCTATATTACGAATATGCGATGTAACTAATGGACAAATATACTTATTATAAAATAAAAAATAAAAATTATGCAATTAGAATACTATCCTTTATTGGAAGAATTTCTCGAAAAATTAAGATCAGGAAATCTTAATGAAGTAGCAACCAAAGAACAAATATCAGCAATTCCTAAATTAATTGAGAACGAAGCTGCAGTTTCGCCTTACACAGGAAAAACTATTAACGTTAAAAAAGTTCATGAAGAAATGGAGAAAGCAAAATACAAAATTGTTACTCAATCTCCACTTTATCGTCCTTATGTTCATGATATGGACCCTACTATTTACACATGGATTATTGAAACTATGGCAACAGATGGTGTTAGATTATTTGTTAATCCTGAATTTGCAGCAAATCTTTCATGGATGGGAAAAATATTTGTTATTATACATGAGATTATGCACTGCATTTTATTGCATGATCAAAGAGGTCAAGGATTTGACCACGATTTATTTAATCAGGCCGCTGACTTTGAGATTAATGACATTATTGTAGATACAACTGATGACTTTGACGAAAAATTTGTTCATGATGATATTCATGGTTTGTATGATAAACAATATTTAAATATTCCTGCAGAACAAATTTATGCAGAACTTTTAAAAAATCCACCTAAATTGCCACCTCCACCTCCAAAAGCTGGAAATGGCAAACCTCAAAAAGGTCAAGGACAACCCGGACAAGGACAACCTGGTCAAGGACAAGGTCAAGGACAACCGGGACAAGGTGGAGGACAAGGACAAGGTCAAGGACAACCTGGACAAGGTCAAGGACAACCGGGACAAGGTGGTTCTGGAGCCGGTGATGAAAAAGCTAAAAAACAAAAACAAGCTCAAGAAGATGCAGCTGCAGATCAAAGATCACTAGCACAAAAATTAGGAAAAATAGATGGTGGAAGAGCCGGCGCAATCATTGATAAACGCACAGGAGAACAAATTGCTGCAGCTTCAGGATATGATGAATCAGAAGCCAGAGCTGGAGATGATGCACGTGCCAAATGGGAATCAAACGCAAAAGAAATTTCAAAAACTGCTCAAAAAATGAAAGAAGCAGGAAGCGGTCGAGGTGATGCACTCATCAGCAGAATTGGAAAAATCTTAAAATCATCTTCAAATTGGAGAACGATATTAAAAGCGTATGTAGGAACAGCTTTATCACCTGAAAAAGAATACAGAATTGGTGCTAAAAAACACTTATATCACAGTGATGAATATCTTAGAAGAGGTTTGAAAGTTAAAAAAGACGCTCTTAAAAAAGTTGTAGTTTGTGTTGACGTATCAGGATCAATATTTAGTGGTGGTGGCGGCGGAAAAACATTTGAAAAAATAATAGGAGAAATAAACGCTATTATATTTTCAAAGAAAATTAAAGAAATTTCAATTATATTCTTTGATGATGGAGTTGATAAAGGTTCTATTCAAATTATTAAGCCTAAAGGCAGTGGTCAAATTTGGATTCCAAAAAATGTTAAGGGTGGTGGAGGAACAAACTTCCAAAAACCTCTTGATTGGATTCATAATGAATATCATGACGCTATTAGTCTTTGTATCTTTTTAACTGATGGATGCGCAAGTAATCCAGCAACACCAAAATATGCAAGTAAATTCATTTGGATTGTTTATGACAATTTTGATTGGGAAAAACCTTTCGGAAAAGCTATAAAGACATCTGTAGGTGATATGACATAAGATATATAAAATAAAATAACAAAAAATAAATTATGAAAAAATTAGTTCCTGAATCAATAGAAGAAACTTTACAACTCAAAGGCGGTCCTATAATGAATGAAGCTGCTATGGGTGATTGGCTTAATAAAGCAAAAAATCTTATAAAGGGTGTTTTCAAAAAAGTAGGAAATTTCTTTGTAGGTTTTTATAAAGATAAACCTGTGCCTGCAATCGCTCCTGTTAACGCCGGTGTTTTTTGTAAAGATAAAAATCCTAAATTTCTTCAATACATTCCTAACGATGAAGATGTTGCAATGGAACCAGGATTGGCAGGAATGAAATCTGGAGATCATATTCTTAAAAGAGTTAAAGCTAGTTATTTAGCACAAGCTGCAAAAAATAGAGCAAATCATAAATTAGCTCGTTTAGGCGAAAGCAAAAAATACGCTTATATGGCAGCAAAACGACTCAACGAAGAGCAAGTTAAACTTGCTTATTCTGGTACGGATAAAGTAAGAAACGTAGGTACAGATTTTCTTGTTAAAATACTTACAATGCAAATTAGAAATCCTAAATTAATGCCTCCTTGTATTTGGGGTGCTATTGGAATTGGAAAAACATCTATTACAAAAGCCGTTATTAAAACAATGGGTCCAGGATATAGATTAATTGACGTTCAAACTTCAAAAATGGCTCCAGACGACTGGTCACTTCCTTCAATTTATAAAGTAATTGGTGAGGCTGGTACAGAAAGTGTAGAAGCTAGAGATATTCCTAAAAACTGGCTTCCTGTTTATGAACCATCAGATGATGCTGAAGAAGATTCACGTAGAAATAGTATCGCAAACTGGGGTGAAGGTGGAATTATTTTCTTAGATGAAATTTCAAGAGCCATTTCAGAAGTTCAGAATACTTGCTTAAAATTAGTTGACGAAAGAATAATCGGTGATAGAAAATTAGGAAGTAAATGGGCAGTAGTTGCAGCATCTAACAGACGAACTGATGATCCAGAAGGACAGGTTGAAATGGGATCAGCACTTGCAAACCGTTTCAAACATTGGAATTTTGTTCCTTCAGTTGATGAATGGATTGAATGGGGTAGAGGTGCTAAGATTGATGATAGAATTCTTACATTTGTAGACTTTAACAGAGATCATTTCTATTTATTTGATAATGAAGTAAAGGTTAACACATCTCCTCGTACATGGGAAGCACTTTCAAAAATGTTGCAAGAATGTATGAATTGTAACGATCTTGTATTTTCAAGAGCAGATATGGAAAATATAATGGCTGGAATTATTCACTCATCTACAGTTGAAGCATTTAACGCATTCCTTATCTTATTAGAATCATTTAAACCAAAAGAAATTTTAATGATATTTTCTGATCCTGATAAAGCTCCTAAGCCAAAAGCAAAAGGTTCTGGATTTGATATTCTTCAAGCTAACGCTTTAATTGGCGCAGTTTGTTCACAATCAAAAGATAAAAAATTAACTGCTCAAGAACTTGAAAATTATGTTTCTTATTGGGCAAAATTAGGTGATGCATCATTAGCAGCAAAAGCTTTATGGCTAATTGTTGAAACACATCCTTACATACATCAAGAAACAGGCGATATCAAAGGAAAAGAAAAATATAAACCAGCAATGGACATCTTCAGAAAAGCATTCGGAAATGTTAAATTCGGAAAACGTGAAGATGTAATGGGCACTTAATTAAATGCATTTAGAAAATAAACATATTGACGAAAAATTTTCTGATGAGTCTGATCCTATACGAGATATGAGCATTGGCATATTAAATGTGCATAAAAATTTTAAAAATACAACACAATTATGGGAATGGTTATACAATGTTATTCCTCATTTATTAAATATAAAAAATATAAGTAAAATTTTCAGTACAGAACAAGATCATGCAGGAGGAATGGGAGTAATAAAACGTGACATATATGTTGAAATATGCGAATATATTAATAAGTATCTTACAGTTAATCACAAACCTATAGGTTTAGAATCTACATTATTTAAAAAATTTATTGAAGATAAAAAAAATATGACCAATAAAAAACTTGTTAGAGAAAATATAATTGAAGAGGGCTATGGTTCAGGATTTAGTATGAATAGCTTCAAAGGTGGCATGGGTGGCACAACCAGAGGTGGCTTTGGCGGTGCCAATAACTTTGGAGGTCAAAATTCAATGTACACCTACGAAATTAAAGCTCTTAATCATACGCTTGAACAAAAACCTACTGTTGATGCAAACTCTCAAGTAGAACAAATTCAAATAGGCTCAAAAATTAGAGGCATTCCTATAAGATCAAATGCTACTCCAGATAAAAAATATGTAACTGGAATTGTACGTGAAATTTCACAAACTAATGATGGAGCTATCAAATATTATCTTGTTTTAAATCAAGATAATCAACTACCTGTTAAAATCGATCCTCTAACAACGAAACTAGTTATATTCGATCCTGTTGAATATTACGATGATGTTAGTTTAACTACTGACAATATGCCAAGTAGAAGGAAAGAAAAGATTGATGCACTTAAAAAAGGAAAGATAGTTAGAGAATCATTAGTTAATGAAGAAGAGGAAGAAGTTGGTGGAAGGGATAAATCTAATGAACTAATAAAAACACGTAAGCGTAAATTTAAACGCACAAAATCAAAACCTATTCATAAATCACCACGTAATGTAACTTCATTCTTACCAAAACATTAATTATGAGAGCAAGATATTTAAACGAAAAGTTTACAGAAGATTCAGACGCTATCCATGATATGGGTATTGGAGAAGCTGAATATCAAAATCTCGTAAATGCATATAAAGACTTAGATGAGTATATGAATTTTGATGTTGAAGATTTAGATTTTACAAAAGTTATCGAAACTTTAAATTATCTTCGAAGAATAAGCGCATATAATGTTGCAATGTTCTTTAATACAAAATATAATTTCTACATTAAAATAAATTCTAATAATGTAATGGGCGGATATTTCGCTGAAGGCAATTTAGGTGACAGTCCTTATAAACTTAAATTTTCTACATCTGGTCCAGGAAAAATGGTCGGAATCGCATTCTTTAATAAGAAAACAGATACTATTGTTAACAACGGAACACGAACAAGATCTCCTGGAATGCCTTATGCACGACAGGTGCCAAATGAGGTTAAAGGATCAGGAAGATCAATTCATGCTTTAGATGGTAGATTTAGATATTATTGCAAATTACTAAATATCGATATCAAACAATTCGAGAAATAACAAAAGAGGCTTAAGCCTCTTTTTTGTTTTGTAACCATGGAACTTTAAATTTGCAAATAGGAACATCTAATTTTTTTACGTATACATTATTATCTGGAACGTTAAATAGCATTACTGCATTATCTCCTTCTTTCCAATTTTCAAATTGGTGTACACACTTATCAATAAGTTCTTTATTGAAATTATCTTTGGCACTCCAGTTCTCAAGTTTCTTACGAATATTCTTTCTTATCCATGCACAGTGTTGCATTCTAATTACTTCATCCGGAAACAAATAGGTACCTATATTAAGTGGATTCAAAATTCTTCT
>Ga0209429_10002709_pt1 | contig 10316 bp, 9 predicted proteins | sample BarGraNGADG00212_3_FD_184493 | JGI IMG/M metagenome (GOLD analysis project Ga0209429, IMG submission 184493) | Arctic peat soil microbial communities from Barrow, Alaska - Barrow Graham LP Ref core NGADG0004-212 (SPAdes) (version 2) | ecosystem: Environmental > Terrestrial > Soil > Wetlands >... | reverse complement strand
ACCGCGTGCGCGAGCCGGGCGGCGGCGAGCTCCCAGTCCGGCTGCGGGTCACCGACCAGCTCGGCCAGTGCCATGGCACACCGCAGGGACAACACCGTGCAAGAGCTGCCGGTGAGCAGGGCGCTATCGCTCACCTCGCCAATCACGTTGCGCGACCAGGCGATCCCACCGGAGGGCAGCTGAAGCGCCACGACGAGCTCGATGGCTCGTCGGACGACCGGCCACATCACGTCGACCTGGGTCCGGTCCCCGGTGATCAGCCAGCGGTGCCAGACCCCGACGGCGAGGTAGGCGCACTGGTTGGTGTCGATGCTCGCGTTGCCGATGTCGCTGCCTGTGGTCTCCATCGGCCAGCTGCCGTCGGGTGACTGGTGCGTCGCGCTCCACTCGAACGCCAGACTCGCTGCGTCGTCGAGCCCGCAGACGGTCAGCGCCATCGCCGCCTCGACGTGGTCCCAGGGATCCCCGTAGTGGCCATGGAACCAGGGCACGAGCCCGCTGGCCAGCTGTTGGCCGGCGATGTGCTCCCCGGTCATCCGGATCTGGTCGGCGGTCAGAGTGCCCGGCAAGTGCGGCAGGGGCCGCCTCACCCGTTCCCGCCCGGCTTGCGGAGGTATAGCACCAGGCTCTTGCCGAGGATGGGGTTGAGCAGACGTTCGGCAGTCTGGGTGAGCCACGGGCGGCGGGTCATGTCCCAGACCAGCAGCCTGTGGTAGCCACGGGTGAGCGCATTCTCCTGCTCGACTCCTGCGCCGCACTTCAGCCACCAGTACGGCGAGTGCAAGGCGTGTGCGTAGTGGCTGCCGAGCGGGTCCAGGCCAGCGGTTTCGAGAGCCGCGAGGAGCTGGTCGCCGCGATAGATACGCACGTGGCCGCCCTGAACCTCGTGGTAAGCGTCCGACAGGGCCCAGCAGATCCGCTCGGGCCACCGCCGCGGGACACTGACGGCGACGAGCCCGCCGGGCCTGACGACACGGAAGATCTCAGCGATCGCCACGGCATCCTCGGGAACGTGCTCGAGGATCTCGGAAGCGATCACCCGGTCGAAGCTGTCGTTCGGGAAGGGCAGGGCCAGAGCGTCGGCCCGAACCGTCACCGGGCCGCCGGGCGGCATGACCTCACCCGCATCAACCATTGCGGCGACCATCACCTCCACGCCCAGGAGGTCCTCGGCGCTCTGGTCCAGGGCCACCACGTCTGCGCCGCGGCGCAGGGCCTCGAACGTGTGCCGTCCGGTGCCGCAGCCGAGGTCGAGAACGGCGTGACCCGGCAGGACCCCGAATCGGTCGAAGTCGATGGTCAGCATGAGGCCACCGGCAGCCGGTCGGTGGTCCGGCCAACCGACGCGTCCGCGATCGCCCTCCGGTACAGGTCAACGGTTGCCTGCGCGGTCGCCGTCCAGCTGAACCGCTCCTCGACCCTCGCGCGGCCGGCCGCCCCGATGGCGGCGCGTCGTGCGGAGTCACGAAGCAGGCTCCCGATCGCCGTCGTCAGTGCACCTGCGTCTCCGGCGGGGACGAGGACTCCTGCGCGACCGTCACGACCGACGACTTCGGCCAGTGCGCCGACGTCGCTGGCAACCAGCGCCGTGCCCGATGCCATTGCCTCGACCGCCGGCAACGAGAAACCCTCGTAGAGCGAGGGCACACAGGCCACTTCGGCCGAGGCCATGAGCTCGGCGATGCCGGTGTCCGTAAGACCGGATGCGAAGTGCACACGTTGCGAGAGGCCGAGCGTGGCGACGAGCTGCTCGGTCTTACCGCCGGGCGCCGGCTTCGACACCACAGTGAGGTGAGCGTCCTGCTCGTCCGGCAGGGCGGCGAGTGCTCGCAGCAGGACGTCAAGTCCCTTGAGGGGAACGTCCGCGCTGCACAGCGCCACGATGCGCCCCGGCACCCGGTGCCCCCGGGGGCGGAACAGCTCGGTATCGACGCCCATCGGGACGACGTTCAGCTGCTGGGACTGCAGACCGAAATCCCTGATCGCGTCCTGCCCGCTGCTGCGCGAGGGGACCAGGATGTGATCGATCTGCCGGGCAACACGAGCCTGCATTCGCACGAACCCGAACCAGCGCCGCAGTGTGAGCTGCCGGTACCACGGTGCAGCTTCGAGCTCGACCTCACGGTCCACCGAGATCGGATGGTGGATGGTGGCGACAAGCGGCAGCCCGGCCTTGATGACGTCGAGCAACGCCGGACCGAGCCCCTGGTTGTCGTGGACGATGTCGAACTCCGCGGCGCGGGCGGACAGCAGCGGCGCAACGCGGCGGCTGAACGTCCGCGGCTCCGGGAAACCTGCGGTGCACATCGTCGCGAACTCGAGCAGATCGGTGAGGTCGCGAAACTCCGCCGGTCGCGGCGTCCGGAACGGCTTGGGCTCGGCATACAGGTCCAGGCTCGGCACCCGGGTCAGCACCACGCCCTCGTCAAGCTCGGGGTACGGGGGTCCGGAGAAGACCTCGACCCGGTGACCGAGGGCGACGAGCTCCCGTGACAGGTGCCGGACATAGACGCCTTGCCCGCCGCAGTGGGGCTTGCTGCGGTAGCTGGTGATCGCGATGTGCAGCGCCCCGGTCGGGCCGACGGATCTCACGAGGTCACTCCGGTCTCCGACGGGAACCGTCGATGGTCGCGCTGATCCTGGCTGGCTTGCATCATATGCAGATATCACACAGATACCGTTTCCCTGTCCCGTCTGTGTTGTGCCCACAGAACCGCTGGTCAGCCAGCCGCCAAGGAGCTCGCTCGTGAACCAGCCCGCAGACCTCGTCATCACCGGAGCCGACGTGTACCGCGGCGACCCCAAGGGAACGTGGGCCCGTGCGGTCGCGGTGCGCGATGACCGCATCGTGGCTGTCGGCAGCGAGGCTGAGGTGCGCGACCGGGTCGGCTCCGCGGTCAACGCGCTGCACCTGCCCGGGCGGATGGTCGTCGCCGGGTTCCAGGACGCCCATGTGCACCCGCCGACCGCCGGACGTAACCGGCTCACCGTGTCGCTCAACGAGATCAGCGGCCGCCGGAACTACCTCGCTGCGGTCGCGCAGTATGCCGCCGCGAACCCCGACGAGCCGTGGATCGTCGGGGGCGGCTGGGCAATGGAGTACTTCCCCGGTGGCAAGCCCACCAAGGAAGATCTCGACGCCATCGCCCCCGATCGGCCGGTGTTCCTCTTCAACCGCGACGTGCACGGAGCCTGGGTCAACTCCAGGGCCCTGGAGATCGGCGGCATCACCACAGACACCCCGGACCCGGCGGACGGCTCGATCGAGCGCGACCCCCGCACCGGTGAGGCCACCGGCACGCTGCACGAGGGCGCCGCATACTCGTTCAACGACAACGTAGTTCCGGTGCCCGACCAGGCCGCGTGGGAGGCCGCGCTGCTCAACGCGCAGGCTCACCTGCACTCGCTCGGCATCACCGGGTGGCAGGACGCCTGGGTCACGCCCGAGACCGAGGCGGCATACCGGGCGATCGCGGCGTCCGGCCAGCTCACGGCGCGCGTCGTCGGCGCGCTCTGGTGGGACCGGCACCGCGGCCTCGACCAGGTCGCCGATCTGCTGGCCCGGCGGGAGGCCGGGTCCGTCGCCGGAGCAGGCAGCTTCCACCCGACGAGTGTCAAGATCATGATCGACGGCGTGCTCGAGAACTTCACCGGTGCCTTGCTTGAGCCGTACTGCGACGGGCAGGGCGGTCACACGGACAAAACAGGCCTCGCCTACGTTGACCGGGCCGATCTCGCCGAGGCCGTCACCGCCCTCGACCGGCACGGCTTCCAGGTGCATATGCACGCGATCGGTGACCGGGCGGTCCGCAACGCTCTTGATGCCGTGGCCGCCGCCCGGTCGGCCAACGGCGTCACTGACCACCGACACCACATCGCGCATATCCAGCTGGTGGCGCCGGCGGACAGGGCGAGGTTCAGTGAGCTTGGCGTCGTGGCGAACTGCCAGGCGTACTGGGCTCAGATGGAGCCGCAGATGGAGCAGCTCACCATCCCGTTCCTCGGCCCGGACCGGGCCGACCAGCAGTACCCGTTCGCGGACCTAGTGCGCTCAGGTGCCCGGATCGCTATGGGCAGCGACTGGTCGGTGACGACCGCGAACCCGTTGGAGCAGATGGAGGTCGCGGTCAACCGGATCGACCCGGAGAACCGTTCCAATGCGCCGTTCCTGCCCGAACAACGGCTCACGCTCGCCCAGGCTGTCAGCGGTTTCACGCTGGGCACGGCCTACGTGAACCACGACGACCAGGAGACCTGGTCGATCGAGGTCGGCAAGCGCGCCGACCTTGCCGTACTGGACCGCGACGTCTTCACAGCACCGGTGACCGAGTTGTCGGACGCCTCGGTCGAGATCACCCTCGCCTCGGGCCACGTCGTCTTCGAGCGCCGCTGAGCACGCCCGCAGCTCTGCTGGCCGAACCGCCCGACGACGCCGGGCTCCAGCGCCGGTAGCGTTGAGCCTGATGAGCAAGCAGACCGACCACTATTTCACCGCCGAACCGGCCAGCGCCGCCGAACGGCGCCAGCTTCGGGTGCACCTGGCCGGCAGGGAGGTCATCGTCCATACGGCGCCCGGCATCTTCTGTCCGGACAGGGTCGACATCGGCACCGCCGTCCTGCTGCGCGAGGCGCCCGTTCCGCCGCCGACCGGAAACCTCCTGGACATCGGCTCGGGGTGGGGCCCGATCGCCCTCAGCCTTGGGCTCCTCAGCCCGGATGCCAGCATCTGGGCGGTGGACGTGAACCAGCGTGCCCTCGCTCTGGCACGTGACAACGCCAAAGCATTGGGAATCAACGACTTTCAGGCAATGACACCCGATGAGATGCCGGCCGACATCCGCTTCGACGTGATCTGGTCCAACCCGCCGATCCGGGTCGGGAAACCCGCTCTGCACGATCTGCTCATGAAGTGGCTGCCCCGCCTGACACCCGGCGGCGCGGCATACCTGGTCGTTCAGAAGAACCTCGGATCGGACTCGCTGCAACGCTGGCTGACAACCGAGCTCGAAGCCAGGGAGCCGGGCACCTTCAAAGTTGGCCGCCAAGCCACCGCCAGAGGGTTCCGACTCCTGTCGGTGAACCGCATCAACGTGCACAGCCACACTCACCACAGCGGGTGATCAGGCCAGGGTCGTGACCCCGTCGGCCACCAGCACTGCCGGACCGGCCAGCTCGACTTCCTGGCCGGGCAGCGCCCGAACCTGCAGCGTCCCACCGGGCAGGTCGACCCGCCATACATCGGCGGCAGTGTCCGCTCCGGCCCACCAGCGCGTGGCCAGCGCCGCGGCGGCAGCGCCCGTGCCACACGAGCGGGTCTCACCGACGCCGCGCTCATGCACCCTCATGGCGATGTGCCCGGGGCCGATCGGTCGAACGAACTCGACGTTGGTGCCATGGGGTGCAGCGGGGTTGACCTCGGGGACCTTGGTCAGGTCCAGCGAGGCCAGATCTGCCGAGTCCGGCAGTGCCACGACGACATGGGGGTTGCCAAGTTCCATGCTCAGACCGGGCATCGGGTCATGCCCCTGGACCTTGACCATGACATCGAAGCCCTTCTCGCGGGCGCCGTCGACGTCCACGATGCGCCAGCTGCCGAGATTGACGGCGATCAGGTCGCCGTCGAAACGGACCCGCTTGACGCCATCGCGGGTGGCGATGGCGAACTCGTCTGCCGTCTCAAGTCCCTCACGGCGCAGGTACGCGGCGAAGACCCGGGTTCCGTTGCCACACATCTCGGCGGGGCTGCCATCGGCATTGCGATAGTCCATGAACCAGCGAGCCTCGCCCCCCTGATCGCGCACGTGCGGCTCGGCCGCAGCCTGAGTCGGGACAACGCGGATGACGCCGTCGGCGCCGATACCGGCCCAGCGATCGGTCAGGCGCCTGACCTGGTCAGCCGTCACGTCGCGAGAGCCATCGAGATCGGCCAGCAGCACGAAGTCGTTCTCGGTGCCGTGGCCCTTGGTGAAGTGCATCATCTCGCCCGTGTCAGTCATCTCGCCCATTGTTGCTCACCGCACTGCCTCGCGCCGAGCCGATGACACGAAGCCTCACGCCGAGCCGATGATGTCGAGCGCGCGCTCGGTCAGCTGCGGGTCGTCATAACCCAGCCAGTGGATGCGCGGATCAGGCCGGAACCACGACTCCTGCCGCCTGGCGAACCTGCGGGTCGACGTGATCGTGTCCTCGATGGCCTGTTCGGCAGTGAGGATGCCGTCGAGGTGCGCCAGCGCCTGGCTGTAGCCCAGAGCCTTGGCTGCCGTCCTGCCCTCGCGCAAGCCGGCCGCGTCCAGGCGGCGTACCTCGTCGAGCAGGCCTGCGTCCCACATCTGGTGAACTCGAACTTCAATCCGCGCATCCAGAGCCTGCCTCGGGACGCAGAGGCCAATCGTGATCGTGGGCAGCTGGTACTCCCGGGTCGGCAAGCTGGCTGAGAACGGTCGACCGGTGAGCTCGATGACCTCAAGGGCCCGAACCACCCGCCGCTCGTTCTTGGGTTCAATGGCCCGCGCCGCAACTGGATCCGCCCTCCCGAGTCGCGCATGCATGGCCGCGATGCCCTCGACGGCGAGCTCACCCTCCAGCCTGGCACGAACCGCCGGATCGGTCGGCGGAATCTCGAGACGGTCGAGAGCCACGCGCACGTAGAGGCCCGAGCCGCCCACCAGGATCGGCAGATGTCGTCGGGCCCGGACGCCGGCCATGTCCAGCCGGGCTTCACGCTGGTATGCCGCGACGCTGGCCTCCTGACGAACGTCCAGTACGTCGAGCTGATGGTGGGCGATGCCCCGGCGATCCTCGATCGGGGTCTTGGCCGTGCCGATGTCCATGCCGCGATAGAGCTGCATGGCATCGGCGTTGACGATCTCGCCGACCAGTCGCTGAGCGAGGGTTAGGGCGAGATCCGACTTTCCGCTGGCTGTCGGCCCAACGATCGCAATCACGTGCATGATCGGCGCCAGCTCGCAACGGCCCAGCCGACGCCGTAGGGCGCCCCTGCCCAGAGCACCTCACTGACTGCCGTATCCGCCCTGTCTGCAACGCCTGCCGCGCCAGCCGTATCTGCCGCATCTGCGGCACCCACCGGTTCTGCCGCCCCTGCCGCACCCACCGGTTCTGCCGCCCCTGCCGCACCCACCGGTTCTGCCGCCCCTGCCGCACCCACCGGTTCTGCCGCCCCTGCCGCGGCCACCAGCACCGGCCACACCTGGGATCCGGTTGCGCCCAGCTCATCACCCATGTCTGCGTCGACCTGGGCCAGGCGACTCGGTTGCCCGGAGGCAAGGGCCGCCCAGACTCCCTCGTCATACGCCTGGGCTCGCGTGTCCTGGGCCCTCGGCGCCTTGAGACCGTGACAGGCCGCGCCGTCGGCCACCAGGATCAGGCCCACCTGGGTGCCCTCCGCGCCCAACCGCTCGCCCAGAGCAGTGGCATCGCGGCCGCTGGTCGTGATCCACAGCGCAGACGCCCACAGCTGCGCATGCTCGGGGTGTGTGGCGATGTCACGACTCGCAAGGTAGCGAGCGACCATTATCGGCGTCGGCAGCTCGCTGTCTTCGGGCTGCCCCTCGACCAAGGCTGGGACGACAACGTCGCGCCCGAAGCTGGCGAACGACACCGGCCCGGCGGCGTTGAACTCCCCCGGCTGACCCGGGCCCACCACGACGAGCTGTACCGAACCCGAACCCGAACCCGAACCAAGACCCAGGCCCGAACCCAGACCGAGAGACGGCGCTGACACCGCGACGAGATCGGAGACGGCACGGGACACCACCAAATCCGTGGCATCACGCAGGTCATCCAGCTCGTGGGCCGCCGAACCCATGAGCTCGACGACGAACGCCGGAGGTCCTGGGACAACGGCTGTGGTGATGAGCACGGCGAGTCAGTCGCTCAGCGACAGGCCGCGGTGGCTGCCACGGCTGTCAGCGGCCGACGGAGGGACGGCATACCAAGAGTGACCGCGGGACGACCCGAGCCGGGCACGTCCTGCAGAGCCGCCCAGGCGTCGCCACCCGTGGTTCGACGAACGGTGAAGAGACCACCCTGGACACCGGAGTCGGCAACGAGGTGATGCGGCGCGGCACGGGTCACGCTCACCTCCACGACGTCACCGGGGCGCGGCACCTCAGCGCCCTGCGGAACCGCGAAATGCACAAGGCGGTTGTCGCGCGCCCGTCCGGACAGTCGAGCGGTCGCGGCGTCCTTGCGGCCCTCCCCCTGAGCCACCAGCACCTCGACAGTGCACCCCGTGAGCTGGAGATTCTCCGCCCATGAGAGCTCTTCCTGAACCGCGAGCAAGCGCTCATAGCGTTCTTGAACGACGGCCTTGGATATCTGGTCCGGCATGGTCGCGGCCGGGGTGCCGGGGCGGATGGAGTACTGGAAGGTGAACGCGCCGGCAAACCGAGAAGCCCGCACCACGCCGAGCGTCTCCTGGAAGTCCCCTTCGGTCTCACCGGGGAATCCGACGATCAGGTCGGTCGTGATCGCAGCGCCGGGAATGTGCTCACGAACGGTGTCGAGGATGCCGAGGTAGGCGGCGCTGCGGTAGGACCGCCGCATCGCCTTGAGCACCCTGTCCGAGCCGGACTGCAGCGGCATGTGAAGGCTCGGCATGACGTTGGGCGTCTGCGCCATTGCCCGAATGACGTCCTCGGTGAACGCCGCCGGGTGCGGGCTGGTGAAGCGGACCCGCTCAAGGCCCTCGATCTGCCCGCAGGCACGCAACAGCTTGCCGAACGCCAGCTTGTCGCCGAACTCCACGCCGTACGTGTTGACGTTCTGGCCGAGCAGGGTGACCTCGATGACGCCCTGAGCCACAAGTGCCTCGATCTCGGCGAGGATGGCACCGGGGCGACGGTCCATCTCCCTGCCCCGCAGGGTAGGCACGATGCAGAACGTGCAGGTGTTGTTGCAGCCCACCGAGATAGAGACGAACGCGCTGTATGCCGAGTCACGTCGGGTGGGCAACGTCGAGGGGAATACGTCCAGGCTCTCGAGGATCTCGACCTCAGCCTGCTTGTTGTGACGAGCGCGATCCAGCAGAGCAGGAAGCGAGCCCATGTTGTGGGTGCCGAACACGACGTCCACCCAGGGTGCCCTGTCGACGATGGCGGCACGGTCCTTCTGAGCCAGGCAGCCGCCGACCGCAATCTGCATGGCGGGGTTCTTGATCTTGGCCGGGCGAAGCTGACCGAGGTTTCCATACAGCTTGTTGTCGGCGTTCTCCCGGACGGCGCAGGTGTTGAACACCACGACGTCCGCGGTCTCCGGCGGATCGAGGACCCCGGCGATGTCGACATAGCCGGCGGACTCCAGCAGGCCGGAAAGCCGCTCGGAGTCATGAACGTTCATCTGACACCCGTAGGTGCGCACTTGATAGGTCTTCATCGCATCGTCAAGCGTACGTGTTCCTTTGCCCATAGCGTTTGAGCGGTCAGCACGAGGACGCCCTGAACTCGCCTGTTCCCGTTGCAAGGCCGCCGCTGCGCCACCAAGGTCCCTCGTGATCGCGTGTCCTAGTCCGGCAGGTGTTCGGGCGCATCCGCGATGGCCTCGCGGATGACGGCGTGCGTCACGCTCGAGGAGTACCCTTTGCGTGCCAACATGCCGGCCAGCCGTCGTGTCTGCACCTCGATGCCCAGGCCGTGCATCGCCCTTAACTTCTTGTCCACCAGAGCACGAGCCCGATCCCGCTCATCCTCATCGGAGATGGACGACAGCGCCTCGTCGGCCAGGTCACCCTCAATGCCCTTGGTGCGCAGTTCGCGGGCAAGCGCGCGTCTGGCCAGACCGCGCCCGGCCTGCTGGGTACGCACGAGCATGTGGGCATAGGCCTCGTCGTCAACCAAGCCCACCTGGGTCATCCGGTCAAGAACTGCGCCTGCCACCTCTGCGGTGCAGCCACGCTGCGTGAGCTTCTGCAGCAGCTCGGCGCGGCTGCGTGGGGCCATGGCCAGCTGCCGCAGCACAATCTGACGTGCCACGTCGCGCGGATCCGGCTCCGCGGCCTTCTTCGCCACCTCAGGAACCGGATCCCCCGCGGAGGCTGCGCTCGCGTCGGCTAGGGCAGCCTCTGCGGTCGGAGCGTCATCATGCGTCACCTTCGTGACGGATCAGAAGTCGACCGGCACGGCTTTGACTGGCGTGTCCGCGACTGACACGTCATTGAGTGGCTCAGATCTGAGTAGCTCAGGCTGGATGGGAACAACCGTGATCGGCACGTCTTTGACCGGCCGTGACTTGGCCGGTCCCTTCTTGATCGGCACGGTCTTGACCGGCCGCCCGGCTTTGGCCGGCAGCGAGGCGACCAG
>Ga0209429_10002706_pt1 | contig 10322 bp, 8 predicted proteins | sample BarGraNGADG00212_3_FD_184493 | JGI IMG/M metagenome (GOLD analysis project Ga0209429, IMG submission 184493) | Arctic peat soil microbial communities from Barrow, Alaska - Barrow Graham LP Ref core NGADG0004-212 (SPAdes) (version 2) | ecosystem: Environmental > Terrestrial > Soil > Wetlands >... | reverse complement strand
TGCCCGCCGTAGCGGCTGGCGAGCAGCTGGGTGAAGCTCGCCACCTTCCGCAACGGTTCCTGGAGGTCGTGCGAGGCGACGTAGGCGAACTGCTCCAGGTCGCGGTTGGACCGACGCAGCTCCTCCGTCTGCTCCTCGAGCACCAGGTGCGACGCCTCGATCTGGGCCCGGGCGTCCGACGCCTCGTCCAGCAGGACCACCAGCCGGGCACGCATGTGCTCGACGTCGCGCGCAAGGGCGCCCACCTCGCCAGGACCGGTCTCGTCCACGCTGTGGCGCACCTCACCGCCCGCAACGCGGCGTGCATCCGCGGCGAGCTCCATCAGCGGGTCGGTCACCCACCGGCGCACGAAGACCCACAGCAGGGCACCCAGCACGATCACGCTGAGTGCCAGCACCGCGAAAGCCCCGGTCATCACTTCGAGCCAGGTGCGCAGCTCGGCGACGGCGGACGCCCGCTCGGCCCGGAGCAGGTCCGTGTAGCGCTCGACGAGCGCCTCCGCCTGGGTGAACTGCTCCTGCCCAGCGGCGATCTCGGCATCGCTGACGGAGCCCGGACCCTCGGCCTCGACGGTGTCAAGGAGCGGCTGGGCGAACTCCGCGAACCACGTGGCGACCGCATCGACCGCCGCCTGGCGGGCGACGAGAGCGGGGTCGTCCTTGTCGAGCTCGGCGATCAGGAGTGTCTCGGCGCCGGACTTGTCGGCGTTCGCCGCGCTCTGTCCGGTGATCCGCTCCAGCGCCTCCAGCGAGACCGGGTTGCCGGTCACGGCGTACGCCCGCACCGACGCCTCCGCGTCCAGCAGGGCGATGTGGGTGGTGTCCGCCTCGGTGATCGCCGCGAAGTACACGTCGATGATCGCGTGCTGGCGGTCCCGCATGATCACCAGGGCAGTCGCCGCGAGCGCCCCGACCAGGCCCAGCAGGGCACCGCCGGTGACCAGGGCGACCCGAAGCCAGGCGCGAAGGGAGCCGGGCCGCACCGTTGGCCGACGACCCGCCGTCGCGGTGCTCTCGACGACCCCGCTCACGCTGCCCCCCCGACGAACGAACCGAGCACGACAAGAGCGGCGTCGTCGACGAGGTCGCCCCCGTGCAGCGCCCGGACCTCCTCCAGCACCCGGTCGACGAGCGCCGAGCGGGCGCCTGCCCTGCCGTCGCGTCGCACCTGGTCCTCCATGATCGCCCGCAGGCCCTCCTGACCCAGGCGATCCGGGCCGCCGGCCACCGTCGCCTCGATCAGCCCGTCGGTGAACATCGCCACCCGCCAGCCGTCGGTCAACGCGACGCGCTCCGGCCGCCACGTGCCGGACACCGGGATGCCGAGGGCCCGCCCGCGGTTCGTCACCGGAAGGACGACGGTCGGCACACCGAGCAGGAAGGGTGCCGGGTGCCCGCACAGGTACAGGTCCATCGCCCGTCGGTCGCTCGCCACCTCGGCCATCACGAGCGTGGTGAACGTCTCCGACCGGTCCCGCTCGGCGACGAGCACGCGCTCCACCACCTCCAGCACCTTGTCCGCCGGGAGCCCTGCCAGGACGCCCGTCCGCCACGCGGTACGCAGGGTCGCGCCAAGTGCTGCCTCGTCCGGCCCATGACCGGCGACGTCGCCCACCACGGCAGCGATCGAGCCGTCCTCGCGTGCCACCACGTCGTAGAAGTCCCCGCCCAGCAGCCCGTCCCGCCCCGAGCGGTAGCCGACCAGGACCTCCAGACGCTCCTTGCCGAGGAGCGGGCGGGGCAGCAGGGCGCGCTCGAGCCGGGTGGTCTCGTACTCGCGCAGCTCCGCCCGGTACAGCTCGCGTTCCTGACGCTCCGTCAGACGGCGCTGGATCGCGTACTGCACGGAACGGATCAGCAGCTCCGGGCCGACCTCGCCCTTGACCAGGTAGTCCTGCGCGCCCGCAGCGACCGCCTGCAGCCCCAGTCCTGTCCCGGCGAGGCCGGTGAGCACCACGACGGCAGGCACATGGGGCGCCCGGAGCAGGACTGCGAGCGCCTCGAGCCCGGTCACCCCAGGCAAGCCAAGGTCGAGCAGGACGCACGAGACGTCGAGCTGGGACCGCGCGTCGTCGAGGTTCTTCGCCCGGCGCAGCTCCACCGGAACCCCCGAGTCGGCGAACAGCTCGCTGACCAGCAGGGCGTCGCCGTCGTCGTCCTCGACGAGCAGCACCGAGATCGGTCTCGGATGGGTCTCGTGATAGGGCACGTGCCGCCTCTCGCCGTCGGTGGCTGATCCTATTGTCCGGCATCTCCGGGTGCTCGTCATGATCTTCGAGCGCAGCCCTCGACCTCCTCGGCGGGTCGGGCCCAGCGCCCGGCGAGCGCATCCGCGCGCTCGAAGCGCCCTCCGCGGCCCGCCGGATGGCGGATAATGGACGACCCGGCCGCGCGCGACGTCCGGACGGAAGGGACCCAGTGGCCAGGCAGGAGCAGCTCCGCGAGGAGCAGTCAGCCGTTGACCGCCGGTACGAGCGTCTGGACACCCTGCGCGCCCAGACGGCCGAGCGGCTCCGGCGGGTCCGCAGGAGCGGCCCCTCCGGGTCACCGCAGAACCGGTCCGAGCGGGATGCCTTCGCCACCCTGTACGAGGACCGCCTGGCCCAGCTGGACGCCGTCGAGCAACGCCTGACCTTCGGCAGGCTCGACCTGACCGACGGGACCACCCGGTACATCGGTCGCATCGGGCTCACCGAGCCGGACCACACGGTGCTGCTCACGGACTGGCGCGCCCCCGCGGCCCAGGCCTTCTACCGCGCGACGGCGGCCCAGTCGGAAGGCGTGGTCCGGCGTCGGCACCTGGTCAGCCGCGGTCGGCGGGTCACCGGCGTCGAGGACGAGGTGCTGGACCTGGACGCCGTCGGGTCGGGAGTGGCGCACCCGTCGACCCTGTCCGGGGAGGGCGCACTGCTCGCCGCCCTGGCTGCCGGCCGCACGGGCCGGATGGGCGACATCGTCGCGACGATCCAGGCCGAGCAGGACGCCGTCATCCGCTCCGCCCTCGCCGGCGCCCTCGTGGTCCAAGGCGGACCGGGCACCGGCAAGACGGCCGTCGCCCTGCACCGCGCCGCCTACCTGCTCTACGCCCACCGCCGGATCCTGGAGCGCTCCGGCGTCCTGCTCGTCGGTCCCAGCCGCACGTTCCTGCGCTACATCGACCAGGTGCTCCCCTCCCTCGGTGAGACCGGGGTGGTCACCGCGACCATCGCGGACCTGTACCCGGGTGTGGTGGCCGACGGCACCGAACCGGACGAGGTCGCCGAGATCAAGGGGCGGGCGATCTGGCCGCAGGTGTTCGCACGGGCCGTCCGGCTGCGCCAGCGTGCCCCGGAGGAGGTGCGGCAGGTCACCGTCGAGGGCCACGTCGTGCGCATCGAGCCGCAGGACGTCGCGGACGCGATCGGACGGGCGCGGCGGACCGGCCGGCCGCACAACCTCGCCCGGGTGACGTTCGTCCGGGACATGCTCGCCCGTCTCGCGGCGCAGTACTCCGCGCAGCTCGCGTTCCCGCTGCCGCCGGACGAGCAGGCCGAGGTGGTCGAGGAGCTGCGCACCACCCGCGAGGTCCGGATCGCACTGAACCTCGCCTGGATGCCGCTCACACCGCAACGCCTCCTCGAGGGTCTGCTCACGCGGGCGGACCGGCTGCGAGCGGCAGCACCCGAGCTGTCCGCTGCTGAGCGAGCGGCGCTGCACCGGGGAGTCGGCGCGGCGTGGACGCCCGCCGACGTACCCCTGCTGGACGAGGCCGCCGAGCTGCTCGGCGAGGACGACCAGGCCGCCCGGGCGGAGGCCGCGCAGGAGACCCAGCGCCGGGCGGCCGACGTCGAGTACGCCCGGCAGGTGCTCACGACGTCCAGCACGGGCGGCCTGGTCAGCGCCGAGCTGTTGGCCGACCGGTTCGCTCACTCCGGGCCGTCGCTGACCACTGCCGAGCGGGCGGCGACCGACCGCACCTGGACGTACGGGCACATCGTGGTCGACGAGGCCCAGGAGCTGTCCGCGATGGCCTGGCGGATGCTCCTGCGCCGCTGCCCCACGCGGTCGATGACGATCGCCGGAGACGTCGCGCAGACCTCGACGGCGGCCGGCGCACGATCCTGGCAGCGGATGCTGGACCCGGTGCTCAAGGGATCGTGGCGGTTGTCGGAGCTGACGGTGAACTACCGGACGCCGGCCGCCGTCGCGGATGCCGCCCAACGGGTTGCCGTCGCGGCCGGACTGCCGGTCACCACCCTGACGTCCGCCCGGGAGGTCCCCGGCTCCATCGCGGTCCGCCGGGTGAGCCGGCTGGCGGAGGCGGTGGTGGCGGAGGCCGAGGAAGCCCTCGCCACGCTGGCCGCCAACGACCCAGCCGGAGCCTTCGACCAGGGTGACGAAGCCATCGACGAGGGTGGCCGGGTGGCCGTCATCGCGGCCACCGAGCGGGTGGACGCGCTGCGGCACCTGCTCTCCCGCTCCGCGGTCGGGGACGCGCTGCGCCCGACCGGTTCGGGATCGATGCTGGATGCGCGCCTTGCGGTGATGTCGCCGCGGGCCAGCAAGGGCCTGGAGTTCGACGTCGTCGTGCTGGTGGAGCCGTCGGAGGTCGCGCGGGCCGCGGCCGGGGACCTCTACGTTGCGATGACCCGACCCACCCGCGCCCTGCGCGTGGTGGCCTCGGGCGCCTTGCCCGCGGGCCTGACCGAGTGACTCACCCCTCGCAGGCAACCTGACCGACCAGGGCGAGCCCCTGGAGGTCCCCAGGGCCCAGGTTCGTACGGTTCGAGCTCATCGGGTTCATCAGCTCGTCCGGGTCCGTCACGTGGTCCAGGCCGAGCACGTGCGCCAGCTCGTGCATCACGATGGCCCGCGCCTGCTGATGACCGTCCGGACGCGCGAGCATCACCAGGACGTCGGCGGTGTCGAGGACCACGCGACCGGCCGCCAGCCACGATCCCTGACCCGACGCACCGGGCACGGCCGCCGAGCCACCGAGCCCGGCCACCTCACCGGCGAGCTCGGGCATCTGCGCCTCGTCCGACCACGCGATCAGCACCGGCGCCCAGCCCTCGCCGTACCGCTCGGGCTGGATCAGCGTGCGCTCCACCGCCGGGGCCTCGTCCGTCGTGCCCGCGTACTCGAACACGAGTCCGCTGGCCGCCGACACCCCCGCCATCGCCTCGTCCAGCAGCGCCTGGCCGGACGGCGGCATGCCGTCCGGACGCACGACGAAACGGATCGGGCGGCACGGGTCGTAGCCGATCGGCGCGCCGTCGTCGTCGGTGTGCAGGAAGGCATGGGCGCCCTCGGTGGTGGCAGCCACTGCCGGCAGCAGGCGGCCATCGGATGCATCCGGACGCGGGACGGCGACCGGCTGCCCGTCCACCTCGACGTATGCGCGTGGGCGCAGCCAGGCGCCGACGTCCCCGTCGCTGCCGACGATGGCCACCCCGGCGAACGCCACGACGGCGACGACGGCCAGCAGTCCGACGAGCACACCGGGGCCGCGCCCGGAGCGCCGCCGGGCGTCAGGGTCGATCGGGCGGAGCACTCGCTCTGCACGGCGCTTTGCCCGCCAGTCACCACGGTCCACGCTGACCAGTGTCTCCCGTCGGAGCGCCCGGCGCCGCCCCGGGCATGGCGTCGGGCACCCAACCGCCCGGCGCCGGCCACCGTCCGCCAGCCGGTCGGGTTTCTCTCCGCGGCCCCGGCTGGGCCACCATAGGTCCGTGCTACGCGCCCTCTTGCTGGAGAACCTCCACCCCCTTGCCACCACGATCCTGCGCGCCGACGGCGCCGAGGTGCTGGCGCGATCCGGCGCCCTCGACGAGGACGAGCTGATCTCCGCCCTCGATGGCGTGCAGCTGCTGGGCATCCGATCCAAGACCCAGGTGTCCGAGCGGGTCCTGGCGCAGGCCACCGATCTCCGGGCGATCGGCGCCTTCTGCATCGGCACCAACCAGATCGACCTGCGGGCTGCGGCTCAGTGCGGCGTCGCGGTCTTCAACGCACCGTTCTCCAACACCCGCTCGGTGGTCGAGATCGCCCTGGCCGAGGTGATCGCCCTGATGCGACGGCTAACGGACCGGGACAAGGCCCTGCACGCCGGGATCTGGGACAAGTCCGCCGACGGCGCCCACGAGGTGCGCGGCCGGGTGCTGGGCATCGTCGGCTACGGCAACATCGGCACGCAGCTCTCGGTGCTCGCCGAGGCACTGGGCATGTCGGTGGTGTTCTACGACACCGCCGAGCGGCTCGCCCTTGGCAACGCCCGACGGCTCGCCAGCATGAACGAGCTCCTCGAGATGTCCGACGTCGTCACGCTGCACGTGGACGGCCGGCCGGGCAACGCCGGGCTGTTCGGCGCCGCTCAGTTCGCCCGGATGCGCCCCGGCGCGATGTTCCTCAATCTCTCGCGTGGCTTCGTTGTCGACTACGCCGCGCTGCGCGAGGCGGTCCTCGACGGTCACGTCGGCGGTGCCGCGGTCGACGTGTTCCCGAACGAGCCGAAGCGCCGCGGCGACCCGTTCGAGTCCGAACTGCGCGGGCTGCCCAACGTCATCCTCACCCCGCACATCGGTGGGTCGACCGAGGAGGCGCAGGAGTCGATCGGTCAGTTCGTTGCGAACAAGCTGCGCGACTACCTGGCGACCGGCTCGACGACGCTCAGCGTGAACCTGCCGAACCTCGCGCTGGACGCCCGGACGGGTGTGCACCGCCTGGCGCACCTGCACCAGAACACACCCGGCGTCCTGGCAGGGATCAACCGGACGCTCGCCGAGAACGGCGTCAACATCGAGGCGCAGCTGCTGTCCACCCGCGGTGAGCTCGGCTACGTTGTCACGGACATCGGCGCGGAACTGGCGCCTGAGGTGCTGGAGGTGCTGCAGACGATGCCGCAGACGATCCGGCTGCGGGTGCTGTCCTAGGTACCCGCACCGTCCTCAGCCCCGGCGCCCCGCTCGGCGCTCGGCCTGCTCAGCCGGTCTTGCGCCGGAAGGTCCGGCGGCTCCCGGTGACCTCCGAGCCCTGGACGCCGCCGGGAGCCCGGCGGGCCTCCTCGGAACGGTGGGCAGCCTGCTGCTTGCGGTCAAGAGCCGCGCGGAAACGGGCCTTCGCATCCTCGGGCACCTCGGGTGCGGCATCCTTGACGTCCTCGGGCACCTCGGGTGCGACATCCTTCTCGGCACTCATGTCCATTCCCTCCGTCGCGGCCGCGACGTCGGCGGCGTTCGGTCAACAGTCTGCGCCCCGTCACGGCCACCGGCCAACACATCCCGCGTAGCGCGGCCACCCACCGATGCGGGCGAAATCGCACCCGGAGTGCCATCGAGGGCCGGGCTACGGGCGAGTAACTTACGCTCACGTAGGTTATCTTTGGAGCGTGAACCGCCCGTGGCTCGACTCCTACGCTCCTGGTGTCCCCGCCGATGTGGATGTGCCGCCCGAGCCGGTCACCGCAGCGCTGGATCGTGCTGCAGCCGAGCATCCGGCGCGCGTCGCGCTGGACTTCATGGGAGCGGTCACGACGTACGGCTCGCTCGCCCGACAGGTCGCCCGGGCCGCCGAGGCGCTGCGCGAGGTGGGCGTGCGACCTGGGGACCGGGTCGGGATCGTGCTGCCCAACTGCTCCAGCCACGTGGTGGCGTTCTATGCGGTGCTCCGCCTCGGCGCCATCGTCGTCGAGCACAACCCGACCTACACCGCCGAGGAGCTCGCGCACCAGCTGTCGGACAGCGGCGCGACCACTGTCATCGTCTGGGAGAAGGCGACGGCCGCCGTGCTGAGCATCCGCGACCGCACCGCCCTGCGGACCGTGATCGTCGTTGACATGAGTCGTGACCTGCCCACCATCAAGCGCGCCGCCCTCCATCTGCCGGTGCGCGCGGCCCGACGCGTGCGGGCATCCATGCGCAGCCGGGTCCGCCGGGATTCCGGCGTCCTGCGCTGGGCGAAGCTGGTCCAGGCGCCGCGGCCGCTGCCCGCCGACCACCCCGGCCCGTCCTCGGACGACATCGCCGTGCTGCAGTACACCGGTGGCACCACCGGCACACCCAAGGGTGCGGTCCTGCGTCACCGGCACCTGGTGAGCGATGCGGTAGAGAGCGCCGCATGGACCCAGCACCGGGATGCCGAGGAGACCGTCATCGCGGCCCTGCCCTTCTTCCACGCGTTCGGGTTGACCCTGTTCCTGACCTACTCGATCCGGCTCGCGGCGACCATCGTGATCTTCCCGCGGTTCGACGTCGAACAGGTCCTCGAAGCCCAGCGTCGTCGACCGGCAACCTTCTTCCCTGGTGTTCCACCGATGTTCGAGCGGCTGGCCGCGGCCGCGCGCGAGCGCGGCGTCGACCTGACCAGCATCAAGCAGTCCATCTCAGGCGCGATGAGCCTGCCGATCGAGACCGCACGTGCGTGGGAGGAAACCACGGGTGGCCTGCTCGTGGAGGGTTACGGCCTCACCGAGACCTCCCCGATCGTGCTGGGCAACCCGATGACGGCGGCCCGGCGGCCCGGTCTTCTCGGGATCCCCTTCCCCTCGACCTACATGCTGGTCGTCAACCCCGAAGACCCGACGGTGGAGGTCCCGGTCGGCGAGCGGGGCGAGCTGTTGGTCAGCGGGCCGCAGGTCTTCGACGGGTACTGGGAACGGCCTGAGGAGACCAGCCAGGTGCTGATCGAGCTCCAGGGGCGGACCTGGCTGCGCACCGGCGACATCGTGGTGGTCGAGGACGGCGGATTCGCACGCCTGGTCGACCGCATCAAGGAGGTCATCATCACGGGTGGCTTCAACGTCTACCCGTCCCAGGTGGAGGAGCAGCTCCGCGGCATGCCGGGGATCAAGGACGTCGCGGTGGTCGGCGTGCCGGGCGGGGACCTCGGCGAGAAGGTGGTCGCGGCGATCGTGCTGGCCGAGGGCGTGACGAAGATCGAGCTCTCCGCTGTGCGTGCGTGGAGCGAGGAGCGGCTGGCGCGCTACGCCTTCCCGCGCGACCTGGTGGTCCTGACCGAGCTGCCGCGATCCCAGATCGGCAAGGTGCTGCGCCGCGTGGTGCGCGAGGACATCCTCAGCCGGGGCTGACCACCGCTGTTGCGCCCGGCTCCATGGCGTCGTCGGCGGCACGCTTCATCCGCAGCGCCGTGATGGCCGCCTCGAAGTCGTCGAGGGACTCGAAGGCCTGGTAGACGCTGGCGAACCGCAGGTACGCCACCTCGTCGAGGTCGCGGAGCGGGCCAAGGATCGCCAGGCCGATCTCGTGCGCATCCAGCTCGGCGCTGCCCGTGCTGCGCAGCGCCTCCTCCACGCGCTGGGCCAGCAGGGCCAGGTCGTCCTCGCTCACCGGCCGCCCCTGGCACGCCTTGCGCACACCGGTGACGATCTTCTCCCTGCTGAACGGCTCCACCAGCCCGGACCGCTTGACGACCGAAAGGCTTGCGGTCTCGATGGTGGTGAACCGGCGGTGGCACTCAGGGCACTGGCGCCGACGCCGGATCGAGGCGCCGTCGTCGGAGGTGCGGGAGTCCACGACACGGGAGTCGCCGTGCCGGCAGAACGGACAGTGCACGGGTGGGCCTTCCCCTCAGCACCGGCGCCTCGGCGGCGGGCGGTGGCCCTCCGGATGGTGCCGGGCGGGCCGGGCTCACGCTACGCAGCACCCCACCCGGGTGCAAGGAGCCCGTCAGGGGGCGGGGACCAGCAGCTCCTGCCCGGCCTGCAGGTCGCTGCCGCTCAGAGAGTTGAGCTCGACGAGCGCGTCGATGACCTCGCGCACGTCCTGCCCGGGTGCCGCCTGGCTGCTGGCGATGTCCCACAGGGTCTCGCCGGCCACGACCGTCCGAGGGGTCACAGCGACCGCACTCCCGGGTTCGCCCGCTGTGGCACGCTGCGAGGCGAACACGCCGAACAGCGCGACCAAGCTGGCGAGGACGGCCACGACGAACCGCCCCCGCCTGGTCAGGCGAAGGCCGGACGCGTCGTCGGTGGCCGGACGAGTGCGGGCCTTCGCCGGGCGCAGCTGGATGACCGACCCACCGGGCTCTTCCACAAGACCGCTCATGATTGCCTCCTTCACCACCGGGTCCCACCTTCAACGGGCAGGGTCAACGTCGAACGTGTGTACGTAGAACGCCTGTACGATGTCTACCACGCCGCGCCGACAACTGTCGAGACACGCTCGAACAGATGTTTGATCCGGAAGGGCGTCGCCCCTAGGGTGGGACATGACGACAGACCACCACGTGCCACTGACACGCACGTGGGGCAGCGATCGGAGGTCACCGTGACACCCACCCCACCGTCGGGCCAGCTCCCCCCGGACGAGCACCTGGCCTCGGTGCAC
>Ga0209429_10002705_pt1 | contig 10323 bp, 9 predicted proteins | sample BarGraNGADG00212_3_FD_184493 | JGI IMG/M metagenome (GOLD analysis project Ga0209429, IMG submission 184493) | Arctic peat soil microbial communities from Barrow, Alaska - Barrow Graham LP Ref core NGADG0004-212 (SPAdes) (version 2) | ecosystem: Environmental > Terrestrial > Soil > Wetlands >... | reverse complement strand
GTCTGTGGCGCCGCCGAGATCGGCAAGACTTCTACTACCTTCTGCTCGGGATCTACCTTCTGCTCGTGATTCCTCCCCTTGCCCTCCCCGCCGTGGCGAGCGAGCTGAGCCTGGACATCACCCGCATCGGGCTCGGGGAGCGCCTGATCGTGGCTCTGCCGGCCATCACGCTGTTCGTCATGGGCGTCAGATCCAGGTAGATGGCTGACGCGAGGCTCCAGCGCGCCCGCAGCATGGTTCAGGAGAGGGGGTAGATAGAGTAGTCTGTAGCGTCGGGGCTCGTCCCCGACGTGGTACCCGTTGGGGACGAGCCCCGACGCTACAACTGCCACCCCCCGCTCGAGTGCGTTCCCTGAGTCCTCCGCGGTAAAGTCCTAGAAGCCTTTCCCGGCTTTGACCTCCTGGTAGGCCCGGGCGCTCTCCACCAATGCCGGGGCAAGGCTCGGGTTGGTCCCGAAGTGCAGATGAAGGAAGGATGCCAGCAGGTTGTCCCGAGCGTAGCCCGCCGCGCGATCCTTCTGGTTCGCCAGTTGATAGGCAGCGTCAGCGATGCTCTGTCCATCCCAGTTGGAGTAGTGGAACTCGTGACCTCGGACGATGGTGCCGGCTGGACCCAGGGGTGTGTCCCGCAGGGTCCTCGCCTCCAGATAGCCCAGACTGAGCCGACTCTGCGCCATGGAGCACCAGCCGGGCAGGGCGCCGACCAGAGGGTGCCGGCCCGCTTCGGAAGCCACCACCCCCTGGCTAAGATAAATCAGCCCGCCGCACTCGGCGTAGATGGGCATGCCCGCCTCCACCGCGGTGCGCATCGAGGTCAGCATTGGATGATTGGCGGAGAGCGCCGCGCCGTGCATCTCCGGGAACCCTCCTCCCAGGTAGATTGCGCCGGCTTGGCTGGGAATGGAACTGTCGTGGATTGGGCTGAAAGGTACAAGCCGCGCGCCGTGGGCCTCCAGCAGATCCAGGTTGTCCTGGTAGTAGAAGTTGAATGCCTCGTCCCGGGCGAAGGCGATGACCCCCTTCTGCGGCACCGGCTCGCGGGGGAAGAGGGTGCGGAGTGCTAGGTGCTGAGAGCCGTCCATTTCCCCTGCCGATTGAGCCAACGCCACTATTCGGTCCAGTTCGAAGCCCGCTTCGATCGACTCTACAAGCCTGTCCAGGAAGCCATCGGGCAGCGCGCGTTCAGGCGTGGGCACCAGCCCCAGGTGGCGCTCCGGCTGCGTCAGCATGGGATCGCGGCGCAGGTAGCCCAGCACGGGGCCGACGCCGGCTCCCTCTATGGCCTCCCGCAGCATCTGGAAGTGTCCCTCGCTACCCACCCGATTCAGCAAGAAGCCGGCAACGTTCAAGGTGGGATCGAAGCGAGCGTACCCGAGGGCCATGGCACCGGCGCTGCGCGCCATCTTTGCAGCGTCCATAAGCACCAGCACCGGGGCGTCGAGCAGTTTTGCGACCTGCGCGGTGCTGCCCGCCTCGTCCCGGCCGCTGTAGCCGTCGAAGACCCCCATCACCCCCTCCACCAGCGCGATGTCGGCTCCGCGGCAGGCTCGGTGGAACAGCTCCATCAGGCCGGCTCGGGGCACCATCCAGCTATCCAGGTTGCGGGAGGGGATCCCCGTGGCGGCCAGGTGATAGCTGGGATCGATGTAGTCCGGCCCCACCTTGAACGGCTGGACCCGCAGCCCCCGCCGCGCGAGGGCCGCCATCAGGCCGATGGCCACGGTGGTCTTGCCGACGCCGCTGGAGACACCCCCGATCACGAGAGTTGGTATTCGGCCTTCGCTCAAAACTCCACGCCCCTCTCTGGCCTTTTACTGGACTGACTCCTGGAACCCGTTGGCGGTTAGCCTAAAATCGCGGTATACCTGCATGGTGGGACAGCATAGCGGATCGTTAGGTCCTTGTGTGATCATGTTGACCTGGATCTCGCCATTCCCAGTGATGACGACTTGCAGGATTTCCACTCTGTCTCCCAGTGCCGTTGAGGCTACCTGGACTGGCACCCCGTTGCGGTCAACAACCCCTACCAGTCTGAAGAATGTGCCGCTACCCCCACCGTTGAAACTAATTATAACTGCTGCATCCTGTATACCATCCCGGTCAAATCCCCGAAAGTTACCATTTTGTCGTCCAGCACATAGCTGGCGAGGCGTGCTTTCGCCCGTCATGGAGCCGAAAACAGGCAAAGCGGCCAAACGAATCTGCAGATTAGGCGAGACGAAGCCGAAGTCCTATGCTATGAGGGGAGGTTCACTAGCCCCTTGGAGGCGACGGTGTTGCAGTAGCTCTCCAAATGGACCTCGGGGTCCGCAGGCTGCGGGCTAAGCTGCGAGCCTCTTGAGGGGAGCTGGCTGGGATCCTAATCACCCGAAGCGGGCCATCGGACTTCGATGCTGATACCTCGATGCTAGTGGGAGGCGGCACATGGAACTCTCGGACGCCCTACTGGACAAAGCCCGTGCCGTTAGGGAGAAGATCTTTCAGCACCCGTTCGTCCTTGGGATTGGAGACGGTACCCTTCCTGTGGAGAAGTTTCGCTTCTACTTGGGCCAGGACTACCGGTATCTGATCGAGTACTGCCGCGTGTTCGGTCTGGGCGTTGCCAAGGCGGAGTACCTCGCCGACATGGCCCACTTGGCAGCCCTCTTGAACGCGACCCTCGGGGTGGAGATGGAGCTGCATCGCACCCTCTGTGCGGGATTTGGGATCGATCGAGAGGCCCTTGAGCGAACGCCTATCTCCGCGGTAACCCACGCCTACACCAGCCATCTGCTCGCCGTGGCGTGGAGGGGTAGCCTGGCCGAGATCGCCGCCAGCCTGCTGCCGTGCCAGTGGGACTACTGGGAGATAGGGAGAGCCCTGGCGGAACGAGGTGGGCTGGCGGAGAGCAACCCCTACCGTCAGTGGGTAGGTGCATATACCTCCACCGAGTATCGGGAACTCGCCGAGTGGTTGAGGGGTCTCCTGGACCGCCTCGGGGAGGGGCTGGGAAGGAGCCAGCTGTCGCGCATTGAGGAGGTCTTCCTGAATAGCAGCCGTTACGAGCTGATGTTCTGGGACATGGCATGGCGAGAGGAGATGTGACCAGCTCCGCTCCCCACGCGCGGTGGCGCGACGAGGTGCTAAAATTTAGCAGCTCGCCGGCATTCCGACCGCTCCCACGCGCGCTCAGGCGCGACTCTATTCTGGTGACTATCACCAGATGCGTCACGCCGTAACCGCAATACGAAGGCGTGATCGGCTGCCGCCCGACGTGCTATTTCCCGATCACTTCATTTTGCCCACTCACCATCTGGTAGGTAGTGCCGTTGCGCCGGACCTCGTACTGTGCGAGGTAGGTGGGGCCGCGGCTGATGGCGCGACCGAGGAAGAGCAGGTGCAACAGCTTGTAGAACCAGCGCACGGTGGCCTCCTTTCTCCACGGTGGCCGAGTCGCACACAGGGATCGGGTCAGCCTGTTAAAAGTCGTCCTGGCTCTCCACATTGTGTGCAACTGTATCTGGGCAGCGTTGACCCGCGGCGCGCTGCAAGTTGAGGCTCAGCAGCCGGAGCAGTAGCTCTTCATCACTCAGGTCGTGGGGCCAGCGGTAGGCATCCAGGACCGCGTCGTCCACCTGGTGGTGGGCGATCTTGAGCCACTCGGGCCGGCGGTTGTATAGGTTGGTGAGGGTGCGCTCCTTGAGGACGGCCTCCGTGGCCCCCTCCGGATTGAGCCACAAGTCGCGTTTTTCCACCAGATCCCGCCCGGCCCCGGCGATGGCTTCGACGCGCGGGTCGCCGGCCGGTTCCTTGCCCGGCGGCCAGGGGAAGGGGAAGGTCTCGAAGGTCCGCGAGGACGAGTAGCTCGGGTCGTTGCCGACGCCCATCCAGGAGCACTGGGCGAGCGACCACAACTCATGAAGCCGGGAGTGCAAGACGCCAAAGAAGTAGTCGTCGTCTCGTGCGAAGACGTGGAGCTTGTGGTCGGGGATCACCCCAGTATCCATCCAGACGAACAGGCGATGCTTCGCGACCTCGGAAGTGACGATACATCGATGAAGCCCTTGGATGGCGTGGCGCAGCGCAGGACGTGGGCGACCGTGTAGCCACCAGTTACTCCGCAGGGTCTTCACTCTGTTGCTGTCCCGTTGGGGTTTGACCTGCGTCCTCACAAATTCGAAGGGCTTTTCGTATAGAGCGGCCTGGGTCTCCGGCATGTCCACTCCGAAGTCGATTACCCAGCCGCCGCGTGACCGCCCCGTCACGTCCTGACCCCCAAGCCGACGTTTCACCACATCCGCGTTTGGCCTGCCGTTGGGGTTCACGGGGGTCTTCAGCATGTCGCGGGCAGTCTGGGCATCGAGGTCAAACGGGCCGGCTTTCATCATCCCGAGGAAGCAAAGTCCGCCGTTCTCACGAAGCGGGAGCGCTCCGGTCACGTCCACCTTCGCCGTAAGATCCTCGTTGATCGTGGCAACCGGCTCCCCATTCAGCAGCCGCTCCTTGCAGGAGCCATCGTCGAAGCCGACCATCGAGACGCGCACAGCTGCCCCATCGAGGATCCAAGGGCGGTCACTCCAGGCCATGAAGATGTCGCCAGTCTGCTTGGTCCGCTCCAGGACGCGGCGGTTGGCGCCGGTTCGGATCGAGTTCGTGGCCAGCAGTCCGGCACGCTTCAACCTGCCGGACTCGATTAGGGTGCGGGCGCGCTCGTACCAATAGCAGACAAGGTCGGCCCCACCAGGTACACGGCCCTCGTACAGGGCTCGCAGGTCGGCCACATACCGGTCGCCCAACTGCCCGCGCATCCTCTTGTCCCCAAGAAACGGGGGATTGCCTATCACCACGTCGCCGTCGGGCCAGTCGGGCTCTGTCGGTCGCCCCGAGCCGTCGTAGGCAAGGATGGCGTCCATCTGGAGGACATTGTTCAGCGGCCGCAGGATCGGCCTCTCCTCCGTCGGGAAGCCGTTGTCGTGCATCCACTGGAGGTAGCCGATCCAGATAACAATCTGGGCCAACTCGTGAGCATAAGCGTTAATCTCGATCCCGTGAAGCTGTTCGGGGCTCACCCTCGGCGACCACACGTCCAGGCCATTGGCTGCTGCGAGGGCAATAGCCTCCTTCTCCAGCCCCAGCAGCTGCTTAAGCGCAACGTACAGGAAGTTGCCGCTACCACATGCCGGATCCAGCACCCGAACTCCGGCCAGCCTGATGGAGAAACCCGCCAGCAACTGGGCAGCCTCTTTCCGGTACCCTTCCCTCCCGGTCTCGGCGGCGGCGTCCCTCTTCGCAAGGAGGTTCGCGGCTCTTTCTTGGATCTCTTTCCACTCTCGCCGCAGCGGCGCCATCAGCACCGGCTCGACGATCAGCATGATGTCCTCTCGGCTAGTGTAGTGGGCACCCAGTTGGGACCTCTTGGATGGGTCTAGGCTGCGCTCGAAGAGGGTGCCAAAGATGGCCGGCTCAACACTGGCCCAGTCGAATCTGGACACCCTGGCCAGGATAGTCATGTCGCCGGATTCCAGGTCCAGGGCTCTGTTGTCGGCGAATAGCCCTCCATTAAACCAGGGGACCGGGTCGGTGCCGAAGTAGCCGCCGGTCGCCATCTTGTCGAAGAGGGCGCTCAGCTGTCTGGTGAAGTCGGCGGCCCTGGTCCAGGTGGTCTCCACTAGACGCGTGAACAGGTGGCCAGGCAGCAGACCGACGTCCTGGGCGAAAAGGCAGAAGAGCAGCCGCATCAGGAAGCGGGCCGCCTCGTCTGGCCTAGCCCCGTAGTTCCGCAGACTGTCCGCCAGCTTTGCAAACTCCCTTGCCACTTCTTCCGTGACGTGAGAGGTGGTGTAGTCGGGTCGCAGCCTCTCCGGATCGGTAAAGAGTGCCCGCAGTATCTCCAAGGGCGCGGCCGGCTGGCCTGGTAGCGGCACGGAGTCGGACAAGTCGGAGAGGTCAAAGCGGTAGACCCTCTTCACCGTGTTGGTGAAGTTGGTATGGATCTCGAAGCGGTTGAAGTCGCACACCACCAAAAGGGTGGGTTCTCCAGGTCCTCGCGGTACCTCAGAAGCTGCTGGTAGGCGGCGTCCAAGTTCTTGTGCTTGCCCTTGTACTCCCACGCGAAGAAGCCCTTCTTCCAAGCGTCGGCGAACCCCTCGCCTCCGGTGTTCTTCGTGACACCCTTTTCGAAGGCGTAGAACTCGCCATTTGGGTCGACTTCAGGCGGGGTTGGTTGTCCCAATAGATGGCACAGGTCGATGAAGTGGGATTGGGCAGCACTCCGCTCGGTGAGCGTTGACTTCTGCCACCGCGCGATGAAGGTCGGTAGGGAGAGTGCCGGCATGGGGACTCCTTGATTGCGAGGAAGGTACATACCTCTGTGGTGCCGGCATTATTCTAACAGCTTCTACAGCAGTGTTATAGCCAAAGCGAGGTCTTCAGCTCCGGGCGCCCGCTCTCCCAGTAGGCATGGGTAGCGTTCTCTCGGAGGATCGGCAGATATCAGAACTCCACGCCCTTCTGGAAACAATTACATTATAAGCTTACAGCGAGTGGTGCGTCTAGGATAGATGATTTTGCCCGTCAATTTCATCTTGGTTTGGATGTCGGTCCTAGAGATATAATCTCCCTGGATACCACATGAGCGTGGGCCAACTCCGAGAATCGAGCATAGTCCAGATTTCCGGCAACTATGTCACTAAGTAGGAGGGTCCTAGTGGAGAATCTACCTCACGAAGTCTCCGAAAGCCTTGTCCTAGAGGGCAGTATGGATGTAGAGGGCGACCGCTTGCCTCCAAAGGAGCACTACCGACGGGGCATACTGCTTCCAGTGCGGTTCTATGTTGACGAAACGACATCCGAGCAGTTTGCCGAAAGGTTGAGATGGTTTGTAGGCTCTGGTATGGTCACTCCCTGTGAACAGGACTGGACACTCATAACCCTCGGTGAGGCAAGGAAACTAAGCGGCTTCCGGACAGTATACTACCTTGACGGCAGGGTGGAGCGGCTTAATGGGGACGATGCCCCCACTGTTGTGCCCCTACCCAAGGTAGCTTGGCTTTCCGTAAGCGAGGTGAAACATGGCCGCTTAGAAGTGGCCGTACAAGGCTTTGTGGTTGCCGAACGAGCCCTGCGTGACATTCTGCATGGTATCGGGAAGGACAACCCGACTTCACGAGAGGGTATTGATCAACAACTCCGTTTATGGGAGGCGCCTACCAAGGATACAGCGAGGGGGACCACTATGGCATCAGAGCCGGAGGCGCTAGTTGAAAAGGCTCTAGCGTCGAAGGAGGTGCGCGAACCCAAGCTGCCCAAGGGCAAGGGGGTAATTATTTCGGACTTCTTAGAGAGTCTGCCCCAGACGTATTGGGCACTCGAAGAAAAAAACGGCCGACGCCCCACGAGCAGCGAGTTGGCCGTGTTCTTCTCGGTTGACGAGAGAACCATCCAACGCCGGATAGCAGACATAAGGAAGCGTTCAGGAACCTGGCCGCCGCCTCCCGCCGTTTGATAGTCTTCGCCCGCCACTTCCAATCGTCGCCCCCATAACACCTTCGTTGGCATTTCGTGTCGCGTTTCGTGTCGCATTTCGTGTCGTTCTATGACGTGTTCGCGCTCCATGAGCTGCACTAGGATTGCAGCAACACAACACAAGGAGGCGAGCGATGCGACGGGTGTACGTACGACTGGACCGCGAACAACTGGAGCAACTGGCCAAGGTGGCAGGAGCCAACCGTCGGCATCCGGCTGACGAAGCAGCGTTATTGCTTGAGCAAGTGCTTCGTCGTGAGGAACAGCCGGACAAAAGCCGGGAGGGGCAGCCATGCAGCAGGTAGAACGAGCCCGCCCCGGGCTTGGCGGCAAAGGGCGGGCGAAGGAAGGAATGGCCGCTGGTAACGGCCAATTTGATTGTATCACCCAATGCAAGGTCCGTGGACTGGTAATCCACCGAATCTTTGCCCCCGACGCCGATCGGTGTGCTCAAGCTCTGGTTCGTCTCCTGACACGGGAGATCGGTAGTATCGATGGAGCCCTGAGTTCATCCCCCCACCCTACCGAGCCACAGGCAGGGGAGGGAGCGGAATGAGCAACCTGAAGGCCCATCCTGCATGCCAGGACCGGATCCATATCAGCACCTTCAATAGCAGCACCGACAATCGGCCGAAATCATGCCGAATTCCCTGGGCTGAGCTGGTGGAGATGCTTAGCAACCACAGCGAACGCGCTGACAAAGACGGACCTTTGTGGTCCCCAACCATCTATCAGGATGGGGCGCTCCGAGGCAACGACGGTGTGGAGGCTATTACCGTCGCGGTCGGCGACTTCGACGATGGTACCCCGTGGGAAGAGGTAAAGGAGCGCCTCGCCGAGTTCGAATATTTGGTGCATTCCACGCACAATTCCACGCCAGAGCACCCGAAATTCCGTGTGATGATCCCTTTCACCAGGTCGGTGTCACGGGACAGGTGGGAGTCGGTCAAGCAGCGCATTGACAGGCATGTCTTCGGCGGGGCTAACGACCCGGCAGCAAAGGATGCAGCTAGGATATATTTCTTTCCTTCCTGCCCACCTGGGGCCGTGCACTTTGCCGAGCACCACCCTGGCGACTTCCTCGATCCTGACAGGCTGCCTCCCGTGGAGAATGATCAAGGGGGAAACAACGGGACGGACAGCGGCACGCGGAAGTCGCCTCTTGGCACGAAAGCCCTTGACTTCGTGGCCAACGGCGCGGCGATCGGAGAGCAGAGGACACGGGCGTTGTCGGCGGCCCGAAACTACCTGTCCGCGGGCTACACGGTGGATGAGGCGGCACAGGCGATGTCGCGGGGTCTTCAGGCTTCCTCCTGGGACCCTGGCCGGGAGCCGTGGACGTACAAAGATGCCTTGAAAATCGCGCTAGACCTGGCGTCAAAGCCAGCACCCACGCAACACATGCAACACAATAATGGTGTGCATGAATTGCGTACGTTCCTCCTAGCTGACCTATTGGCTGGTGATGACGGTGCAGACATCCCTTACCTTGTGGAAAGACTGCTCGCCGTCGGAGGCGCTAGCCTCTTGGCAGGAAAGCCTGGGGATGGCAAGACATGGCTGACTCTCCTCGTTGCCCTTGCAGTGGCAGGCGGCACAAAGTTACTTGACCGCTTCGCATGTATTCGTGCCCCGGTCCTCATCCTGGATGAGGAAAACGGCTTCAGCAGACTCCGTAAGAGGATGCGTCGACTGTGTGCTGCCCTCGATCTTGATACTGCCTCCCTCGCCCCTATCGAAATCGCCAGCATGAACGGCATCAATCTGGTGGACACCGAGTGGGCACGGGTGGTCCGGGATAAGGTGGCCAGCCTACAGCCTGGATTGGTAATCGTGGATTCCCTCGTTCGCATCCACAGGGGAGATGAGAACAGCAGCAGGGATGTTGCCAACCTGTTCGGTGAGGTAACCAAGCTTCGATCTGAGTTCAACGCCGCATTCCTTTTCACCCACCACCTGCGTAAGAAAGGCATCGTCAACGATATGAGCGAGCGTGTCCGAGGCAGCAGCGACATCGAGGCATACGTCGATTGCCTACTCGGACTGGAGAAGGTGGACAACAGGCTTATCCTGAGGCAAATAAAGAGCCGAGATGATGAGCCAATCAAGCCTCTTACCCTTGAGCTTGTCGACACGGATGCTGGTGGCACTATCGTTAGGGCTATCGGGGAGATCGACGAGAGAATCGAGAAGCGGGGGACTGCTCGTGCCCTCATCAGAGAACTACTGGCAGACGGTCCCCAGCCTCGAAAGGTGCTGATCGAGGCGGGGAAGGAGTCGGATCTAAGCGAAAGAACCATGAGCGACGCATTCGGGGACCTGGTGGAGGCTAAGGTCATCGTCCTCGGCAAACATGGGCGAGAAAGCATGTACGCGCTCGCGCAACCTGCGCAACACACACAAAGGATCGAAGGCGGAGTTGTGGCGGAGGCGACATAATCGACCACGCAATACCGAAGACGCCTGCAATTACCAATTGATTTCGCCATAAGGGGTCAACGAATGGGGCGGGGCCAGTACTATCGATGGAACACGAAGGACCTGACGAACGACCGGGTGAGTATCACCATGTGCTGGCTTCGCCGCCGAGGCATCCTCGATTACGGGAAGTACGTGTCGTTGCCACGTCCCCGGTATGCAGGTGAGGGCAATGTTTTCGATACCCTGGTATGGCCCACTTTGATCATCTCGAATGGCCCACCCGCGAACACGAATAGGGCTACCCTGAGCGAGTTGGGAAGACACGCGAGGGGGGCCGATGCGAAGGAGAAGAGCGAGCGTGGAACTGTTTGAGGCAATCAGGCGCGAGTATGAGTTCGG
>Ga0209429_10002703_pt1 | contig 10332 bp, 12 predicted proteins | sample BarGraNGADG00212_3_FD_184493 | JGI IMG/M metagenome (GOLD analysis project Ga0209429, IMG submission 184493) | Arctic peat soil microbial communities from Barrow, Alaska - Barrow Graham LP Ref core NGADG0004-212 (SPAdes) (version 2) | ecosystem: Environmental > Terrestrial > Soil > Wetlands >... | reverse complement strand
GTATGCAAGCAACATACAAAATGCACTTTTACCTCCCATGGAACTCATAGATAAATTACTGCCCGACAATTTTATCTTTAGTAAACCAAAAGACATTGTAAGTGGCGATTTTTACTGGACGGCAGAAAAAAATGATAAAATTATTTTTACTGTAGCTGACGGTACCGGCCATGGCGTTCCGGGAGCATTTATGAGCTTACTGGGCATTACACTATTAAATGAAATTGTAAATATCCGTGGAATCACAAGATCAGATGCCATTGTTACGAAGCTTCGTGAAGGAGTTATTCATTCCCTTCAGCAAGGCAGGAAAGATATTCCCACTTCAGATGGAATGGATATAGCTTTATGTGTCCTGGACCGTCATCAAAAAAGAATTCAATTTACCGGAGGGATGAATAATCTTGTTTACATTCGTGATAAGAAACTAGAGGAAGTGAAGGCTGATCGTTTTTCTGTCTGCGTTTTAACTGACTTTTCGGGCCCCTTTACAATGAAAGAAATTGAATGCAGAAAAGGAGATGTGTTTTACCTGTTTTCCGACGGATATCAGGATCAGTTTGGCGGGAATTTCGACAGAAAATTCTTACGCCAGCATTTCTATCTGACCTTGTTGGAAATACATAATTTACCAATGTTAAAACAAAAAGAAATTCTGGAAGTAAAAATTAATGAATGGATGAAAGGGAATGTTCAAACGGATGATATTACCGTTATGGGAATCCGTATATAAAAACCGGACACCGCAATATTTAAAATATTTGGGGAAATGTGTTTTTCGATATCTGTGTTTTTCTTTTACTTTTGATACCTCTGAAAATTTAGTTAAAGTTTTATGATGAAGATATATGGTTTGTTATTGCTTGCAGCTGTAATCCGTTTATTACAAATCGACTTAAAAAATTACACATTAAATCGGAATATAAAGGAGTTAAAAAAAATATAAGATATAATGATATGTATTTAACCTAAATTATTCATTAATCTGATTAAAGTGCTCTATCCCTTTGAGTTACTTTGTGATGAACTTTGTGTCCCTTTGTGGTTAAAAAAAGTTAAACACTAAGGAGCTCAAAGGGTTTCACAAAGGCTCACAAAGGTTTATGAATTAATAAGATTAAATTAAAAAGATTAATGATATGAATAAATTTATTGAATATGTACCAATTTTAACGACCTTTTTTTCTGTCTATTTTGTCAGAGAGATTTTCATACATTACAGAAAAAGAAAAACAAAATACCTCTTATGGTGGACTATAGGCGTTTTGACCTTTGGTCTGGGAACCTCTGCAGAGAGTATAAATGCACTATTTGGATGGAGTGCATTAAACCTGAAATATTGGTATATCGTAGGCGCATTATTAGGAGGGTTTCCTCTTGCTCAAGGTTCTGTATATTTACTAATGAATAGAAAATTTGCGAATGTTACGTCATGGTTTTTTATTTTATTAATCTTAGTTGCCTCACTGTCTGTCATTCTAACCCCAATATCCATACCGGATGGCTTTGACTATAAGTTAAAAGGGTCGGTTTTTACCTGGAAGTGGGTGCGGTATTTTTCACCATTAATCAATATTTACTCATTCATCTTTCTTGTTGGGGGAGCAATCTATTCATCTGTCAAATATTATCGGCAGATTGATAAAGAAGCCCGGTTTAAAGGAAATGTTTTCATATCAATTGGAGGTTTATTGCCCGGGATCGGTGGAACATTTACCAGAATGGGCTATGTAAACGTACTATTTGTGACCGAATTAACCGGACTTATACTAATTTATATTGGGTACAGAATTATAAAAATGGATAAACATCTTTCTGAAATGAAATTGATTTCAGCTAACTATTCTTAAGTTTGTACTGACATAAATGAATATGTAAAATAAATCATAGAAAAGACATGGCAACACTGACACAGGAAATGAAAGATATGATTGCGACACAGCAATGTTTTGTAGGAACGGTCAATGAAGACGGAACACCTAATGTAGCACCAAAGCGGTCAACCCGCGTATTATCTGACAATTCTCTTATTTTTACCGAAGGTACCGGTGGAGCAACTTACGCAAATATCAAAAGAGGATCAAAAGTTTCTATTTCTATTGTAAATCGCGAAATTTTAGATGGATACAGATTTGTTGGAAATGCTTCATTGCAGGAAAGCGGAGAATTATATGAACAGGCGGCTGCAATGTCTGCAAAATTAGGGATGCCTAAACCTCATGCTGTTGTTTTAATTCATATAGTAGAAATTCATTCCCTTAAACCAGGTCCTGCTGCTGGTAAAAAAATAGGTTAAGCTTTTTAACAAAAGTATATATGCTGTACTTATTAGTAATATCTTAATGTAACAGAGGACGATCGAATTTTAATTCCTGCTCTTAAACAAAACTTGATCTGTATTTCTTTTAAGCAATATAACCTGTTCCCTGGAACATTAAAAAATATGAAAATATCATTTTGTTTAATATTTTTTTTCTTTTTCACAGTTTCCTATTCCTATGAGAAAGCAGACAGCTCTAAAACAAAATTGAAAGCTAATGGAACGATCAGCCTGAATAGTAATGGGATTGCCTCAATACCTGCTTTTTCACTTGATAAACCAGCTATTATTGCTTCAATTACATTGGCAAAGAACAGGTTCAGTTATGATCCCACACTTGCCTATGGCTTCGATTTAAGACCATGGTTCATTGATAACTGGTTGCACTATAAAATAATTGCCAGGCCCGCTTTTGAGCTCACGGCAGGATTTAATATAAGCACCTTTGGAACTAAATATAATTTACAGGATGGGTCAATCTGGGAAGCTCAGCGATATATCGCATTTGCAATGACAGGCGTGTATAAAATTTCTCTGAATAATACTCTGACATTTGCTTACTGGAATGACAGGGGACAGGAAAAAGGAACAATAAAAGGTCATTTTTTAAACTTTGTTGGTGAAAGATCTGATATTAATATCGGGAAAAATGTTTTGCTTTCGGCAGCTCTTCAACTCTTTTACATCAATTACGAAGGTAACAATGACGGTTTATTTATATCTCCGAAAATTTCATCGTCAGTAAGAAATGTTCCGTTTTCCCTTTTTTTTCAGACTATTCAGGCTTTGGAAAGTAATATCTCTCCTTTCCCCGGATTCAGATGGAATCTAGGATTGTCTTATGCGCTTTAATTCTATATCTTATCCCCCGGTATCTGGCCGCAGATCGTTATCATAAAACATAATAAATATTGAATCTGTAATTTGTACATAATGAAACATGCAATTATTCTGCTGACTTTATTGATTTTGTCGGGGTGTAACACTGGCACTTTACAGGATAAATCAAAAACTGAAATAGTCAAAGATTGGACTATGCTCGATTTTGTGAAGGCAGATAGCATAAATCCGATTTTAGAACCTTCCTTCATTCAGGTCTTTTTCTGTCCTGTCAGTAAAAAGGAAGTAAGATGGGAAAAGAGAAATGTTCTCAACCCGTCGGCAATCGTGAAAGATGGCAAAATATATCTGATATACAGGGCTCAGGACAGTGAAATGACGTCAAGACTGGGATTAGCTATCAGCGAAGACGGATTGCATTTCAGAAAACAACCTTCACCTGTTTTTTATCCTGACAACGATAGTATTAAACAATATGAATGGAAAGGAGGTGCGGAAGATCCCCGGATCGTAGAAGGAGAAAATGGTACATACATTATGACCTATACTGCCTACGATGGCAAAGTAGCAAGGCTCTGTCTGGCAAGTTCAAAGGATTTAAAAAACTGGACAAAACATGGTTTAGCTTTCGGCGAAGGAAAATACAGGGACTTCTGGTCAAAATCAGGAGCTATTGTGTCCAGATTAGCAGGAGGTAAAATAGTTGCGACAAAAATTAAAGGTAAATATTGGATGTATTTTGGTGATACCGATTTGTTTATTGCAACTTCTGCTGATCTCATTCATTGGGATATAGCAGAAAATGAAGAAAGTAAAAAAATGATTTCCGTTTTACATCCAAGGATGGGCTATTATGACAGTCGTTTGGTAGAACCAGGACCATTCGCTTTAGTACGGGAAAATGGAATTTTACTTATTTATAATGGTAGTAATGCTTCCAATTATAATGACCCAGGCTTACCAAAATTTACATATTCTGCAGGACAGGCATTATTTGATAAAGAAAATCCGTATAAGCTTATTGACCGGATGGAAGGGTATTTTATCCATCCTGACAAACCTTATGAAAAAAAAGGAGAAGTAAACGAGGTTTGCTTTGTGGAAGGACTGGTTTATTTCAGGAATCAATGGTTGCTTTACTATGGAACAGCCGATTCAAAAATAGCAGTGGCTATAAAAAAGGAAATTAAAAAGTAGAACGGCTTCCGGCTATGAGCATAAAGGATCATCCGGCACGCGGGTTCCCTGGTTGCCTGAGCCAGGCCGGATAACTTCACAATCGAATAGCCAACCCTTGCCCTTCTACCAAAATTTGTAATATTGAAATTTGCTAATAAATTCTAATATGCGGATTATTAGTTCATTAATTTAACTTATATTTGATGTAAGTCAGTTTGTTTAACAATACAATAACAATAATAACCTCAGTTTTTAAAAAGATGAAAACCAAACTTGATCAGGTGATTCTTGATTCAATGAGTAAAAACCCAAACAATTGGAAAGGCATTCTTTATTTCAACTGTAAAGACCCAGGATTAATGGTTCCTAAGTTATATCCATATATGGGCTGGACTTTCAATTTTGCAAGTACATATTCTTATATAACAATAGTTTGTATAATCCTGATTATAATCGCTTCCGTTTATTTTTTTTAACCGTGTATATGTCTGCTTTAACAGATTTCGCATTGATTACAAAATCCTGCATTAGAATTCATCACTTATGAAGCTGATTTAAAGAAATCGGACTATTTTGATTAGAAACCAGCAGAACTTCTGCCATAAACTATAACGTAGTTCATCCAATCTAAATTAAACAAACCTATGAAAATTTTAAGTGTGTTATTGCTAAGCTTTACGATTTCATTGCCGTTAGCAGCACAAAATAAATCCGCCAACTATCAGGTGAGTGGTCAGATTGTTGAAAAAATCACGGGTAATGGGGTTCCCTTTGCTACCGTAATTATTAAAAACGATAGTATTAAAGAGAAGAAGGCGCTGGCCTGCAATGTTTCGGGACAATTTTCCATAAATTTAAGTGCACCAAACAAATACATTTTAACTGTTTCCGCAGTTGGATATAAAGAATTCAGTATCCCTGTAAATGTCTCAGAACTGAAAACCGACCTCGGAAAGCTTTCCATGGAAGAAGGGATAGAATTGAAAGAAGTTGTCATATCCGCACAAAAACCTTTGGTAAAAATGGACCTGGATAAGATCGTTTACAGTATGGAGTCCGATCCTGAAGCACAAACCAACAACACCCTGGAAATGCTTTATAAAGTACCCCTGGTTACAGTTGATGCCGAAGAAAACATCACCGTCAATGGGCAGTCAAATTTCAAAGTGCTGGTAAACGGTAAAAGCTCTTCAATGATGTCAACAAACTTAAAGGAAGTACTTAAAAGCCTTCCGGCCAATACGGTCAAAGAGATAGAAGTAATCACCAATCCTTCTTCAAAATACGATGCCGAAGGGGTGGGTGGAATCCTCAACATTATCACTAACAAAAAAACACCCGGCGGATACAATGGCAGTGTAAGTTCGGGAATTAATTCCCGTGGGAGTATCAATGGAAGTGTTTATCTGGCCACAAAAATCGATAAGCTCAGTTTTTCTCTCCGTTATTATGGCAATCAGTTTATACAACCTAAAGCAGAGAATCACACAACGAGCGAATATTATAATAATACCGATTATCATTATTCAAGCTCGAATGGAAACAGCTCATACAAAGGATTATCCAACGGTTTTTCGGGTGAAGCAAGTTATGAAATCGATTCCCTTAACCTCATCAGCCTTTCCTTTTGGGGATACCAGGGCTCTTATAAAACAAACGGCTCTGGCGAAACCCAATATATGAACACCACTAATGACATTACCCGTATGTACACGAGTTACTTAAATAACAGAGATAGCTATGGCTACCTTTCGGGGAATATCGATTATCAGAAGACTTATAAAAAACCAGATAAATCACTCACCTTTTCCTACAAACTCGATAACAACCCAAGTACCACAAGAAACAGCTCTGACATTTTCGGAGTAATCAACTATCCATCCTATCACCAACGATCGGCAAATGATGCCACCGGACGGGAGCAAACCTTCCAGACAGATTATTACGACCCCTTAACCGAGATGCACCAGTTAGAAGGCGGCGTAAAGTTCATCTTACGGCAAAATACAAGCACCTCTGAAACTTATCGTAACGATACTGTGAGGCTCGATAAAGGGAACGATCTGGATTACAATCAATACATCATGGGAGCGTATTTGGGCTATGTGTTAAAATTGAAAAAGTTTAGCACCAAAACCGGGTTGCGCTTTGAACGGACATGGAACGACGGCGTGTCGAAAACATCAGGCATCAATACCAATTTTACCAATCGGCTTTTTAACCTTGTGCCTTATATTACCTTTTCTTTAATGCCTAAACCGGGACAAACTATAAAATTATCATATACCCAGCGTCTTTCCCGCCCCGGCATCTGGTACCTGAATCCGTATGTCAACGACATCGATTCTATGAGTATTAATTATGGAAATCCTTCGTTGAATGCCGAAGTGTCGCATTCGTCCGAATTAGGTTATACCTATTTTACTCCTAAATTCAATTTCTCAGCTACTTCCTCTGCCTCGTTTGTAAATAATTCAATAGAGAGTATTTCAAAAGTTCTGCCCAACGGGGCTACTGTCACCACATATGAAAACATCGGTAAGAATCAGCGCTTCGGATTAAGCCTTTATATTAGTTATCGTCCCTCCGGGAAACTCAATATCTATTATAACGGAAGCGGCAGTTATAGTAAGCTGGAAACCAATAACGGATATGCCATCACCAATGAAGGGTTCAGTTATAGCGGATCATTAGGTGGACGATGGACACTATGGAAAGATGGTTCCGTAAATGTCAACAGTGGAATTTATTCTCCAAGTATCATGCTTCAGGGGAAATCTCCTGCTTTTTATTATACCAGTCTTGGCGTGTCGCAATATCTGTTAAAACGCAAATTGATGCTAAGCCTTTCTGCAAGTGATCCATTCTGGTATAAGAAGAAATATATATTTGAATCAAACGACATAACCTTCTTTACACGTAATGAATATATTCAACTTGCTCAAACCGTTCGCTTTAATATAACATATAATTTTGGAAAGATGGATTTACAGGTGAAAAAAGCCCGTCGCGGCATACAGAATGACGATCTGAAAAGCGGAGGCAGCAAACAGGAAGGAGAAAAAAATTAACCATTATATCATTTTACAAGCAAAGAGTCTGAACGATTCTGGAAGAATATATCCTTCCACACAACTATAAGACAACTTTTGCCCATCAACCGGAATTCTCAAAAGCCACACGGTCGGTGTTCATATTTGGAGTTTGAAAAACTTTGATGGAAGTTGGAACAATTTTTGCTGTTAATAGATTAACACTAATAAAGTCTGACCCAATAATTAAAGCCGGATTTGCATGTGGTTGGGGATCTGGTGAAGATTCTTTAGAGATTTCAAAAACAACGATTAAATATGTTTATTATATACCTGCCAGATCGCATGAATCGATAATTAATAAAACCAGGGCTGTTTCTGATAGCGAATGGACAGAGATTCTAAATGACGTTAATCTGAATGATTTTGTTAAGTTGAACTACCAGACATGTAATATATGTTTTGATGGTTGTGATGAGTGGATATTGGTACAAGATGATAAGATATCTCATAATATAAGATTTACCAGGGGAGAAAAAATTGATCAGATAAATAAATTACAGAATAAATTGGGACAGCTTAGATCTGAGTTTAGTAAATAAAAGTAATAGCCGAACACTATGAAATCACTTTACACATTGATAATCTCGATTGCATTAGTTGGATTAATTGGTTGTGAGAAACAAACAGACATTCCTATTAAACTACAGAAATGAAACGATGATGATTATAAATTTCCCCCATAATGGGATTTCATCACTATGGGATTCAGAATGTAAACTTGGGATGTACGTTTTATGGACCATAGAATCAATCAGGGCCGTAGAAATAAAAAGCGAATATTTAATTGGTCGGTTTCCATCACAGAATCCTGTTCTTGCTTTAAGAGCTTCTGCAGAACTTAAATTAGTTTATGACGATAAATCTCAAAATGAAGCTGCAAAAGCATATTATTACTGGTGGCATTCAATTTACATTTTTAAAGACAAAATGAAGATTGATCCTTTAAGAAACACTGATTATAGATGGCATTAGACCTGCTGCGATAGCAAAAAAAACAAAGCATAGGTCACTGCCAGCCAGATTGTTGATTTCTTATATCATAAATCCTGACCTATCTCTGATGGGATTCTGCTTTCTTACATCAGACCAGCCCAATAATCAATAAAATCTATACCAATGAAAAAATTATTCTTATTCGGCATCTTTTTTGGACCATTTTTCCGATATTATACCAGACAGGGATTATTTTTTGAAGGGTTTACTTCAATTGGCCTTCTAAAAATTGTTAATGTGGACGATAAGGAAAACTGGAAAAATTATGCTTATGGTGCAGGAATTGGCTATAGTCTTTTCATCACAAATTCATAGGTCTCTGGTTTTGCAAGCACATTTTGCAAAAGCCGGGCCTATTGACCACATTTCGCCGGGAAGGTTATAATTTACATACATAGCTAAACAACAAATACTTAACTCCGCCCTTTGGTGGTCAATATTATCCAAACAACTATGATCAAGGCCACTGGCTTTTCCACCTGATCTGCCGGCTTAAGGTCAACAATTGTTCTCTGTGATATTCATATGAACGAATCAGATTGGATAAAGTAATTCGGTTTTGCAAGACTTATAAAATAATAAATGCTTCTTTTGTGAAGCACTTATTTTATTATGATATTCCTCGTCAGATTCTACCCAGCTTGCGATGCAATCTAGCTCTAAAAAATAGCCCTGTTCATCCTACCCCTGTTAACTGCCATCTTTTTAAACTGCATCTTTTGTTGGTCTGACAGAGTTGCCCTAAACTCGGTTTTCATAGCCTTTATTCCCTGCTTTCTGGCTTTTATCATATTAACCTGTTGATCTGTGAGTGAAGCTCTAAAAGCTTTTATTCTGTCGGCTTTCATCATCCGTGGATCAGTAAGCATATTTTTTTGTTCCTGTGTAAGAGTAGCATTGAAAGTTTCCCTTATTTCTTTTCTTTTTTGAAGATCATTTTTTAACATGGCTTTCTGTTCTTCCGTTAAAACTGGTTTCATCATCTGTGTCCCCGGCATTAGCTGTTTAGATTGAGTTTGTTCCTGCGCCACCATTATACCACCCGAAAATATTGTTCCAAGTAGAATAGTAAATACTGTTTTAACAATTGTTTTCATTTTATCTTGTTTTATAGTTAATTATCTCTTTGATATTAGAAAGTTAAAAAAGTTTAACCTGATACTTATTTATTATGTAAAAGTTGTAATGGTTTTAAGTTTTAAGTAGTCAATCAAATGCTTTAATAATAATTTTGTATATAATTGATATAGAGATCACAACTTCATATGTTATAATGGGCAATAAGCTTGTCATAATTTTTGCACGTCACTTAGACAATTTATTCGTGATACTTAACATTTCCTACTTTTACATAAACCGTAATTGCGGCTCTAGACAGTTAAGTGTAACCGAGACACTTTTATCTTTCGCCGGGATTTGCAAAAATTGCGACATATCGGCTGACACCGGTAACGCTAATAAAGCAAAATATTGTAAATTAGCCCATCTCAAACATTTGATATGTAGGTAATTTCCTTTACATTTGTGTAGCATCGTTCTTTATTAATAATACAAAGGCGTTAACTTTTTTTTCGTAAGGGGAATCTGGTAAATTCATTTTGGTACGGATAAATAAGCACAGCCCACGTCTGGCGTGGGCTGTGCTTATTTATCCGTACCTTTGGCTTACCAGAGCCACTCTTACAATATATCGCAGTTCCACGCTTTTGTTTTTAAACGTTCTGGGATAGAACTTTCCAGTGAATTATAAAATTTGGTATTAATGAAAAAACCCATCAAATCTTTATCAGCAAACCTGCGCCAAAAGGCAGAAGAGTTGCTGATAAAGAAATCGTTAAAAACAGATTCGCAACTTTCTGAAACCGATATACTGAAACTCATTCACGAATTTGAGGTGCACAAGAT
>Ga0209429_10002702_pt1 | contig 10332 bp, 7 predicted proteins | sample BarGraNGADG00212_3_FD_184493 | JGI IMG/M metagenome (GOLD analysis project Ga0209429, IMG submission 184493) | Arctic peat soil microbial communities from Barrow, Alaska - Barrow Graham LP Ref core NGADG0004-212 (SPAdes) (version 2) | ecosystem: Environmental > Terrestrial > Soil > Wetlands >... | reverse complement strand
TCATCATACGTTTTGCCGAGTCAAGTACATTTTCATCCATCTGATCCTGGTTAAGTTTAAGTACATCAGGATGGTGATGTTTGCTCATAGAAATCCTGTGAACAACACTTTCAACAATGATTACAGCGCCGTCAACAATCAGTCCGAAGTCTATTGCTCCCAGACTCATAAGGTTACCAGAAACTCCAAAAAGATTCATCATTGAAACAGCAAAGAGCATCGCAAGAGGAATAACTGAAGCTACAATGAGCCCTGCACGCATATTCCCGAGTAATAAAACCAGAATAAATATGACTATCAGTGCGCCTTCAATAAGGTTCCTTGAAACAGTACCAATAGCACGGCCCACAAGATCAGAGCGATTAAGATAAGGTTCTATAGTGACCTCTTTCGGTAATGATTTCTGGATTGATCTTATCCTGGTTTCTACATTATCAATTACCTCATGACCATTAGCTCCTTTTAACATCATTACCACACCACCAACTGCCTCCGTAGTATCAACAACGAAAGCCCCATATCTGATAGCACTGCCATATTGAACGGTTGCGACATCCCGTATTAATACAGGTATTCCGGAATTACTGGTTTTTATAACCATCTTTTCAATATCCCCGAGAGTTTTAACTAAACCGATACCACGTATAAAATATGCAGTAGGCTTTTTATCAATATAAGCACTTCCGGTATTTTCGTTGTTTTTTTCAAGAGCTGTGAATATATCGGTAAGTGTCAGTTTCATACCCCTGAGCCTTTCCGGATTTACAGCTATTTCATACTGTTTAACAAATCCACCATAACTATTGATATCGGCAACACCAGGTGTTCCAAGCATTTCGCGACGCACCACCCAATCCTGGATAGTTCTCAGTTCCATTGGACTGAATTCTTTTTCATAACCTTTTTTTACTGCCAGACGATACTGAAATATCTCACCAAGCCCTGATGATATAGGTGCAAGTGATATCTGAGCAAGTCCTGGAGGAATAGACTCTTCGGCTTCTTTCAATCGTTCTGTTAACTGCTGGCGTGCCCAGTAAATATCGACTCCATCTTCGAACACTACGGTAACTACTGCCAGGCCTAACCTTGATATAGACCGAAGTTCAACAATATCAGGAATGTTGGCTACAGCTACCTCAATAGGTGCAGTTATAAAACTCTCAACCTCCTGAACTGCCAAAGAAGGTGCCAGAGAAATTATCTGGACCTGATTGTTTGTAATATCAGGTATGGCATCAATCGGCAGTTTTGTCAATGAGTAAGTTCCCCATCCGATCAATGCTACAACAAATAATCCGACTATGAATTTATTCTTTACTGAGAATGAGATAATTCGATTTATCATTATCTGAAAATAAAAATGAGGTTATAACTGACTGTCTTATTATGCAATTTATTTTTTAATTCTACAGTTTTTCTGTTTTACATATTTTCTGAACTCTTTCTCCAGCTGGTTTTTTTACCTCATCCCCCTGCCCCTTCTCCCAGGAGAGAAGGGCAGTAGTTCGCTGTTTGTAAGCAATTTAGCCCCTCCCGCTTGGGGGAGAGGTGGATTTATAAAAGTATCGTACGGAGAAAGGGTCAAAAAGAAAGTATCAGCTTAACGAAGGGGGAGCCCTTAATCGAGATAATCGAAGAAAGGAAGGATCAGAAAAAGGTTCTCTGATATCAAAAACCGAAATAATGGAAATTTGTAATTCAACTGCCAGAGCATCAGGAAAGCTACTGAACGACAGGTCATCAGATTGAATATTCTTATTCAGGACAAACGCAGTGGCTTTTTCGGTAGCAAGGTCATTAAATGCATGACAATGAATAGGAAAACCAGTATGATGTCCCGGTTTATTATTTGAGACCGGGCACGATTCGTCCTGACTGGTTACTGATTCCACCAGGTGGTGGTCATGAGGAATTATAAGATGAGCGCAAACGGACAGTCCTGCAAGCCATAAGAAAAAAACAGGAATATTTTTTATAACCTTACTCATCATATTAAACACCTTATCTTAAAGCTTTTAGTTATAAGTCGCAAATATACATTTTTAATTAATACAACGGAATAGCAAAGTTACGATTTGCTATTTACGATTCTCTTTGTGTAAATCGTAAATCTAAAATCGTAAATAATAAAAACCCAGAGTAACTTCTTCAGAAAGCTAAACCAGAATCTTTGTCTTTAAGTTTGTCAGGCTTGTCTTAATTGCATCAAAGGGTTTATCATCCTTAGTGCTGTCCTGTTCAATAATCATGTATTTCAAGCCGGCAATATCTTTGGCTGCTAAAATTTCCTTAAAATTTATTAATCCCTCTCCTACAGGTGCGAAGTCTGTGATTCCCGTGGTTGTGAAGGCGGGCGCCTGTTTGGTATACATGTCTTTCATATGGAACAGCTGGAACCTGCCCGGATATTTTTTGAACAACTCCACAGGATTCAGTCCTGCTTTGGTTAACCAGAAAAGGTCCAGCTCCATCGTCATGTAATTTTTGTCCATCTCCGCCAAAAATATATCAAAGTAAGGAACCTTCCCTTCAACTTTATCGAATTCAAAATTATGATTATGGTATCCAAACTGGATCCCGGTTTCCTTCATTATCTTTCCAACCTTGTTCCATTCCGCAACCATTTTCTTATATCCGGCAATCGATTTGCGGTCTCCTTCATCAACAAAAGGTTGCATACAATATTTGACTCCGAGTTTGGCATGATCTTCAGCCATTCTTTTTGCTTCATCTGTCGTAATACCCAGAGGATTAACCCCCGCATGACTACTCAGGATTTCCATGCCCAGGTCATTCACCATTTTCCTGAATTCAGCAGGTTCATAACCGTAAAACTTATGGTTTTCATATTTCGCCAATTCAAGATATTTATAGCCTATATCAGAAACCTTTTTCAATGAACCAGGGGCATCTTTTCCCATAGCATCGCGGATTGTATATAACTGCAGGCCTAAACCTGGAATTTTAGGAACAGCTACAGTTGTCGACGAAGCAACAGAGGTATTCGTAAATGATGAAAGAGCCACTGCTCCCAAAGTGCCAGCAGCAGATACTTTCAGAAATTCTCTTCTTGAATGTTTTGTTTTCATGGTAATGACTTTTAATACTTAATTATAATATTTTTATTGCTAAAACTTCCCTGAAAATCAGATAATAAAATTAATACAATACCTTTATAATATGGTAACGAATCATGTATTTCTTTTAAAAATCTGAAAAGGATAAAGTAAAAAGACAAAAGATTGCCACGCTCTCCTTCATAGAGCTCGCAATGACACTTCAAGTAAGCGAATTTTTAGGAGAAACAAGAAACGCTAATATCAGGAATACTTTGAATCAGATAATAACAACCTCCGACGGCTCGCATACGATCTTTGTTCCTGAACTCAATGAACACTACCACTCAATTCATGGTGCTGTTCAGGAATCAACATTCATATTCATTAATAATGGTTTCGAAGTATGTAACGCGGATCCGCTGAATATTTTTGAAGTCGGGTTCGGGACAGGGCTTAATGCACTTTTGACGGCCATAAAAAGCAGGAACGGAGCCAGAGAAGTTAATTTTACGTCGATCGAAAAATATCCTGTCGATGAAGATATTATAAGCTCTCTTAATCATCATCTGTTCACTGGTGAAGAGGGAAAAGAGATATATAATTCGATACATTCAGCACCCTGGAATATAAAAGTGAACATCTGTAAGAATTTCAATCTCAAAAAAATTAATGCAGACTTTACTACTGAAACACTTGAAGGAGAATATGATCTGATCTATTTTGATGCTTTCGGACCCGACAAACAACCTGAGATGTGGACGAAAGAAATGTTTGCAGGAATTGCTGCCATTACGAATACAGATGGGGTCTTTGTGACATATTCAGCCAAAGGTGAAGTGAAAAGAAATCTTATATCCTGCGGATTTGAAGTGACTCTCCTTCCGGGCCCTCCGGGGAAAAGACAGATAATTAGAGCTGTAAAAAAATAAAATTAATTTTATCTATGCCTTTTTTGCTTTCTTCAAAGTATTATCTTAGCGGAAATTTTAAAATTAAAAAATGTATCAAATGAAAATCAGGGGATTAATTGTTTTAACTGGTCTAATGACCTTAATGCTTGGCTCTTGTGCACAGAGTTCTTTTAAAAATGCAAAACTTAAAAATTCAGCAGATTCGCTATCTTACGCTTTTGGTATTAATATTTACAATTCGCTTGCTGCTGATAGTCTTTCTCTCGATCCGGTAATTGTAGCAAAAGCTATGCTGGACGGAAAAGAAAAGAAGCCTTTAATGGCTGATGATGTTGCACGTTCAGTTATCATGGTGTATGTCAACAAACGCGAATCAGCTAAAGCGGAAAAAAAGGCAGTACTTGACAAAGACACTTATAAGGACGCTATTGCTCAGAATGAGGCTTTTCTTGCAAAGAATAAAGAAAAGGCCGGAGTTACAGTTACACCCAGCGGTCTTCAGTATGAAGTAATAAAAATGGGAACCGGACCAAAGCCAACAGCTCAAAATACAGTAAAAGTTCATTATGTAGGAACACTTATAGATGGCACTGAATTTGACTCTTCAGTTAAAAGAAATGAACCTGCAACATTCCCTGTATCCGGAGTTATTCCCGGGTGGACAGAAGCTTTACAGCTGATGCCGGTTGGTTCCAAGTTTAAACTTTATCTTCCTCAGTCAATTGCTTATGGAGCACGTGGCGCAGGAGAAGTTATCAAACCTTACTCAACACTGATCTTTGAAGTTGAGCTTCTCGAAATAGTAAAATAACATGACTACGGCAGAAATACAAACTCCTAAAGGTACCATGAAGGTCAGCTTCTTTGAAGATGATGCTCCAAACACTGTTGAAAATTTTGTTACTCTTGCGAAAAAGGAGTTCTACGACGGACTTGCTTTTCACAGGGTCATTCCGGATTTTGTTATACAAGGCGGTTGTCCCCTTTCAAAAGACATGAGCGATCCCAGAGTCGGAACAGGTGGTCCCGGATATAAGATCGACTGTGAACTGACTGGAGGTAATCAGTATCACGACAAAGGAGTACTTTCAATGGCCCATGCAGGAAGAAATACCGGCGGATCCCAGTTTTTCATTTGCCATAGCCGTACCAATACAAAACACCTTGACAGACAACACACTTGCTTCGGAAAAGTATATGAAGGGCTGGATGTTATTGATAAAATACGTCAGGGCGATAAAATCGAAAAGATAATTATTCACGAAGAATAGACTGAAATGGCATTTGAAATTACCGGTAAAATTATTGATATATCTCCTGTCAATCAGGTAAGTGATAAATTTAAAAAACGGGAGTTTGTCATTGAAAAAAAAGAGACAGGCGGCGCAGCTGTATTTATTGACTACATAAAGTTCCAGCTTATTCAGGATAAATGCGATCTTATAAATGAATCTTTCATGAACGAAGATGTTAAGATATGGTTTAACCTGAAAGGCAATAAATGGGAACGGGATGGTAAAATCAATTATTTTACTAACCTCGATGCCTGGAAAATTGAAAAAACTTCATCCCAGAGTCGGGATCAGAATGTTCCCACACACACAACTCTGGAGGATATTCCACCCGAAAATGATGAACTAAGCGATCTGCCGTTTTAAGAAATAACATTAAAAGGCTGTCTCAATACCGGACAGCCTTTTTTATAAAATATCACAAAATGAAGTACCTCATACTTTGCATTCTTGTTTTAGCGACTACATTAGGTCAATCACAGGTTTCAACAAATCCTGCTCAGCAAAATCCCCGCCAGATCCTTCTGCCTTACAACAGGTTGATCCAGCCGGCAGGTACACAGGTTTTTTTCGGAGACGAATCACTGGAGAATCATTCACTCGATGCTACATTATCTCCGGATGGCAAATGGCTTGTTGTAGAAGAGAGATTCAGCATCGTTTTTATAAGTACCTCCGATAATAAAGTAAAATTTACACTTCCCAATAATAATCATCCCGACCTTAAAGGAGGAATGAACACCTACTCAGGCATCACCTGGCATAATGGTAAAGAAGGCCCTGAGATATATTGGAGTACAATAGGTCAGGACCGTCGCTCTTATGTTATTTCAGCCACATGGGATGGAATGAAGGCAGAATTCAGTCGTAAATATGAATATAAGGCAGCTCCAAAAACTGATATGGCACTGCCAAATGAAATTCTTATAACAAAAGAATCATCGAAAGAATATCTGTATGTTGTCCTGAATGGAAATAATACAGTTATCAAACAGGATCTCATTTCAGGTGATACGATATGGACAACTGACCCGGGAGTTGCACCGTACGGACTTACCATGGCTTCAGGAAAGTTATATGTCACCAACTGGGCCGGAAGACATCCTGAAGCTTCAGATAAAGAAATTGCTGGTGTTCCCTGGGGAATCGCAAGGGTTGATAACAAGGCTGGAGGAGCAACAAGGGAAGGCAGTGTAGCTGTCATTGATCCTGCAAATGGCAGATTGATCAGTGAGATTATTGTTGGTCTTCATCCCAATGAGATAACCAGTGATAATAACGGTAAATTTGTCTATGTGACAAATTCAAACAGCGATAATGTATCAGTCATAAATACTGCTATTGATGAAGTTACTGAGACAATAAGTGTCAGGCTTCAGCCCAAAATAAATTCATTTTTCGGCGATTCACCCGATGGTCTGTGTCTTTCTTCGGATGGAAAATCATTGTATGTGGCAAATGGAATGGATAATGCCATTGCAGTTATAAGACTTGGGAAAAAGGCCACCTCAAAGGCTTCTAACACAAAAAGCTTTGTTTCAGGATTTATTCCAACAGGAGCATATCCTTCTGCAATAATCATACATAATTCGGGAAATATGTACGTCTGCAACCTCGAGGGCGCAGGTGCCAGGTTAGGTCTGACCGATAAAAAAACTACCAACCTGGTTTACAATACACATCATATGCTGGCATCTGTCTCGGTGATCCCTGTTCCTGGTAAAAGATATCTAAGAGCTTATACCGATACAGTAATTGCAGTAAATAATCTTTCGAGAGCAACAATGTCGAGAGAAAAACCAAGAGAATCAATAATGCCAAAGCCTGTTCCTGACAGAATTGGAGAACCTTCACTTTTTAAACATGTTATTTATATTATTAAGGAGAACCGAACCTATGACCAGGTTCTTGGTGATATGAAACAGGGTGACGGAGATCCGGGTTTGTGTATCTATGGGGCTGACATCACACCAAATACTCATAAGCTTTCTGAAGAGTTTATGCTCCTGGATAATTTTCACGTGTCTGGAAAGTGTTCGGCTGAGGGACACCAGTGGACTGATGCCTCAATTGTTACTGATTATATTGAGAAAAACATGAGAGCCTGGTTCAGAAGTTATGCTCATGTACAGACCGATGCGCTGGTCTATGCTCCTACCGGTTTTATCTGGGACAATGCAACAAGCCACGGTAAGTCAGTCAGGATATATGGAGAAGCTTCGGTTCCCGTTTTGGATAGTAAACTGAAATGGGCGGATATTTATAAAAAATACAAAAACGGAGAAAAGATTGAGTTTTCTAACTATGCCACTATTGAACCGGTAAGTAAAATTCTTAGTCAGACATATCCATCTTATGGCAATCATGAGTTTTCTGATGCAATGAGGGCTGATGCATTAATCAAAGAATTAAATGAATATGAATCAGTTGCAGGCGATCAGCTTCCTGAATTGATGATAGTTGCCCTGCCAAATGATCATACTGCCGGCACCAGACCCGGATCTCCCACACCCAGAGCCATGGTTGCCGATAATGATCTTGCCCTTGGACGAATAGTTGAAGCATTTTCAAAAAGCAGGTTCTGGGAAAACACAGTCATTTTTGTAGTAGAGGATGACTCACAGAACGGATGGGATCATGTTTCTGCATATCGTACGGTAAGTCTCGTTATAAGTCCATATTCAAGATTAAAATCTGTAAACCACACTTTTTATACACAGCCTTCGATGGTAAGGACCATTGAGCAGATACTTGGACTTCCTCCGATGAATATACAGGATGCTATTGCAAATCCGATGACGGATTGCTTTGTTAGAGAACCAGATAGAACTCCTTACAAGGCTCTTCCAAATAATATCCCGATCGATGAAATGAATCCGGGACTGACATTATTAAACGGTAAAGCATTGCATTATGCAAGGAAAAGTATGCTTCCTGAATTTGATGGTGTTGATGCTGGAGATGATGATCTCCTTAATAAAATACTATGGTTTGCCGCAAAAGGAAACATACCTTATCCGGCAAAATTCGCAGGGGCAGAAGTTGACAAAGAAGATGAAGGCAAATAATCTAAGCATACTATTTCATTGTGTTTCTTTGTGATGCACTTTGTGATACTCTAAGGGTTTCACTAAGGTTCACTAAGGTTAAAAATTATTGACTATGAACAATCCACTTCTCCAGAAATGGAATACTCCTTTTAATACACCTCCATTCCGGTTAATTGAAATATCTTATTTCAGACCGGCTGTTGAAGAGGCTCTTAAATCTGCCTCAGAAGAAATAAAAACAATAACTGAAAATCCGGAAGTGCCTGATTTTGAAAACACCATCGCAGCACTTGACAGATCAGGTGAAACTCTGGGAAGAATTACCTCAGTTCTCTTTAACCTCAACAGTGCTGAAACTAATAAGGAACTTCAGTCAGTAACACAGGAGGTATCGCCTCTTCTCACACGTTTCTCAAATGATATTACACTGAATGAAAAACTTTTCGAACGCATTAAGAAAATATTCGAAACCAGGGAAATTTCAGGATTAAATACTGAGCAAAAGATTCTTACAGAAAGAAAATTCAGAAATTTCATGCTAGGTGGTGCCGGATTAAAAGAAGAGGAGAAGAAACGGTTCAGGGAGATATCTGAAGAACTGGCAACACTTTCATTAAAGTTTGAAGAGAATGTCCTTGAAGAGACAAATTCCTTTGAGCTTCATCTATCAGATAAGGCTGATCTTGAAGGACTCCCGGAAAGTCTGATTGAAATGGCTTCCATGGAAGCTGCCACAAGAAAAAAAGATGGCTGGGTATTTACTATCCATTTTCCAAGCTACGTACCCTTTATGCAATACTCTGAGAGAAGGGACCTTCGTGAAAAGATGCTCAAAGCATATTCTTCCCGCGCCTTCAGAGGTGACGAATACGACAACAGTAACCATGTTTTAAAAATTGTAAATCTTCGTCTTGAAATAGCCAGAATGCTTGGCTTCAACACATTTGCTGAAATGATACTCGGCGACCGTATGGCCGATACTCCTGTTAAAGTTGAAAACTTCCTTGAAAAACTATATACAGCCTCAAAACCAGCAGCAATAAGGGATTTTGATAATATCAGGATTTTTGCCAAAGGACTTGGGCATACCGGTTTAATTGAACGGTGGGACTGGGCATACTATTCAGAGAAGCTGAAGAAAAAGCTTTACGATATTGATGACGAAATCCTTAAACCATATTTCAGCCTCGAAAATGTTGAGAATGCAATTTTTGGCCTTGCAACATCGCTTTATGGTATCAGGTTTTCCCGAAATAATACAATACCGGTCTATAACCAGGAAGTCAGGACATATGAAGTGTATGATCAGGACGATTCATTTCTTGCTGTTCTCTATATAGATTACCATACGCGGCCAGGAAAAAGCGGCGGAGCCTGGATGACCAGTTACAGGGACCAGAGAAATGTCAGCGGAATTGAAATAAGACCTCTGATATCGATTGTCGCAAACTTCACCCGGCCTACTGAGACAAGGCCTTCACTCCTTTCATTCAATGAGCTGACAACTTTCCTTCATGAATTTGGACATTCGTTGCATGGAATTCTCACAAAATGTACTTATGAGAGTCTTTCAGGCACGAACGTTGCCCGTGATTTCGTGGAATTGCCATCACAGTTCATGGAAAACTATGCTTTCGAAAAAGAGTGGCTTGATACCTGGGCCTCACATTACCAGACCGGTGAAAAAATTCCTGAAGAAATTATCAGGAAGATCAAAGATGCTTCAACGTTTAATGAAGGATATGCCTGCTACAGGCAATTGAGCTTTGGTTTCCTGGATATGGCATGGCACACAATAACAAATCCTGAAAAATCTGATATAGCTGAATTCGAATCAGGTGCTATGGCAAAAACCGAACTGTTCCCCAGAATTGATGGTCTGAATATGAGTGCATCTTTTGGCCATATTTTCGGAGGCGGATATGCAGCAGGATACTATGGTTATAAATGGGCCGAAGTACTTGATGCTGATGCCTTCAGATATTTCACCGAAACCGGAATATTTAATAAAGAAACA
>Ga0209429_10002701_pt1 | contig 10333 bp, 9 predicted proteins | sample BarGraNGADG00212_3_FD_184493 | JGI IMG/M metagenome (GOLD analysis project Ga0209429, IMG submission 184493) | Arctic peat soil microbial communities from Barrow, Alaska - Barrow Graham LP Ref core NGADG0004-212 (SPAdes) (version 2) | ecosystem: Environmental > Terrestrial > Soil > Wetlands >... | reverse complement strand
GGTTTTCCCCGGTTCGCGCTTACACCTGCGCTACGCCATCCGGGAGGCTTTTTGAGAAAAAGCGGACATTTTCTAACAGGTCTATGTCAGGAGTTCTGGAATCGGCGATTGGAATCAGGGGTAAGTCGTCAGGGTGCTGTGCTCCCGCGGGAAATCCTTCATCCGATGGAGTTGCCTGGCGGCTTGAATCCTCCGTATGTAGCGCCAACTCTGGAGGCCCTGGGAAAGCTTGCCGTCAAATTTCCGAGGCTGGCGCTGCGGCTCCGCTTTAACCACACCCACCTCGCCGTTGTTCAGAGCCACACTGCTGGACGGATGTCTTGAGGTCTGGGATCGACGACCGTTGATTTGGTTTTCGCCGTAATCGTTGCGGTGTTTATCTCTTCCAAAATCCAGTGCAGGATCTCTTCGTCCGTGCCATCAGCCGATCGTTCCCAGAACTCAACTACGCCAACCGCAATCGTGCGGCGCGATTCCCATGACAGTTGGCGTATCTTTTGTAGCACATCCTTGCCTCCGACATTCCATTTGGTATCGAGTTGATCATCCATAATTGCTGCCTTGACGGTGTGTGCCATGGGGCTGTCACCGACGGAAGCGCACTGATCGGCGCAAAACCGGTCAAGGTAATCGGGCCAACGTTCGATCATAGACCCGACGCCACGAAGCGCATCTGCCAGGAGCCTGATTTCATCCAGCGTTAGCACCTTGTCACTGGCTTTTGCTTGACCGCTCATGCCGTCACTTGCACAGGCGACCTGTGTTGCTATTGCTGGAATGTTTTCGTTCGAATTAATTGTGTTCATAGGTGTTTTGAATTAGTGCAGCGGGCTTATTGTTATTTTTGATTCAACTGATTGCTTTGCCTGAATGAACTTGGTTTGGCGGCGTTTCGGCTCAACAACGGCTGTTTGTTTGTTGAAACTGCTTTGATCAAAATGTGTTTGGAGGAGCCATAACCAGCCGCAGTATCCATGTGCATAAGCAAGGCGTGGAATCCCTTTAAAAGTCCCCTTGCGAGATGAAAATCCGGGCATTGTGTAACGAGCGGATGACAATCCACTAGCAAAGGACCTCGCGCGAAACGCGTTGATGGCATTCGCCCCCCGCGTGTTGACTACCTGCGGCGTACCGAGCGGATTTTTCGAGCCACGAACAGAACAGGCATTCCAACCGTAAGCGCCAGGTTGAGCGGTGAGTTGAAGCGAACACCATCGGAGTTTCCGGATGCTGCTTGAGCCGAATGGGAAGCCAAGAAGCAGGAGCTATTCGGCCTGCGCTGGCCACAGGTGCAGGCTGTTTTGGGTGCCTTGGAGAAATCGATATCCAGATGGTGGACCTATCGCCCAGCAATATCGCATTTGCCGATTAACCAGTTGCCGATGTTATTGTTGGACAGGTCAATCAACTGCTTATAAGGCGGATGAGGCAACGGAACCCCCCTCTGGGCTAATAGGTTGGCAGAATCCATTATATCCCAGCGTACGCTTCGCGTTTGGTTGGGATCCCCCAACCTCCTTCCGCTCGAATTTCATTATGAATCCAAAGTGAGAAAGCCGCACCTTCGATGCACATCTAACAACTCGGCTTTGGGATGGATGCCTCGTTCCTGTCCGCCTCACTGGATCGAGGGAGAGGAGCCTATGCTGTCATGGAATATGAAAGAAGGTCCAGCCTGGTCCAAAGCGAGCGATTCCTATTTGGCCGCCAAGCAACCAGACCAAGCTGAGATCGGGCTCCATCTGAATCCAGCTACTCGTTCGAGCCTTGCGCATTGTCGTAGGTCTCATAGCGGATGCAGCGCCGGACCAAGTCATACGGTATGAAAAGCGAAGTCTCGTCGTCAGTTTCGAATTCCTTGGCGGTCTGAAGCCACCATTCGCCGCTGTGTCCAAAGATCGGTTCCCTGGCCTGCCAGCCTGGAAATGGTCCCTTGCGTGAACCGTCCACCTCGATGGTAGGATCCTCGGTGCGCCAGCTTTCTAGTTGACTGCGTTCGAGCGGGTGGGCCTTGTGCATTTGAAAGCAAACGTTGAAATCCCACCGCCAGTAGCCCTTGCGTGCGGCTTCCTCCATCAGATCTTCATTGTCCATCTGGCCGATTGAAGCTGCTCCTTGATGGGGAAACTCGTAGCATTTGTCGAGCCCGCAAAAACTTGGGAGAATCCCCGCTCCCGGCGCGTTGTAAGGCAACGCACCCGAGTACGGTGGTTTGGCGAAACGATGAATATATCCTGCACCTAACGACCACGCTGTCTGCTCCACTAACTCCTCGAGTTCAGAAACTTGCCCCCACGGATAATTCCAGCGCAGTACTTGGTCCGGTAACCTGCTCGGACCAATCGTCGATACCTTCGTCGCCAGAACAATGCGGGTCGAACCGATCGGTCCGGTACCTCGCCTCCAACGTATTTGGACAATGACAGCGGTCATAGGGCGGCGTAACGCGCAAACGGTTACCACTTCTGGACTCCCTCCTTCGGAGATTACAAGCTTAGAAAGCGGATGGTCACGCAGCATGTCGCACCTCCTGCTCCACCAGCAGCATTTGCAGTTTAGGGGTATTCATACGTTTTTCCTTGTCGGCATATCTCGGGACTTTCTTGATCGGCATATCTCGGGCCTTTCTTGAGCGCAATGTTACCAAATGTTTAGAGTCTTAACCATACGAAGTGGGAATGCAAATACCATGTTGTGTTTATTCATCCCGAAATATCGCCGCAAGGCGCTCTACCCCTCATTCCGCACTTCGGCTGTGTAATTATTCTGAGAATATGTGCAAGCTGAGTCATTGGTATTTTAGTCGCGGTTCATTCCACGGAGCCATTTTTAGGGATTGTTTTACGAGGTTGTCTACCTGCTTCTGCAGGTTCCGGTAGTTGCGGATTCGTTTCAGGCATTCACTGGCTTCCTTTTGACTGATTGTCTTCGTGGTTCGTTTTCCGGCTATGATTCCAGTCCATCGGTAATAGGTGCCATGAAGTATGGGCGGATCCTTCTTGCAGGCGCAATTAGGTTTGCCGCAGGTGCTCTGGGCAGTGGAAACACTCCCGGACAAAATTGGGAGATTCACTTCAAGAACTGTTTTATTTGATTGCATCCTAATGCAGTAGTACATTTGGGTCATCGGAGATGCAATCAAATTCTTTGGCTTTGCGTTCTCAGACCGTTGGGTCCCTGCCCATCATCCAGCACATTCTCGACACCCTCCACGTGCGGGAAATCCTGACCCGAAACCAATCCCTCCAAGCCTATGTCCCAGCGCTCGAACTACTCATCAAGAGTCTTTTGGTTCAGCCCAACGCCATCTACCGCATCGGCCAGTGGAGCCAGCGCTGCTCCCCGCGTTGGATCGGTTCGGGATCGATCAGCGACGACGCTATTGGCCGGGCCTTGGACCGCCTCTTCGAAGCCGACCGAGCCAGTTTGTTGACGAGGCTGGCCTTGAGCGCCATGGAGCATTTCGACCTGGACACCTCGCGCGTGCATAACGATTCCACTTCCATCAAGTTCTCCGGGGCCTACGCGCACCAGAACCCCAAAGCCATCCAACTGCGCCGTGGCTTCAGCAAGGATCACCGACCCGATCTCAAACAGTTGGTCTACAGCCTAAGTGTGACCGCCGCCGGAGCCGTTCCTATTCATTTCAAAGCCTATGAGGGCAACCGCAACGACGACACAACCCATTGGGAAACCTGGCAGGCATTGCGCCAACTCCTGGGAAAGAGCGACTTCATCTATGTGGCTGATAGCAAGCTTTGCGTGCACCAAACCCTCCTCCAGATCGATGAGCAGAAAGGTCGGTTCGTCACGATACTGCCACGCACCCGCAACGAATTCGGCTCCTTCGCCGCCGACTCTCTGGCTAACCGGATACGCTGGTCACCCCTCTGGCGCCAGCGCTCTCCACGCCACAAACAACGATGGGATGTATTCGAGTTGGCCCAGGGGTTCTTTCAAATGCAAGAAGGCTTCACCCTCCATTGGTATCGCTCTTCGGAGAAACGCATTCGCGATCACCAGGAGCGGGAGGAGTTAATCGCCGCAGCGATGGAACGATTGGAGCGCTTGAATAATCCCAAGCCACGCGGACGCAAAAACGCGGCGGCGCTCCAAAAGGCCGCCGACCAGGTGTTGGCCAAATACCACGCTCAAGATTGGATTAATGTGCAAATTGAACTCCAGGAAAGTGCGAGTTTCCGCCAGACCCAACGCGGACGTCCAACCCCGCGCACCACCTACCGCCGCGCTGTGAAACAAATTCCCAAGGTCCTGGCGCAACGCAACCTCGCTGGCATCGCTCGCGCTCAAGCTATGGATGGAGTTTTTCCCTTAACAACCAACACCCAACTGACGGCTATCCAAGTGCTCCAAGCCTACAAATATCAACCGCACTTGGAAAAACGCCACAGCCTCTTCAAATCCCTTTTGGAGGTTTCGCCCGTGTTTCTCAAGAAAAACACCCGAATCGAAGCTTTCATCTTCGTCTATTTTGTCGCCCAACTGGTGGCCAGTCTGATCGAATGGGAAGCGCGGTGAGAAATTGGTCTGAGAACAGCGGTGTAATATTCTTCCGTCTTCTTCCGGGTCCGTCTTCTTCGGAAAGGTTCATTTAAAAACTCTTCTTCTCTTATTTCAGTCCATTTTCTTCCCGCTTCGGTTCTCCGAACGGCCGGGGATTTGCTTTCGGTGCTCAGGCTTGTTCACCATGAACCGTGGCTAAACGCGATCGCTGTGAATGTCTGCACTGCAAAGAGTTGTTCCTACCCAACGCCAGGAATTGGTGGCATCAGAAGTTTTGCACCAAGCCCGGGTGTCGCAAGGCCAGCAAGACCGAAAGTCAGCGCCGTTGGCTGAGCAAACCGCAGAACCAGGACTACTTCCGCAACTCCATTAATGTCGATCATGTGCGGCAATGGCGCAAAGAACACCCCGGCTACTGGAAACGCCCCGCCAAGGCTCCGGTTGCGTTACAAGAGATCTTGATTCCGCAAGTCTCTGATAATGAGCCAGTTGAGAAAACGACCTCTTTGCCACCGTTACAAGATTTCGTCGCGTCACAAGATCCTCTGCTGCTAGGACTTATCGCTCATTTGATTGACTCACCGTTACAAGAGAACGTGGAGCAAGCCACCCTCCGGCTGTTACAGAAGGGGCGTAACATTCTGGACCTGAGGTCCGGCATGAAAACCAAAGGAAATACATATGCAGATCAAAAAACGAGTCCTGTGCGCGGAACGACTCCGACGGGTTCCGGCCCAATTCAGTTGGGTGGATCAACGACTGGTGCGTCAGCGCTATCTCCACCAATGTGATCACGCCGCCCTGGCGTTGTATCTGGTATTGGTCACGGTCGCCGACGCCGAAGGCCTCAGCTACTACTCCGATGAAAGCCTGGAGCGAATGCTCCGCCTGGATCACGCGACCTTGAGCCAGGCCCGGACGCAATTATGTCAGCGCGGCTTGATCGCCTACCAAAACCCGCTTTACCAGGTGCTCGCCCTGGATGAACCTCCCGCCGTCAGCCTGCCAGCCCAACGTGCCGGCCAGGCGCTCAGCGTCAAAGACGTCCTGCAGCACCTCTTCCAGAAAGGAGGCCAACCGTGATCGACTACGCTACTTATTGCCAGATTCGTTCCCTGCACCAGGAGCAAAAACTGCGGGTCGGGCAAATTGCGACGCAGCTTCAGTTGGACAAGAAAACCGTCCGGCATTGGCTCGGGCACGATTACCACCAGGCACCGCGCCCTAACCGCACCAGCAAACTCGATCCCTACAAGCCCCGCATTAAAGCCTGGCTGGAAGCGCATGACTTGAGCGCCCAACAAATCCTCCAGCGGCTCCGGGAGGAGGGCCTGCACATCGGTTACACGGTTGTCCGCGAGTATGTCCGGCGGGTGCGGCCCAAGCCCGTCAAAGCCTTTCTTTCGCTGCACTTCTGTCCCGGCGAATGTCTCCAGGTCGATTGGGGCAGTTGGGGCCTCATTCCCATCGGCTCGACGCGCCGGCGGCTCTCCTTCTTTGTCGCCGTGCTCTGTTACAGTCGGATGCTCTACGTCGAGTTCACCCTGGGCCAGAGCCAGGAACACTTCCTGAGTTGTCATGAAAATGCCTTCCGGTTTTTCAAGGGGGTTCCCGAGAGCGTCATGGTCGACAACTGCAAGACCGCCGTGCTGAGTCATCCGCTGGGCCAACCGGCCCAGTTCAATCCCCGTTACCTGGATTTTGCCAATCATCACGGCTTCAAAATCCGCGCTTGTGGCGTGCGCCGAGCGAACGAAAAGGGGCGCGTCGAGAATGCCGTCAAGTTCGTCCAGGGGAACTTTCTCCGTGGCCTGGAGCTGCCGCCCTGGGCCGCGCTCAATCCGGCGACGCGCCACTGGCTGGAAACCATTGCCAACGTGCGCCTCCACGGCCACACCCACCAAACGCCCCTGACCCTCTTCGAGGTGGAGCAGTCAAAACTCAAGCCCCTGAGCGCCTTGCCCTACGATGTGGCCACCGTGCGCCCTTTGCCGGTCAACAGCCGCTTCCGGGTGATCTTTGAAACCAACCGCTATTCGGTGCCCGCGCACTTGGCCGGCACCACGCTGGTGGTCAAAACTTATCCAGAACGACTGCTCTTCCATCACCAGAACCAGTGTGTGGCCGAGCACCCGCGCAGCTATGATCGCCACCGGGACTTCGAACATCCCGATCATGTCCAGCCGTTGCTGGCCCAGCGACAAAAGGCCCGCGAACAGCAACAGGTGCATCGCTTCTTGAGCCTCTGTCCGCAAGCCCCGGACTACTACGAACAACTCCAGCAGCGCCGCCTCAATGCGCGACACCACGTCCAAAAAATCCTGGCGCTGGTCGAAATCTACGGCGCCGACCGCGTCACCCGCGCCCTCCAGGATGCCCACCACTACCAGGCCTACAGTTGCGAATACGTCGCCAACCTCCTGGAGCAACGCCAGCGGCCACTGCCCGAACCGGGCGCCTTGCACCTGACGCGGGCCTCCGATCTGCTCGAACTGGACTTGCCCGAACCGGACCTCTCCGTTTACGCCCCCCGCGATAACTCCTCAACCAACCCGCCCGACCATGAATAACGAAGAACTTCGCCTGACCGAACAGTTGAACCAACTCCGGCTGGCCTTCATCGCCCAACAGTATCAGCCCCTGGCTGACCAAGCCGCCCGCCAGCAGTGGACGCCGCTGCAATACCTGGCGCGGCTCATCGAAGGAGAAAGCCAGCGCCAGCACGATCGACAGATTGCTCGACGGCTCGCCGCGGCTCGCTTTCCCCTCATCAAAACCCTGGAACAGTTTAACTGGAACTGGCCCAAGAAAATCAATCAAGCCCAAGTGCAAAACCTCTTCCGCCTGGCTTTCCTCAAAGACCAGACCAGCGTCGTCTTCATCGGGGGCGTGGGCTTGGGCAAGAGCCATCTGGCGACCGCGCTGGGCCATGCGGCTTGCCTCCAGGGCCACTCCGTACTCTTCACCACGGCCGTCGAGGCCATCAACACCTTGATCGCGGCGCAAGCCCAATGCCGGCTCAAAGCCGAACTCAAAAAGTTCCTGGCCCCAACCCTGGTTATCGTGGACGAACTGGGATATCTCCCCATCGACAAAGCCGGTGCCGATCTCTTGTTTCAAATCATCAGTGGCCGTTACGAGAAAGGTTCGACCGTCATCACCACTAACCTGGCCTACAAAAACTGGCCGCGCATCTTTAACAACGACTCGACCATCACCTCGGCCGTCTTGGATCGCCTGCTCCATCACGCCGAGACGGTGGTAATCGAGGGCAAGAGCTACCGGATGAAAGACAAACTGCCAGAGGAATAACGGGCGGCGCGGTTCGGCTCAAAGCCGGTGGGTGATCCCCACCGGCTTTCTGCTTTTACTGCCCAGCCTGATCACGGATTTTTACGCCGCGACTTTCAGACCAGATTTTGACCGCCCGCCGCAGATCGAACGAACCGTACGTCAGAACATGAAGCGAGAGGGCTTGAAGGACCTTCCCATCCTGCCGGAATGCCGCCCATCCAAACACCCCTCTGCCGGTCAGATACTGGAAACCTTCGCCCACCGCTCTGAGCATCAGCTTTACGAAGGGTCCACCTTGATTAAGACTTTCATCGACCCTCTGCTTGAAATCGAAACCATGGTTCTGCGGCTATTGGACTTGCCCCAAGAAGTTTACCTCCAAACTCCTCCACCCTCTCCACAACGCCCTGAATGAAAAAATAGAACATCAATCAAACCCTAATCCATCCGCTTGTCCAAAGAGCGGAAAAAGTGCATTCTCCAAGTGCGGAATGAGGGCTCTACGGCTCGCTATGGAAGCATTTGGGAAGCCTTTCCCGGGAGCTGGCGCGGCAGAAGGAACGCGAGATTGGGGGGGCACTTGATGGGGGATCATGTGCACATGCTGATGTCGATTCCACCCAAGCACTCGGTGTCGCAGGTGCCGGATATATAAAGGGAAAGAGCGCCATCCACATTGCGCGGACCTACGGTGGAAAGCGCCGGAACTTTGTGGGGCAGCACTTCTGGGCACGCGGCTACTGGGTCTCGACGGTGGGCCACAATGAGGCGGCCGTCCGGAAATATATTCAGGACCAAGAAAAGGAAGACAAACGCCTCGATCAGTTGGGATTGTTCGAGGGCGAACGCCGCTTCGAGCGGTTCACAATTTCAAGCCTCCGGCTTTGCCGGAGGTACTTGACTGCTGGTATATGTCTGGCAACCTCCATCAGTTGTTTTTATGTTTAGCAGTAATACGCTTGGGTACGGAATCAATTGTGAGGGGCCGATCGCAGTTAGCAAAGCGATCCCCATCCACGGCAGAATGGGCGGCTTGCGTAGTGATATTCGGATCGCCAGGGAGATGTGGCCAGGCTGCAATCGTTGAGCAGAGCAGACAGCCACGCACACGCAGCCCTGCTCTACTTAATGCACGTGAACTTTTTGCTGCGATCCCCATATGGGGAAGCAACGGTTTGTCGATCCGTTGGGCGTGAAAACGCCAGCGTCGCGGCCGCAGCCAGTAGCGGCGACAAGCCAACGATCGCCAAGGAATCGGGTAACGGTTACGTGCGGGTGCTGAATCCCGGCGTTATCGGGTGACGGTATAAATGGCCAGTCGCTCCCAGTTGGTCGGATGCACTGTCATGATACGGAGCACGGAAACCAGCGTGCGAAGGCTGAGCTGCTTGATGCTGGGCCCCCACTGACGGATGAACTCCATGGCGCTTCTCCGCTGCTCCGGGCTGGCGACGCTTTCGACCGTCGGAAGAATGGTTTCCATGTGTTCCAGGATTTCCTGCCGGCTCATGCAAAAATCGACAACCAGGCTGCGCGAATGTATAGGCTCATCAATCTCGCTCAGGGTGCGGTTGGTGATGAAAATAACCTGGCCAGTGAACTCGAAGCTGTTAGGCAGTTTGGCCTTGCTCTTGGCCGCGGTCAGCCAACTGATGGTCCGCACGCCGTGGGAATCGAGGGAGCCCTTGAGGAGTTCGACAGCCTGGGGATCGTTCAGTGCGCTGTCGCAGTCATCTAAAACCGTCAACCGGCCGTTACGGGCAAAGAATGTTTCGTAAAGTCCACGAGCCGAAGCGAAGCCCTTGACGTGGAAGTAGTCGAGGTCCTGCTCCAATTCCATGGCCTGCAGGGTCCGCGTGACTTCGTAGGTTTTGCCCAGCCCAGGCTGGCCGACAACAATCAAGCTGGGAGCGGTGCCGTGCGCGACCATTTCAACCGCCTGGGACAAGAAGACACGTCGCTCGTGAATGGACGGCTGGGGCAGGATTCTGCGGCGGGCGGCCATCGGGCAGAGATGCGAGAGCAAGCTGGCGCCGCGGACGAGCTTGCATCCATGCTCGGTCCGGACCGTGATCTGCGATCCCTGCACGAAGCCAACAACGCCTTTGACTTCGGAACCATTGTCCGCGACGAGGACTTCGTCGCCCACCTGAAAAATCGAGTGATTCATAATGGTTATGCGGAGAGGCCAATTGCTTGCCGTGTAATACCGGGCACCGTTTCACGCCGAGACAAAGCGCGGGCAATGGCCTTTTTCAAGGCATGCTCGGCGGAACCAGGTGCGACACTGGTCTGCCAGAGCATTTTCGGGTTACTGATCCCCAGCGCCTGCAAAGAAGCTTGGATGTCGATGTTGCCCTGAGCGTCTCGCTTGATAGCCGTATGTTGGATGCCTTGGCCAACTGGATTAGCGGGCTGTAATTTCTCCGGCACACGCGGTGGCGGTTCCCCATGGTGGGAGCTGACAGAGGGCAAATCGTGGTTGCCTGAGTTTGGTTCAAAGCCCGAGGCACGC
>Ga0209429_10002700_pt1 | contig 10335 bp, 8 predicted proteins | sample BarGraNGADG00212_3_FD_184493 | JGI IMG/M metagenome (GOLD analysis project Ga0209429, IMG submission 184493) | Arctic peat soil microbial communities from Barrow, Alaska - Barrow Graham LP Ref core NGADG0004-212 (SPAdes) (version 2) | ecosystem: Environmental > Terrestrial > Soil > Wetlands >... | reverse complement strand
CTCGAACGAGGCAAATCTCCCCGTACTGAAACCCGTAATAGATAAATTGGAAAAATTACTATGTGAAAATGACATAGATTCTGTCGGCTATGTGGAAGAGCTTATCAAACAAGCAGGAAACACAATCTACGCAGAAAAGGCGGCAAAGATAAAAGACTATATCAATCAATACAATTTTGAAGATGCGTTAGGCATTCTTCATGAAATATTAGACAGTATGGGGGCGGTGTCGAAAGATGAATAAGGACAACAGTGTTTTAGTAAAAATACTGATAGTTGATGACAGCCCAGAGGCTATCGAGCTCCTTTTAAGTGTTCTCCCTGATAATTGCAAGTGCCAAGTTGCTCTGAGCGGAGAAAAGGCAATAGAACTCCTTGAGAAAAGCGAAGAACTACCGAACTTGATCCTGCTTGATGTGATGATGCCAGGTATGGATGGGTATGAAGTATGCGAGCATTTGAAGAAGGATAGAAGATGTAAGGAAATACCAGTTATTTTTTTGAGCGCACTTGTGGATACTAAGGATAAAGTGAAGGCGTTTATAAACGGTGGGGTTGACTATATAGAAAAACCATTTCAACTGGAAGAAGTGAGAGCTCGCATAGCAACGCACCTAACCCTTCGTTTTTTACAGAAAGAGCTGGAGGTTCATAATCATAATTTGCAGCAAATGGTAGAAGAAAAAGTAAAAGAAATTTCAGAATCACAGATGGCAACGATTTTTGCACTCGCAAAGCTAGCAGAATCCAGGGATGAGGATACGGGAAATCATTTGAAACGCGTACAGATTTTTTGTAAACTGTTAGCTGAAAAGCTAGGTGAGCATCCCAAATATATTGGGAAGATGAACCCGGAGTTTATTAATAATCTTGAGTTGGCAAGTCCTCTGCATGATATTGGCAAGGTTGGAATAAGAGATGTGATTCTTTTAAAGCCAGGCAAATTACTTCCTGAAGAGTTTGAAGAAATGAAGCAACATACAACCATTGGTGCAAATACATTGGAAGAAGTATATCAAAATTATCCCAATAATTATTTCATTAGAACGGGCATTGAAATAGCCCGGTATCATCATGAGAAATGGGATGGAAGCGGGTATCCGGAAGGTCTGCGAGGAGATGAGATTCCATTATCAGCCCAAATAATGGCACTAGTAGATGTATACGATGCACTGCGCTCAAAACGTGTTTATAAAGAAGCTTACACCCATGAAAAGACATGCACAATTATTATGAAAGGACGAGAAAAGCACTTCAATTCTTTGATTGTGGATACATTCTTAGCATGTGACCAAGAATTCAAAAGAGTCTATGAACAGCATGAAGCGTAACAAAAATTGAAGTGGTGCTATTGGAATATTATTGATTTAATATTGGAAATAATATAATCCCGAAATCGCCATCTTTATCTGCAGATTTAGACTTAACAAAAGTACTAGCTGACTCAAAATGTCCTTCAGCTGCTGATAACGCTGTCCTAAGTGCAACATAAAGAAAGCGGCCCGAAGACTGCCTTCTCATTCAGATTAATTCCTGCTCAATCACATACCGCGTTAACGCATCGTCCAGAATCTTCTTGTTCTGCTGTGCACCCTGGACTCCCGCCCACTCATAAGAAGCGTGCGTAATAAATGATTATTTTGGGATTGTTGCCAATTTATAACTGGTATATAATGACTTCAATATTGCTTGGTTATGGTATTGAGGGGGTCATATAAAATATGAAATGGTATCAAAAGCCTGTTGCAATCTTGATTCTCTTACTCGTATTATTTCCTGCACTCGGCATGTCTAGCTGCAATACGTCTGCAGTATTAACATCATCTGTAACTACCCCAAAAACGACAACAAAGCAGACAGAAAGCACTACCGAATCCACGCTTCCAATAGCCACAGAGATAGGGACAACCGCTCCTATTGAAACCACTTCGCCAGAAACATCTGCAACAATAATGCAAACTGTAAGTGGGGGAGTTTTACGAGTTCACTATCTTGATGTCGGACAGGCTGATTCAGAATTTATAGAATTGCCGGATGGCAAGACAATGCTGATCGATGCTGGCAACAAAGGGGATGGGGCCAGTGTTGTTAGTTATATAAAAAATCTTGGTTACAGTACAATCGACTACCTTGTAGCTACGCATCCTCATGAGGATCATATAGGGGGGATGGCAGAAGTAATTAACAGTTTCGCAATCGGCGAAATCTATATGCCTAAAGTAGCATCTACAACCCAGGCCTTCGAAAATCTTTTGACTACTATTCAGGACAAGGGATATTCAATAAATACTGCTCAAGCGGGAGTGCAAATTGCTCCTGGCATTAATATTTTATCTCCTGGAGTGGGCAGCGATTATGGTGATGAACTAAATGACTGGTCGGCTGTAATTTCAATTGTATATGGCAGCAAGACATTTTTATTTCTTGGGGACGCGGGTACGGCTCCCGAGAGCACATTCAGTATTGACGCAGACGTTGTTAAGGTTGCACATCACGGCTCTCGCACAGCATTTTCGAACGCTCTTTATAAAGAGTGGTCTCCGGATATTGCTATAATCAGTGTGGGTAAGGACAATTCCTATGGATTGCCGGACGAAGAAGTTTTACAAGGACTTGCAGACGTTGGCACAAAAGTATATCGAACAGATGAAAATGGAACAATAGTATTGGAATCAGACGGATCCACCGTAACGCTAAAATCAATTGGCGTAACAATTTCTCCCGTTCTTCCTACAATCACAACCAAACCAACAACGGCTGCACCAGCTGCAACTACAAAAGCAGCTGATACTGCTGTCGCAACCGTAGCCGCAACAACTTCTGCGACAACCGCAACACCAGCACAGGGTGATAACAGCGTAATAGTATATAAAACTAATACAGGATCCTGTTATCATAATGATGGTTGCAGTAGCTTAAGTAAAAGCAAGATTCCAATCACGTTGGCAGAAGCAAAAGCTGAAAGTTTGAAGCCATGCAGCAAATGCAACCCACCGCAATAAGAGAGGTACCCAGTATGAAATATATAATTGATAGATTTGAGGGCGACTTTGCCATAGTAGAATTAGCAGATAAGACATTTTCAAACATTCCCAGAATTAATGACGATGTTTTGGGCATTGAATATAGCGGATAAAATTGATTTATCTTCAGCCAGATTCAGATAAAAGGCGGAATATGCGAAACGCGGACAAACCGGAGCCATCAGCCCTCTTAACACCGCGCAAGCGGCTCTTTCAAAACACTCTACTCAATAATCACCCTATTTTTATATATAGAACAAAAATGAATACCATTGACAAGACTTTCTTTGCATTTATATATTTCATATAATATTGATAGTATAATTATTATCGAGTCTATTGACATTAATTTGGTTGGTGAGAAATATTTTACAGAAATATTTGAAGATACACCAAGAAATATTCATTGAAATGATCGGTTGAAATCTAATGCTAGTTATTCATTAATCGAATACTTTCTATTTATAAATTATTTGGGGGGCTAATATAATGGAGAATACGACTGAATCCTACCTCCGTGCGACTGATGAAAATAATATAGTGCATTATAAAGTTGGAATACTTGCAGAAGGTGACCATATATCTGAAGGCTATGAAGAGGTTTACCTTGACTACCTTCGACTTCGAGCAAAAGTGTATGTTGATCAGACGGGTATGTTATCAGAGGAGGCAATCCTTGAAGATGGAACTGAGAGGGATGAGGATGACTATCGATCCATACATTTTGGCGTCATTGCTGATAATTGCAGTTGTTCACGAGTAGTTGCCGCTTTGAGGATCATTCTGAAAAGTGATCTAAATATGAGTACACTGCCAGTTGAAAATTATTTTCCCAATCTTTTTTCGTTTTGTCCAATATCTAATGGTGCTCTTGAACTGTCCCGATATATTTGCACACGCGAATATGAAACCAAACAATTTGAATTACAGTGGATGTTGCTATGCAGAGTTATGCATTACATTAATGAAAAAAACATATTGCAAGCATATGCTGTTATAGAAACTTCACTTGAACGAGTTTTTCGAACAAGGGGTGTTCCCATAAAGCGACTTTCAGAGCCGCAATTTGTTTTGAAATATCGTAGTTATAATATTCCGGTAATATTTAATATAAAATTAACTGCTAGATTAATGTCCTTAAAATATCCTAGAATTTTTGAAAAAATAACTGAATCAAACGATGTTTTCTTACACTTCAAAATATGCGGCGATAATGGAGTAATATATGAAAACAATTAATTCACCCGAATTTTCAAGAAATTATGGATTTATAAACGAAGCTGAACAAGAAGCACTTTTTAACGCTAACATTGCAATTGCGGGCGTAGGCGGAGATGGATTTCAACTAGGATTAAAATTGGCACAAAAGGGTGTTCAACATTTTTCTATAGCTGATCCGGAAATATTTGAAAAGGAAAATACTAATCGAGTTCCTGGTGCAACTCAGTCTACTTATGGAAGGAACAAAGCTGAGGTCTTTCAAGAACGAGTTCACGATATTAATCCAGATGCTGTCGTTAAAATTTGGATTAATGGTGTTCAGAAAGAAAATGTCGAGGAATTTATGCATGGTGCGACTCTTGTTCTGGATGAGTCCGAGCTTACGCACCTCGAAATTGGTACAATGATTGCACGACAGGCAAGGAAACAAGGAATACCAAATCTTTTAGTAATGAATATAGGCTTTGCTGCGCAAGCAACATCGTTTAGACCTAGTGGAGGTAAGACATTTGAACAACTCATGGGTATACCAAATGGAATGCCTCTTGATGAAGTATGCGAGATGAAAGTGAAATTTGAGCGCTGTCTCCCTTATATACCTAGATATGGTGATATTAGAACTTTGATAGCAGCCCAAGAAGGTGCTCCATTACCGTCAATTGCAGAGGGTGTAGATGTTGCATCTGCGTTGGGAACAACACAGGCATTTCTACATATTGTTCACGCAGTTAATAATCGCCGACCACCACCTACTTGGGCACCGCGATTCAAATATTTAGATTCATATACTTGTAGAGGCGGAGATATATATTTTCCATTAATATCATATTATGCCAGATTGAGCGAAGTGATTATTCGGAACAGTCTCGGATGTAATCCCAAGGCAAATTACACAGAAGTAGATCGTAAACGCCGCGAGGGAAATCACACAACTTTTCAACACTAAAGCACAGGTAAGAACCTTAGAAAAATCGATAATTTGTGAATCGCAATTATGTTTTTTTGATATAATTGAAAATATTTTAGTATTCAAAAAACATTAAATGATATAAATATATATATGATCAACACAACGGAGTTAAATGCAACGCCTGAGTCTGTTGCAGATATAATTAAGATATTTAACCAGATGATTTGAACTGACAGAAATGCGGTAACGAATATTCTGCGTATAGCGTTTTGAAAGAGCCACTAGCGCGGTGTTAAGAGGGCTGATGGCTCCGGTTTGTCCGCGTTTCGCATATTCCGCCTTTTATCTGAATCTGGCTGAAGATAAATCAATTTTATCCGCTATATTCAATGCCCAAAACATCGTCATTAATTCTGGGAATTCATGTTGATTAGCGCATATAGATTTCAGTAATCAATAGCACCTTCCAGTACTCTTTTGAAAAAATTATGCTCAAATTATGCTCAAAACAACAGTTCAGTCTCGAAAAACTCGTATTTTTGGACAAACATGCGTAGAGCGTTTTGAAAGAGCCACTAGCGCGGAGTTAAGAGGGCCATTCGCGCGCAGTTCGGAGCCAGTTGCGCCCGGGGAAAGAGCCATCTCCGCGAGGAGATGGCCCTCTCTGTTTAGTGCTTCTGTAAACGCATTGATTGTTTGCCCTGAATGATGACCTTGTATGCTTGCGCTGAAAGACGGTCTGTAATCGCTTCAGCAGCAACCGGAATTGGGATCTGATCCAGCCATTCGGGCGGTTCGAATTGTGAAACGATGATGGTTGCATGTTGATGATAGCGACGATCAATGAGCGAGAGCAATAGTTGTGTGTCATCCTCATGGATGGGGAAAAGTAACCACTCGTCTTAGATGAGTTGGCTGCAGGGCAAAACGGCAACATACAAAGAAGCCTCGGACATTTTGCCGTTTTCTGCATCGAAATATGCGATTTTTGTGCCGGCCCAATCGACTTCCATAGATAACGCTGGCTTGTGTTCCAGTCGGATTGTTGCTTTATGGACTCTTGCAAATTTGTGATAATAGCGTCGGAACTGAGTCTCCATGTAAAATCGGTCTCCGCTTTGTCGACAGGATTCAACATACTCTTCCCATAACAGGTTTAATGTAACATGCGGTTTGGCAAGTTCTGTATGAACATACTCGTAATCCGGCATTCGGAATGTCTCATCCCGCGATACATTGCTCTCTTTTCCCAAAGCTGCAGAAAGGGATGCATTATCGGCTAAGTTGAGATCTTCCAGGGTAAGCCATCCCAGTGACTTGGCTTCCCGGAGAAGCAGCGCCACGGTATTTCTGGATACCTGGTGTGTTTTTGCTACTTCTCGCTGGCTAAGGCCGCTGTACACAGCCCTGACAACAGTTAGATAATCTGACATTTTCAAACCTCCGTAAGATGTATTCTGCCTTATGGCAGTAATTTGATCTTACAGGAAGTTTCTGTTAATGGCTCTTTACCAGCGCGTTATGTGGCTCTCCGGTCGCGCGCAGATGGCTCTAAGCCTCCGCGCTGATGGCTCCGGTTTGCCGCGTTTCGCACAAACAAAAAGCCCGCATCCCCTAGAGGCTGTAGGCTTATCGTTTGGAGCCGATTAACGGATTCGAACCGTTGACCTGCTGATTACAAATGTGATTATGAGATGATATTATAAATTGATATACATGAAAAAGACGTAGTAATAGCAGTGCTTTTCAGTCTTTTACAATTCGTTTGGAGTTGCCTGTATTTGGATGGATTTGATATAAATTCCGTCAGAATTCCGTCAATATTCCGTCAGCTTTTATTGGTGAAATAGTGTTCTTTGAAGCTAATTAGAAAAGCACGTGGAATTTAGGGTATAATAACTTTAGCCGTCGGCAGATAAGAAATGCATCTGCAAAAAGGGGATGATACCATGCCGTATACCCATTCAGGTGAGATAGGTGATGTGTGGAAACATTTTCCACTATGCGACATTTTTGAAATAGAAGCCCCCAAACGATATTTTGAAACAAATTCTGCATTTGCAGAGTACAAGCTGGAAGAGACCAATCAGAGTAAGTACGGAATACTTCATTTTTATGGAAAAGTGGATCCGGGAACAGCAGAAAACAGTAGCTATTTCAAGGTCCTTAATGATCTTAACTTCAAAGAAAGTCATCATTATTATGGTTCGCCAGCGCTTGCATTAATATTATTGAGCCGGAAAGTGGAACACTATTACTTTCATGATATCGAAAGTGAGCCGCTTGATAGTATCGTACAGTTCGCCCGAAATCATAATATGCAAGATAAAGTCACCGTCTCTCATGGTGATTCAATATCGGCTTTTCTTCATGGTCTTTATTGCTTAAACCCGGATGATTTTGTATTCATCGACCCATATCAACTATTTGACTGCAACGAAGCAGGAGAGACATTTTTTGATGTTTTTGAAAAAGCATTTCGAAGTCATGCGAAAACAATTCTATGGTATGGATATAGCAACCTCTATGAAAAAAACAAGATAATTGATGAGCTGCAATCAATTTCTTTTCGATTATCAGGGACTATAATACACACCTTTGATGTATGGCAAAAATGCATGAATCAGAATACATGCAAAATAAACCCTGGCGTTTCAGGGTGCGGTATTGCCGTTTCTAATTTATTAGAAGATTCGATTCAGATAACCGAAAAAAACTTGAAGGTTATTGGGAACGTGTACCAAGATGTTTACTTTGAGGGAGAGAGATCTTCTTTGTGCGCCGGTCATTTAGTGTTATAAGAAATGATAATGCATTATTCCTATTCGATTAGCTAATTTGAATACGCAAAATAGATCCTTTAATTTTGAAGGTTTTACATGTCCCTCTAAATTTGACCAGATCATTCCACTGCGGGTGCAGGTGACGGAGTCGCCGCTGTGGTTTTATCGGCAAGTGTCGAATCTGTTGCGACCAGGGTCGTAAGCGTTTGTTCAATTTTGCCGGAAACCGGTCATATATTCATTATTGCATCTCTTTGTCGTTGTACTCCCTATATATTCCAAACCTTTTGTTCCGGTCACTTTGGGGCACAAATCTTCTCAGCTCAATAAATCCAAGACTAAACGCCCAATCAAAGATGAGATACAACCCGTGGCTTTTCGGGACTAAAAAAGTAACTAACTCTTTTAGTCCCAAAAACGACCGTTTATGGTGCTACTATAAAAACAAAAAAAGAGTAAATATTTCTGCTCTTAATGTTATGAATAATAAGGATATTACGCATTTATAGACAATTAAATAAATTATTTTGTTTGACAATACAAATTTATAGCTTCACTAATATACTGTGCTAAATCATCATGCAAACTGTTTATATAGTTTTTAAATCGTTCATCCTCTATATACATCAATGCTAAGCACTTCAATATTTCATTAGTGCAATTATAATAATTTTCTGTAATATAGTTTTGCCACAATGAAATAAGGTGCTGAACTTTTTTACAACTTGGAGGTAATTCCATGCACTCTGCAATCTCTCCGAAAATTTCCCTTGCTTTCTTATCAATATCAGGAAATTCATTATTGCGCTTAGATTGTTTTTCTTCAAATTCTTTATAAGCCTGTGTATTTTTCCAACGCTTCACAACTTCCGCATGGTATTCCTTTTGTTTAGCAATAATACTTGATTCATCAAATTCTGAAAAGCTTAAGTTTGAATTCCCTTCTAATTCAGAATCTACAAGTCTTATTAAACTTTCAATACGGTTCTTCTTGAAAATCAATATTTCTTTATGACTTTTTAAAGCTTCTCTCTTATCAAACTCAGAATTGTGAATAATATCTTTTATCTGTTTTAATTCAAATCCAATTTCTTTTAAAAACATTATTTGCTGTAAGGTTTCAACCTCTTCATTGCTATAAAGTCTATATCCTGCTTGTGAACTGTTTGATGGCTTTAAAAGATTTATTTCATCATAATAATGTAATGCTCTAACTGTAATGCCTGTAAGCTTTGCTATTTCATTTACTGTTTTAAATTGAGTCTTCATCCCAAAAATCCTCTATTTCCTTCATAATTTCACTTGCAGGTGTTAAAGTAGCTTCTACAATTGATTTTCTTGTCTTTTTAAGATAATGCTTAACCATATGATAACCACAAGCATATCCTGCACAATATGGAAGTCCTACAGGGAAAAAGCCTCGTAACTGTGCCATTTCATCACCATAAAGATACGCTGTAATATTCTCAAATCCAGTTGCATTTAAGCCATCTTTAATAATTGGCTTGATATAATTATTAAGAGTTTCTATATCCGTTTTACTTACCCAAGGTCCAATCATATCCTCACCAAATATTGAGGTAGCAAAGTTTTCAGCGAGTCCCTCACTAATCATCATCTCTGCTAATGTAATATTATTTTTCCACTTTTCAAATTGAAAACGCACATTATGATTACATTCATGTGCCAAGGCTACAGGAAGTCTTTTAAGTGTATACTCATTTGGAACGAGGGATATAAAAATATATCCTGGGATACCTCCATCACCGCAATAACCATCATTCATAGACATATATGGGCTTTGAGGATTACCGAGTAAAATTGAAAACAGATAATCTTTTACAGGCAACTCATACCCAACTTTCGTAAAACATTCTAAGGAATTTTTAATTGTATTTTCACAAGTACGCCATAAATTTTGGTCTGAAATCATCTCGATGTTTTTATTTTGTTTATCATCTACCTCTGATGGTGGTAAATATCCAAACATATTACTTGCCATAACTACATCATAACCACCTTTTTGTGATGATTTTATAGGCACATTAATGCAAGACCACTTAAATTCAAAAGGCTTCATCATTTCATAGCGATAAATGTCATCTCGTTTTTCCTTTGGTGAATTCATCATTTTTTTATAAATTTCATCTGAACGCATTAGTGTAATATTCATTTAAGCATCTCCTTTGTAATATTAATATACACTATGACGTAACGTGATAGTCAATAGGCTTTACAAAATAAATAATGTTAAGTAAATTACTTTTTATAATAAACTTACGATAATACAAATCAAATTGTTATTAGTGCATTTCTTTGCCTTTATATGGCTGATATTCTTACCTCACAAACATGGAGGTAAGACAGATGAAAAGAAAGATTATGACACTGGTTTTAG
>Ga0209429_10002699_pt1 | contig 10338 bp, 6 predicted proteins | sample BarGraNGADG00212_3_FD_184493 | JGI IMG/M metagenome (GOLD analysis project Ga0209429, IMG submission 184493) | Arctic peat soil microbial communities from Barrow, Alaska - Barrow Graham LP Ref core NGADG0004-212 (SPAdes) (version 2) | ecosystem: Environmental > Terrestrial > Soil > Wetlands >... | reverse complement strand
TCTTACCTAGCGCTGTGGCAGGGCTTCGAGAGGGACTTCTCCGGCCTCGGGCAGCGGCAGTTCGAACCCTACCTGGAGGCCTCCTACCACCTTCTCCAACGCTATGGCTGGTGCGTCCCGTCCGCCGCCTACAGGCAAACGCCGGACGTCTCCCTCTTCGACCACTCCCGGCTCACCTGCGCCATCGCGGCCTGCCTCCACCTGGACAACCTCACCGACTCCCGGTTGGAGGCGCTTCTGGCCTGGCCGGCACGCCCAGAGAGGGATGAAGAGCTGATGCTGCTGGTGGGCGGGGACCTGTCGGGACTCCAGCAGTTTCTCTACACCCTTGCCGCCGGAGGGGCGGCCAAGACCCTGCGCGGCCGATCCCTCTACCTACAGCTGCTGACCGAAAGCGCGACCCGTTTCCTCCTGGCTCGAATGGGGCTCTTCACCCCGAATGCCATTTACTGGGGCGGGGGCCACTTCTACCTGCTGGCTCCCCTCTCCGCGAGGGACGAGATTGAGAGAGCAGGGTCGGTGATGGAGTCCACCCTGCTGGACCTCCACAACGGCGAACTGGGGCTGGCCGTCGGCTGCGTGACCCTCTCGGCGTCCGACTTCCAGGGGCACGGCTTCTCACATCGGTGGCGAGACGTGGGGGAAGAGCTGGCAAGAGTGAAGAGGCGCCGCTTCGGCCGGGTGCTGAGCACCTCCTACGACTCCATATTCGCCCCGTCCGGCAGCGGAGGGGTAGGGCTACGGTGCGAGGCATGCCGGGCGGAGGTGGGCGGCCCCGATGTGAACGAACCTCGCTGCCCCACCTGTCGCGGTATGGTCGACCTGGGAGAGCGAATCGCCCGGGTGTCCACGGAACCGGATGCGCTCATTTCGGTGGGGAGCGAGCCACCCAGCGGCCCCCTGTCCTGGTGGCAGGAGGCGCTGGGCCGCTTCGACTGCTGGTGGCAATTTGGGGGGGCTTCGCCAGGCGCAATGTGCTACACCGTCAACCGAACCGACTTCGGCCCGGTCGAGGCCGATGGTTTCCGCTGGATCCCATCGGTGGTCCCAATGGTCGAGGATAGTGGACGGCGGAGGGTCAAAGAGTTCCAGGAAATCGCGGGGGACGCCCTCGGGCTGGCCAGTCTGGGCGTGCTGAGGATGGATATGGATAACCTCGGCTCCCTCTTCACCTCCGGCCTCGGGGAGCATGCCACCGCGTCACGGACCGCCAGCCTCAGCTCCTTCCTGCGCATCTTCTTCGAGGGCTGGATCAACAAACTCTGCCGGGAGGTAGAGACCAGCGGTGGGATGGAGCCGCGCTTGGCGGTTCCCCGCGGCGGGTTGTTGTACGCGGTCTACTCGGGCGGCGACGATCTGTTCATCCTCGGGGCATGGGATCGCGTTCCGCTGCTGGCTCGCCGGATCAGATCAGACCTGGGGCAGTTCGCCGGCGGCAACCCGGCGGTGACCATCTCTGGAGGCATCGCACTGGTGGACCCCCACCTGCCGATCCACCAGTCGGCCAGGCTTGCTGGGAAGGCTCTGGAAGATGAAGCCAAGGGGTATCGCCGCCGTGATGGCCGCAGCAAAGACGCCGTCGCGATGATCGGTGAGACCATCGGTTGGGAGGAGTTCGACGCCATCCGACAACAGGTGGAGCAGTTGGCAGGCCTGGTGGGGTGGGGCAGCACAGACGAAAGGGTGCCCCGCAGCCTCCTCTCCCTGCTCGGTGGCCTCCACGCCCTGTACAGACAGGAGAGGGCGAGGCAGGTGGCCGGCGGCGCCATAGATCCCACCCGGATTTATTACGGCCGTTGGAACTGGATGGCAGCCTACGGACTGGGGCGGGCCAGGGAGAGGGCGAGGGGAGAAGAGGCAAAGGCCGCGTTGGCGGCGCTGGAGAAACGGTTGGGGGAACCGGACGCGATCCACAGGCTGGGGCTGGTGGCGCGCTGGGCGGAGTACCTCACCAGGTCTAAGGAGGTGGCAAGACGATGATCCAGTACGGCGGACGGCCCGGGCAAATGGGGCAACAGCGGCCTCAGCAGTCTTTTCCCATTCCCACCGATGCGACGTTAAAGGCGATCGTATTGGAGGGCGAGGGCAAACCGCTGGTGGAGTCGGCTCAGCTCTTGGGGAAAGCTCTGAGGGAGTGCGGCCTCACCAGCAGCCAGATCCGGGGCGTCTTCGGATCGGTGCGGCTGATCCAGGCAAAGTGGCCGTTTGGGGTGGATGGCCCTGACGCCAAGGTGGCGCTGCGCCAACTGCTGCTTCTCAAGCCGAAGCTGGCCTACCAATCGAGCAGGGACAAGAGTGGGGGTGTAGAGAGGCTTCAACAGGTGCTGGTGCCGGCCATCGACCTGGTGACCACCCGAGAGCACCTGCAGCACCTGGCAGACTACTTCGAGGCGATCCTCGCCTATCACAAGGCCGAGGAAAGCAGGCGCTAGAGGAGGCGGGGAATGGCGGAAAGTGACATCACCCTTCTTGGGCGGGCCTTCATACGTGGGTCCATTTTGGCTGAGACAGGGCTGCACATTGGAGCCGGGTCGGGTGCCCTCACCATAGGCGGCATGGACAACCCGGTAATGCGGGATCCCATGACCAATAGACCCTACATACCCGGCTCATCGCTGCGCGGCAAGATGCGCTCCCTGAGTGAGCGGTCGCTCGGGCTCCCCCAAAACCAGTCCATCGGCCGGGATGTCAGGATCCACGTCTGCTCCACTGCAGAGAGCTACCGCGAATGCGACGTTTGCAACGTCTTCGGGGTGCCGGCCCGGCCCTGGTCCAGCCAAACTCGACTCCTGGTGCGGGATGCGGCGCTGACGGACGCGAGCGCCAAGAGGCTGGAGGAACTGGGCACCGACCTGCCGTATACGGAGGCCAAGTACGAGGTCGCTATCGACCGGGTCACCTCAGCCGCCACCCCGAGGCAGATGGAGCGGGTGCCGGCCGGCGCGATCTTCGGCCCCATGGAGCTGAGCTTCGCCCTATATCAGCGAGAGGACATGCACCGCTTCGGGTTGGTCATACGAGCGATGCAGCTGCTGGAAGAGGACTACCTGGGAGGGCAGGGCTCCAGGGGAAGCGGGAAGGTCCGATTCCAGGGTCTTACCATCACCTGCCGCGCCGGGGACGGGTGGGGAGACATCGCCACCTGGAACCAGGATGGGAAGGACAGCTTCACCCTTGAAGACTGGAATGGGGACCCGAAGCTGATGGAGGGGCTGGAGGGGTGGCTCGCCTCCCGCCTCCACCTGGCCTAACGGGCGCACATTGCCCGACGGTCGACCATGGCATTGCCAGAATGAATCAATTTTGGCTGTTCTGGGAACAGCCAAAGACCGCTGGATAGCCGCCCTGGAGGAACCCATTGGAGGAGATCTACCGGCTGCAGATGCTATCTCCCCTGCACCTGGGGGAACGAGGGACCGGCATGGAGGGTTCGGGGGAGACGATACCATCCGACACCCTCTTCTCCGCCCTGTGCTGGGCACTACGTGAGGTGGAGGGAGATGGCTGGTTGCAGGAATGGCTGGGGGCGTTCCAGCATGGCCCGGCGCCCCTGCTCCTGACGTCTGCCTTTCCCTGGGTCGGTGACGTCCGCTTCTATCCCAGGCCCATGCTGCGATTGCCGGAGACGTTGACCTCCATTCCCTGGGGCGATCCCTCGCTGTCTGCCGGGAAGCGGCTGAAGAAGATCGCCTACGTCTCCGAGGTGCTGTTCAGGCAGTGGATGGCCGGAAGCAAGAGTGGGGACGCAGCAACCGGCGCGAGGCTCCTGCCCGGTGGACTCTGGGTGAGCGATGTGGAGATGGGGGCAACCCGAATCGCGCCGGAGGATCGATGGGCGGAGTTGGTGCAGCTACCCCGGGTGGCACTGGATCGGGCCACCAGCACCAGCTCCCTCTATCAGGTTGGAGAGGTGCGCTTCCGCGAGGGGTGCGGCCTATGGTTCGCGGTTCGCTGGCGCGAGGAGGGTTGGCGCGAGCCGCTGGAGGCCGCACTTTCCTGTCTCGGGGAGGCCGGAATCGGGGGTGAGAGGTCGTCCGGCAGGGGGCAGTTCAAGTGGAAGCGAATGCCGGCAACAGGATTGGAGCCGCCGGAGCCGACCGCAGGGCGCGCGGTAACCCTGTCTCTCTACCATCCGACACGGCAGGAAGTAGCGGCCGGGCTGCTGGACGAGGCTGCGTATCAACTCCGACTGCGTCGCGGCTGGGTCGTATCCTCCGCCGGACAGGGCCGGCGCAGCAGGTCGGTGCGGATGCTGGCCGAGGGTTCGGCCATCGGGGTATCTCTGGAGGCAGGCGATTTAGTGGACGTGACCCCGGATGGGTTCACCGCCCATCCGGTCTATCGATACGGCCTGGCCTTCCCGGTGGCAGTGGAGGTGCGGAGCGATGGTTGAGAGTCCCCTGCGAACCAACCGCCGGGCCTCGCTGGAGCTGCTCAGCCCGCTCCACGTGGGTTCCGGCGCAGCCCCTCTGCTGTCTGACTACGACTTCACGGCGCATCGGGGAGAAGTGTGGGTGATGGACCAGGCCAGGCTGCAGGACCGCTTCAGCGACGAGGAACTGCGCCACGGGATACCCGAGATCCGCCTCTCCATGCGGCTGAAACCAGAGGAATACCCCGAATACGCTGCCTACTCTCTGCCGGCCATGGGAGCGCCGGGCAACGAGATCCTCCCCTGCATCAAGCAGGTGGACGGGCGGCCTTACCTCCCCGGCAGTTCCCTGAAAGGCGCGCTGCGTACGGTGATCGGTTGGGCGGCCGCGCGGGACGGGCGTGCTCCAGCCGTGGATCGCATGAATAGTAGCGCCAAGTACGCTGCCGGCCCGTGGGAGCGAGGGGTCTTCGGCCCAAGTCCCAACCTAGACATAATGCGCGCCCTGCTGGTGGATGATACCGGGGCCATGCCGCTGGATACGCTGGAGTTGGCCACCGTATCCATCTACTCCTTGAGGGGACCGGAGCTGCAGTCCAAGGGCCCCGGCTACCGCTTCTCCATAGAGGCGCTAAAGCCCGGGTCGATCCTCTCATGCCGAATCGGGGTCGCTGAAGGAACCCTTTCCCATCCCGCGCTGAGAATGGCAGAAAAGCGGCACTGGATCGACGGGATCTGTGGACTCGGTCGCGAGCGAGCAGCGGAGCTAATCGGCGCGGAGATTAAGTTCTACGCAGACTGCCGGATGCAGCAGCTCAGCCAGTTCTATCAGCGGCTGCTGCAGGTCTTGGAAACACTGGAGGAGAACCAGTTGCTGGTGCAGATGTCGTGGGGGACCGGCTGGAACGCAAAGACGTTGGGTTCTGCGCTCTCGGGGAACCAGGGATTCCCTGACGTGCGCGACCGCTACCGGCTGGGGCGGCCGGGGGCACCCTTCCCCAAGAGTCGACGGCTGGTGGAGCGGGGGGGCATCCCAACGGAGCCGATGGGCTGGGTGAAGGTGACACTGTGAGCGTGATCCTGCTGGCCAACGTGGGGCTGCGCGATGTGTGCCATCTGGGTCAAAGCGTAGATCCGGCCCGGGCGGGGGGAGAGGTACTGCTGAAGGACTTCCCAAACACCGGTAGGGATCTGACCATCCCGATGCTGCTCCCGATGGTTGAGTACGTCCTCGAGAACCACCCGAAACTACTGGTCATCCTCTACGGAACAGACCAGCCAGTGGATACTCCCGCGAGTGAGCGAAACAGAGACACTCTCCACCTAGCCGGAATCGCAAAGAGGATCCTAGACACGCAGCTTTCGGGAAGAGCGTGTCAGGCTCAAGTTCGCCTCATCCATGGCAGAAACCCGTACATGTACGACGAGATGCTGATCCACTTCCGCGAGCAGTTGGGCAGACCCGACATCCCGCTGGCCGTAGGAGACTGCTGCTACGTGGGAGTAACCGGTGGCATCCCCGCGGCCAACACGGGACTCATGCTCGCGGCCATTGAGCGTGCCGGCAAGGATTGCCGCGTCCTGTACCTGCCCCGTGGAGACAGCCGGCCAGTTCAATTGGACATAGGCAGGCAACTGCGTGACAACATCTCCAAGCAGGTACTCTCAGAATGGCTCAGGTCACGCGGATTCGTCGAGGCACTCAGGCTGATGAAGGGGATGGACATCCCAAGATGGGTAACTGCGGTGGTCGAACAAGCGGTAGCACGTTACCAGTTCGACTTTGAATCGGCGTGGCGCATCTTGGAGGAGGTGGCAATCCCATCTTCGGCGGATTCGCCCGGAGCGCGAGATGCTTGTCGTCGATTGGCGAATGATCTACCGGATCTGCGCAGTGGAGAGTTGTCCGCCCTAATGCAGGAATGCTACTACAACGCCGACATGGCGTTTGCCAGGGGCGAATACGCCTCATTTCTCGGGGTATGCTTCCGCTTCCAGGAGTCGCTACTGCGCTGCATGGTCGAGGAAGCCTATCCTGGCATCTCCACCAGGGTCAGCAACAGGAAGAGAGATCGCGAGCGGTGGGTCGAGTCCCTGCAGAACCATTCGGGGCTCTTCATCTTCCTGCAATCGGAACAGGTGAACGGAGAACGGCTGAAGTGGGAAGATTGCAGCGGCAGGACCATGGAAGCCATTGTGCGCTACACGTGGGAGGGGCAGGAGGTGCTGCTGGGGGCTGTTCGGTTATCCCAATTCCGAAGCGCTTTCGACCGACTGCGTAAGCTGAACAGCCTGGCACAACTCCGGAATAAAAGCGTGATCGCTCACGACTTCGAGGGAGTCTCCGAACAGCGGATCAAGAGCACGTACGAGAACAGCGGTGGCAACGAGACTCCCCTGGACGACATGGCGGGAGCGCTGAAGGCACTCGGGATTACTGTGAGAGAAAGCCCCTTCGAGATGGCGGCCAGGCTGGCCCTAACGGGTCTGGACTAGCATGAACCAGGATTCCCCCTCCCTCCAGTTTGCGGCCTATCGCTTTAGGTTGAGAGTGCTGGAACCGATCCACCTGCCGCCCAACGCGGGTAGCACCCTGCGAGGGGGCTTTGGTGCCGCCTTCAAGCGAACCGCCTGCTTCCAGCGGAACCGGCCCCCGGATTCTTGCGCCGGGTGCATGGCCGAACAGAACTGCCCCTACGGTTACATCTTCGAGACCCGCATCCCTCCCGACTCGAAGCTGCCGCGCTCTCAGGCCGAGATCCCTCACCCCTTTGTCCTGGAACCGCCGGTCGATCCCCCTCCGGTAAGCGAGCCGGGCTCGACGCTGGAGTTCCGGACTGTCCTGGTGGGCAGGGCCATCGCGTACCTTCCCTACTTCGTCCTTGCCTTCGGCAGGCTGGGCAACGACGGGATCGGACGCGGAAGAGGCCGTTTCGACCTGGAGGAGGTGCGAGCCGAGCACCCGATACGCGGTCAATCCGAACCAATATACAGCCAGGGGAAGCTGCTGCCCTGCTCGTCGGACCTGACCGCAACCTACTCCGACCTTGTGGAGATCTGCCGTGACACCGCCCCGGATCGGGTAGAGGTGACCTTTCTGAGCCCTACCCGCCTAGTTTCGGAGCACCAACTGGTTACCCGTCCCTCTTTCGCCGTGCTGATCCGCGCGGCGTTGAGGCGCATCTCCGCTCTAAGCTACTTCCATTGTTGCCATCGTTGGGAGGCCGACTACAAGGGCATTGTGTCGAGGGCAGAAGGGGTTGATATGGTCGAGTCACAGTTGCGGTGGGTGGACTGGGAGCGCTACTCCAGCCGGCAGGACGCTCGGATGAAGCTGGGCGGGGTGGTAGGGATCGCCTGCTATGAGGGGGAGGTCGCGCCCTTTCTGCCGCTGCTGCTGGCCGTCGGCGCGGTCCACGTTGGCAAGGCATGTACCTTCGGCAACGGGCGGATCGCCGTAAATTGGGCAAGTGGCGGTGACACCATGGAGAGGATCTAGGAAGCCGAATTCTCTAGCTTCGAGACTGTCGATCTGGCCAACCATCCTTGTGTCCGGTGCAGTCCGGCCGCGCGGCTTCCTGTGAAATATGGCTGTGTCGCAAACCTCGTTCGTGGGGCTCGCACGCCGGAGGTTTGCGAAGCCGATAACTGCTAGGCGATGGCCTTGGAATCGCCGGAATTGAGGGCCACAAGCATACTATCGGAGCGGCCAAGGGGCTTAACAGCGGTTGAAAACGTGATAGGATGACGTTGGAAGAGCAACCAGGATGCAGTCGCAACGCTCGCCCCGCTACATAGGGGACTGAAACATCCGCTTCCCATCATCGATCTCGTCGGTTGCGGAGGTCGCAACGCTCGCCCCGCTACATAGGGGACTGAAACACCTCAACGTGCCAAGGCCGAAGACTGCTCTTCCACGTCGCAACGCTCGCCCCGCTACATAGGGGACTGAAACCTAATCATCCGATCGGCGTACGGCTTGAACAGACCGTCGCAACGCTCGCCCCGCTACATAGGGGACTGAAACAGCGCAAACTCAAACTCTTGAAGAGCCTGGGTCGCTTGTCGCAACGCTCGCCCCGCTACATAGGGGACTGAAACTCGTAGCGTCGATAAACTCTGTTGCTCCGGTTGCCATGTCGCAACGCTCGCCCCGCTACATAGGGGACTGAAACCCGAACGTGCCCAAGCTGCCCTTGACATGGAGAGACGTCGCAACGCTCGCCCCGCTACATAGGGGACTGAAACTCCGACAAGCCGGCCAGGCTTTGCTCGACTATGGCGTCGCAACGCTCGCCCCGCTACATAGGGGACTGAAACAAACCTAAGATCGGTTCGCGCCTACTCCAGATCACGGGCCTCACAGCATCTGCCCCGCACTCCCGCCGCCTGCTCGCGACGGCATCGCCATTTCCGACACAGATCGAGGGTGGAAACTGCAGGCAACTCTCGATATACTCCTTTCCACGATCCCTTCGCTCTTTCCATGAGCAACGAAGCTGGGAGGATGGGTTATGCAGAACGAGAGTTGTGACATCGGGCTGATCGGTCTGGCGGTCATGGGGCGGAATCTGGTCCTGAACATGAACGACCACGGCTACCGGGTAGCTGTCTTCAACCGAACGGTATCCAAGGTGGATGAGTTCATCGCAAACGAAGCCTCCGGCACGCAGGTTGTGGGCGCGCACTCGCTGGCCGAGCTGACGCGGCTGCTGAAGCGGCCTCGCCGAGTCATGATGATGGTGAAGGCCGGAGAGACGGTCGACGAGATGATCGAGAGCCTCCTGCCCCTCCTGGAGCAGGGCGACATAATCATCGACGGCGGCAACTCCCACTTCCCGGATACCGACCGCCGGACCAAGTCCCTCGCGGCAAAGGGGATCCTCTTCATCGGCACCGGTGTCTCCGGCGGCGAGGAGGGCGCACGGCACGGTCCATCCGTGATGCCCGGCGGCAATCCAGCGGCCTGGCCCTTCGTAAAGGAGATCCTCCAGGCCATCTCCGCCAAGGTCGAGGACGGCTCCCCCTGCTGCGAGTGGGTGGGCGAGAACGGCGCCGGCCACTACGTCAAGATGGTTCACAACGGCATCGAGTACGGCGACATGCAGCTCATCTGCGAAGCATACCAACTGCTGAAGGACGGTCTCGGCCTGAGCACGGACGAGCTGCACGAGGTCTTTGCCGAGTGGAATAAGGGCGAGCTGGACAGCTACCTCATCGACATCACCAGCCAGATCCTCGCCAAGAAAGACGACGACGGATCCCCGATCGTCGACAAGATCCTGGACACGGCCGGCCAGAAGGGCACCGGCAAGTGGACCACCATCAGCGCCCTCGACACCGGCATGCCGGTCACCCTCATCAGCGAGGCGGTCTTCGCCCGCTGTCTCTCCGCCCTGAAGGACGAGCGAGTCGTCGCCTCCGCCGTCCTGCCGGGGCCGAGCTACTCGTCCCAGCACGATCGCAAGGCGTTCATCGAGGATGTGCGTCGGGCCCTGTACTGCTCCAAGATCGTCTCCTATGCACAGGGTTACATGCTGCTCCGTGAGGCGGCCAAAGAGTACGGGTGGAACCTCAACTTCGGCGGCATCGCCCTCATGTGGCGCGGCGGCTGCATCATCCGCAGCCGGTTCCTCGGCAAGATCAAGGTTGCCTTCGACAAGAGCCCGGGGCTCACGAACCTGCTTCTCGACGACTTCTTCTCCAAGCTTGTGATCGAGTACCAGGCCTCCTGGCGCCGAGCCATGGTCCAGGCGATCCAGTGCGGCGTGCCGACGCCCGCTTGCAGCGCGGCGCTGGCCTTCTACGACGGATACCGCACCGGCCGCCTGCCCGCCAACCTGCTGCAGGCCCAGCGCGACTTCTTCGGCGCCCACACCTACGAGCGGGTCGACAGGCCGCGCGGCGAGTTCTTCCACACCAACTGGACCGGCCACGGGGGCACGGTGGCATCCAGCACATACAAC
>Ga0209429_10002698_pt1 | contig 10340 bp, 7 predicted proteins | sample BarGraNGADG00212_3_FD_184493 | JGI IMG/M metagenome (GOLD analysis project Ga0209429, IMG submission 184493) | Arctic peat soil microbial communities from Barrow, Alaska - Barrow Graham LP Ref core NGADG0004-212 (SPAdes) (version 2) | ecosystem: Environmental > Terrestrial > Soil > Wetlands >... | reverse complement strand
TTCCTGGTTTTCCATAGGTATATCCTGCCTCAATATTTTTGAATCCTGCAAGAGTAAGCTTATCCGTTATATCCTTTATACTGTACCCATCTCTTACATGCTCATCAATAAAAGATTCTTCTTCTGCATTGTGTACATCGGATCCTCCCTGATCAGAAGGAGTTGATATCAGAAGTACCCCATTCTCTTTCAGTGATTTGTAAAAGTTCTGAAAAACAAGAACATCTTCTTCAATATGTTCCATAACATCAACCGAAAGAATGATATTATAACAATTCAGATCAGCCAGAGCGGTAAGATCACCTGTCTGGAAGACAACTCTTTCAGATAAACCTGATTTTTCAAAGAATTTATTGCAATCATCTATCTGTTCACTATTGATATCCAATGCTTTTATTTTCCAAAGTTTGTTCATTCTGCTCATCCTCCAGGTGTACTGGCCAAATCCCGATCCGGCATCCAGAACCGATGCTTCACCCGGATATTGCTGTGAGATTTTTCGCAGTGCTTTTTTAACATGCCAGGTACGAAGGAGAAGGAGGTCGAGAAGAAAATATAGAGTTTTTCTCATAAACAAAGACCCTGCAAAGAATCTGCCCAGTGATTGTTTTATTGGTTCGTATTGCATGTATATCAGGATTTTAACAGTTTGTCTATTTTGTCAATATAGTCAAGACTGTCGTCAATTTGAAAGGCTATACCAGGCACAATTCTGAGCTGGGTTCTTACTTTCTGCCCCAGTTCAAACCTGATTTTTGAAGTGTGTTCTTCTATGGAATGCAGAACATCATCCTGGTTCGTTGCCGGGAAGATGCTTATATAGACTTTTGCAAAAGAGAGATCAGGACTGAGCCTGACCCTTGTTATTGAAACAAGTTTCCCATGTGCGAATTCATTACCTCTTTTAATGAATATGTCGGCCAGTTCTTTCTGGATTAAGCGCGATACTTTTTTCTGTCTTGTCGATTCCATGGCCAAAAATTTTAATGGGACAAAGGTAGTAAAAAAAAGCCGCAAAGGCGCAACGGCGTCAAAGAAGAAGGGAAGAATGGGAGAGAGGGAGAATGGGTGAAATTCTGCTTTTTTTACTAGATTTGCACCGAACATTATTATAGTAGAATATGGACACAGTAGTAAGCGGCATCAGATCAACAGGAAACCTGCACCTTGGAAATTATTTTGGTGCTATAAAGAACTTTCTGAAAATGCAAAAGGAGAATAATTGTTTTTTCTTTATAGCTGATTATCACGCGCTTACAACTCACCCAAAACCTGCAGATCTTCATGGAAATATAAAACAGGTTCTGGCAGAATATCTCGCATGCGGGATAGACCCTGAAGTAGCTACTGTTTTCATCCAGAGCGATGTTCCTGAAGTTTCTGAATTGTACCTTTTACTTAATATGAATGCTTATGTTGGCGAACTGGAGAGGACAGCATCATTTAAGGAGAAAGTCAGGCAGCAGCCGGATAATGTAAATGCAGGTTTGCTTACATATCCTGTATTGATGGCGTCCGATATTATTATTCATAAAGCGAATAAGGTGCCTGTGGGAAAAGATCAGGAGCAGCACCTCGAAATGACCAGGCATTTTGCCAGAAGATTCAATATGATGTACGAGGTTAACTATTTTCCTGAACCTGATGCATATAATTTTGGACAACAGCTGGTAAAAATCCCCGGACTTGATGGTACTGGTAAGATGGGAAAGAGTGAGGGGAATGGTATATTTCTTGCTGATACTCCTCAGGAAATCCGGAAGAAAGTGATGAGAGCTGTCACTGACACTGGTCCAACAGTTCCCAATCAGGAACCAACCGAACCGGTGAAGAACCTGTTTACTATTATGAATGTTGTCTCAGATCCGGAAACTGTAAAATTTTTCAGTGAGAAATATGCCTCCTGTGAGATCCGCTATGGTGACATGAAGAAGCAGCTGGCTGAGGATATTGTAAAATTCACCGAACCGATCCGTCTCAGAATCACTGATCTTCTAGCTGATAATAAATATCTTTCAAAGGTGGTTGCTGCCGGAGCTGAAAAGGCCAGGGCAAGCGCTTCTAAAACAGTGAAGGAAGTCAGGGAAATTATTGGGTATAGGTCATTCTAGTTTCACCGACCGTTCTCTTTTTATACGCCTCACCCCATCCCCCCGCCGAAGCGGGGCAGGCTCTCTCCCAAGGGAGAGGGGATAAGAGGAACAATATCACACAGTTACCCCCTTCTCCCCTGGGAGAAGGGGGCAGGGGGATGAGGTCAGAAGAATAAAAAGAAAGCCAGGCTTTTGACCTGGCTGCCCTGAGGGATCAGGGATATTATTGAGATTGCCTATGTAATAACAATAGTTCAAATTGTGTGCCAAAAGTGATTGGTCTCGCAGGAATATTCTTTTATTTGTTAATTTTGGATTATATCAATAACCAATGATCTGACAGTGGGAAAACGATTCACAATCATTCTTCTGACACTTCTTGTCTCTGCTCTTGTAATTATGGGGTATTATTTCCGGCAAAGCAGAAAGATCATATTTACAGACCCTTATAAAGTTATTTCTACAGATGCCTGTGTAGTTATTGAGACCGTTGACCTTCAAAGTTTCATGAATTCTCTTACAACAGGCAAAGGCTTGTTTGGAGAATTGGGAAAGATCAAAGAGTTAAGCATTTTTAACCAGAAGCTGAAATATCTTACTGATCAGCTAAATAAAGTCGGGTTTAAAAAGGTATTGAACGAAGGGAGGGCGGTTATTTCTTTTCATCCGGCAAAGAATGGCAAACTTCAGGTTCTTCTTTCAACTGCTGTTGCAGGTGAGATCAGCTATCGTCAGATTAAAGACATGCTCCGATCATCAGGTATAAATAATGTGATTGAAACGAAATTAAAGAGCAGGGTTGTTCTTAAAGCGCCATTTTTAGTCAACAGTCAGAAGGACACTGCATATATAACTCTTTTCCCGGGATTAGTGGTATGCAGCAATTCAGTGAAACTTATTGAAGAAGCTTGTCTTCAGATTAATAGCGAAAGAGATATAAGAAATCTTCCGGGTTTTTCAAAAGTACTTCTTGCATCAGGGAAAAACGTGGATAAGATTTTTGTGGTTTTTACTAATCTGCAGGGGTTCCTTAAATCTGTAATTGGAGAACAAGGTCAGGGGCTTGCACAAAAGATTGCTAAACTTGCAGGAACAGCAGGAGGCGATATTTATATCAATGAAGAAGGTCTGGTACTGAGCGGATATACCGAAAGTATTGATTCATCGGAATTTCTATACAAGTACAAATTTATTGCTCCGAAGGCATTTCATACTTATAAAATTCTTCCGTCATCAACAGTGCTCTTTGAAACGCTTATTCATCAGGGGATAACTTTGAACAATAAATTCGACAGCACCATCTCACGCCAAACAATTGATCTTGCTACCAAATTGAAAGATTACACCGGTGAAGAGATTACAAGGGCATACATTAATATTAAAGGAAACCATGTGAATGATAATACATTGATTATATATGAACTGATTAACCGTACTCAGGCTGAACAGATTTTTCTTGATGAACAGGGTCCTGACAGCAATATTATATATTTTCAACCTGACAACCAGATTAAGATTCCGGTTTATAAAGTTCCTTATAATGGGTTCAGCAAAGTTTTGATACCCGGATTTGCACCCGGATTTGATGAATCATATTTTGCTTTTTATGATAATTTCCTGATAACCGGAAGTTCCTTTGCTACTATCTCGAAGTTATTATATGACAACCTTCTCAACAAAACTCTTGCAAATGATCTGACATATCGCGATTTCGCAAGTACTCTTCCAAGCCGGGCTGGTTACTTTTTCTACTGTGTTCCATCACATATTACAGATTATATTGCAGGGTTTCTTAACAATGATATAATTAGTGCTATTACCGCGAATAGAAATTCCCTTAATAAAATTCAGGCAGTTGGTTACCAGCTCGCATCGAGTAACGCTATGATATATAATAGCTTATCTGTAAAATTTAAAGAAACAGCCAGAGAAGAATCCAATACTGAGTGGGAAACCCTTCTCGATACTGTCGCCAGTATAAAACCATTTTTCTTTACAAATCATATTACAGGAGCAAAAGAGATTTTCATTCAGGATTTGAAGAACAATACTTATCTCATAAATACTGCAGGCCGGGTTCTTTGGAAAGTTCCCCTTAATGAAAGGATTAACGGGAATATATATATGATTGACTATTTCCGAAACGGGAAATATCAGTTACTTTTTTCAGGCAGGAATTATCTTCATCTTCTCGACAGAAACGGAAATTATGTTGAGAGATATCCGGTTAAACTAAGGTCGCCGGCAACAAATTCGTTATCACTTGTTGACTATGATAATAACCTCAATTACAGGTTATTTATAGCAGGAGAGGATAAAAAGATTTATTCGTACGATAAAACAGGGAATGCAGTAAAAGGTTGGAATCTATTCACTACTAATAGTCAGGTTAAGTCAGAAATCAGTTACTTTGAAGTTTCCGGAAAGGATTACCTGGTAGCATCCGATGAAACATCAATCTATTTTCTCGATCGTGCAGGAAATAAAAGGGTTAACCTGAAAGAACCTGCTACAAAAGCAACCGGCTCGGCAATGAGGTTAATAGCAGGGTCAGATCCTTCAATTGTTTGCTCTTCCCCGGATGGTACTATTCAAAAGGTATATTTCGATGGCAGTGTCAAAAAATTCAGTCTGCAAAAGTTTTCAATTGACCATTCATTTGATATTTTTGACATAGATGGTGATGGTTTTGGCGAATACATTTTTATTGATAATGGTATGTTGTATCTTTATGACCATAATAATTTGGAGATATTCACAAGGAAATTCAGCTCAGGGGAGTTGGGTGGACCGTTAAACTTTATTTTTTCAGCTTCAGACAGAAAAATAGGGGTATTTGATCCAAAGAATAAATTGATTTATTTAATCGGAAATAAAGGTGAAACTATGAATGGATTCCCTCTCAGAGGGGCATCTATGTTTTCAATAGGGAAATTGTCGGATAAGAGCGGATGGCATCTTATAGTGGGCGGAACAGATAATTTCCTTTATAATTATAAAATAGACACAGAGAAAAAATAAACAGATTATGATAAGGAATTTATTTCGGTTAATCTTCATGATAATGGTTTTCTCAGCCGCAGGCTGCGTAAAAGACACCTACGACATGAATAAGCTTTCCAAAAAGGCTGTGTATTCTCCGACAATGGCTATTTCGGCTGTTAAGGGGGGTGTTTCTTTAAGCGATATGATTAAAGCGAGCGATACTGTTGTTTTTGACCAGAACAAATTTGTTAAACTGGTTTTCAAAAAAGACTCTGTAATTAATTTAAAACTGGCCGATTTTTATGATTTGACCAATATGGTGGCATTCAGTCAGACATATGCAATGGGAGCTTTAACTATCGACCCGTTTCAGGCAACATACAGCTATACTCTTGGGCAGATAAGCTCAAAAATTTCACCTGCTCCGGTTCCATCTTTTGCCTCACTGGATAATGGTGTTAAACATCCATGGCCGGGATTTCCGGCTGTAAACATGGGAGAAAAAACATTTACCGGAATAACAAATTTTCAAAATGCAGTTTTCAAATCAGGATTCCTGGATATTTCAATAACAAATAACCTCCCTGCTTCTATCAACAGTATTAATGTAAATCTATTTAACACCACCGGACATACTGCAATCGGGGGATTAGTTACTATTCCACCAATTTCGGCTGGTCAGACAAGTGTTGCTTCTATCGATCTTACCAATCAAACAGTTACAAACTCAATCATTGCGGCAATTGTTCTTACGGGTAGTGTCGCGAATGCTACACCGGTTACGATTAGTCTTAACAATAATAATATTCAGATTACGATTAAGGGCAGGGCTTTGATAGTCAAATCAGGAAGGATTATTCTTCCTTCTCAGACAGTATCATCACTTAATAACAAAGACACCCTTACTTTCAGTGCAGGAAGTGGGGTAGAGATAACCGGATTAAAGGTTACTACAGGAAACCTCTCTTACAATATAAAAGCTGTGAGTGAACTCACAGCAGCTCTTACTATTTCCCTGCCTTCAACTTTAAGAAGCGGAATTCCAGTTTCCCAGGTAATAAATATTGGTCCTTCTGCTCAATTTGCCGGAACAATATTATTTGATAATACTACGGTTGACATGAGTAAAGACGTATTAAAACCTTTTAACAGGTTGCCAATGACTTATGGTATTGTGGTTAACTCAAATAATACAATGATTAATTTCAACAGTACTGATAATATAAAGCTGGATATAAAGCTTTTGAACCCTGTTTTTGATTATGCAAAAGGGTATTTTGGTCAGCAGGTTGAGACAATAGCTCCCGATTCTCTTGATCTGGGAATTGCAGATGTTTTAAGCCATCTTACAGGAAGTTTCCTTATATCTAGTCCATCTATTAAGATTAATTATTCAAATTCTTTTGCAATTCCAATGCAGGTTACATTTAATGGTACGGGAATAAGGAAAAACAAATCAAATGTTAATCTGGGTCTGGCTACTCAAACTATAACACCAGCGACCTTTGCTGCCAGGGATGTTTCAGCAGTGATAACAGTTGATAAAACCACCAGTAAGATTGATTCACTTATCTCAATGCCTCCGGAGAAGATCAGATTCTCGGGCTCAGCTAAAATGAATCCTGCAGGGAATACAGGTCTCAGAGATAATTATTACGTTTTTGGAAACAGCCGTTTGCTTGCTTCTCTCGATATAGAAGTGCCCCTTGAGTTCAGGATGAATAACCTTCAGTTTGTAGATACCGTAGATAATTTTTTGAAAAGCAGCAGTGGAAGCAGTAGTTCCTTCAAACCCGAAGATTTTAAATTGCTGCGTATTGACATCACAGCACAAAACGGATTCCCGCTAGGCATATCACTTAAAATGAGTCTTTACGACCCTATTACTCATACAATTAAAAGTACAATAGATGCAACAGATCTTTTGAAAGCAGCACCTATTGATAGTAATGGCAAGTCAAGTGGTACCACAGAAACCACAACCCACATAGAATTCACGCAGGAATTTTTCAGCTCAGTCAGCACTACTGATAAAATCATATTTAAGTTCGGACTGATCACATCTGAAAATGGTACAAAGGATGTTAAAATCTATTCCGACAACAGAATTGATTATAATGCTGCACTGGTTGTGCAACCGGTTATTAATATTAAGTTAAAGTGAACCTTTTATCGACAAGAGATATGATAGGGAAAACAAAATATATACTGATTTTTTTGATGGCAATCAGCTTTGCCAATACCTCAGCTCAAAACAGCCAGATTCTTTATTTTATGAATGTGCCGCAGAAACACCTGCTTAATCCGGCACTGAGGCCGTCAAACTCCTTATACATAGGTTTACCTGCGATATCAGGTATTAACTTTAATATTAATAACAATTTTATAAATTTCTCAGATGTATTTATGAAAGGGAAAACAGGAGATTCAGTTAATACGATTCTTTCTCCCGATTATAACATTAATGATTTTCTTGCTAAAATAAAGGACAAAAACTTCATTGAGCCTGAGTCTGAAGTTCAATTATTTGGTCTTGGATTTTCAGCAGGCAAAGACCTTTATGTGTTTCTCGATATCAATGATCGGATTGATGGAAACTTTGTTATCCCAGGGGATGTATTTAAGCTTGCATTGTTAGGAAATGAACAATTTGTCGGAAGTAAAATTGACTTGTCGTCGTTAAGGAGTGATATGAAATATTACAGGGAAGTTGGTTTGGGATTTTCAAGGAATTTTACGAATAAATTAAGAATAGGGGTTAAGGGGAAACTGTTATTCGGAATAGCCGATGTATCAATTGATAACAAAGCGTTTGGAATTACAGTTAATTCAAATTATACTCATACACTGGATGCTGATCTGGCTGTTAATATGAGCGGACCGTTTACAGTAACTAAGGACGCAGCAGGCAAGATAAAGAGTATTACACTTGATGACAGTCAGTTTAAAACGCCCAGCGGAGTTATAGCTTTTATGTCCGGCACAAAGAATTTAGGATTGGGACTCGATATTGGGGCATCATATGATATTACAAGTAAATTGGTAGTATCAGCATCCATCACGGACCTCGGGTTTATTAAATGGAAGAATGATGTAAATAATCTCGTTGCAAAGAGTAAGTTTGAATTCAGTGGATTGAACATGCTTGACGTTATCAATGGTACAAAGACTATTGACCAATTGGGGCAGGAGATGATTGATTCTCTGAAAAACTCATTTAATCTTTCCGGCACAAAAGTTCCTTTTACAACATATCTCCCGTTTGGGATTACTTTTGGCGGAAGCTATAACTTAACAAAAAGCTTTTCACTGGGATTATTGTCGTATACAAGGATAATCAGCAAACAGATACGGGAATCTGCAACATTGTCGGCCAATTTGAATTTTGGGAACGCATTTTCAACAAGCTTTAGCTATACGGCTGCAAATCATCAGTTTGACAACCTTGGTTTTGGTCTTGCTTTCAGACCAGGAATCTTTCAATTTTATATGGTCAGCGACAGAATACCAATAGTTTGGAATACAGTTAAGACGGGCAAAAGCACTATTCCTCTGCCTGCCAGCTGGAATACTTTTAATCTGAGGCTGGGAATGAATATTGCTTTTGGTAATAAGGTCAAGAAAAAGGATGACAAACCTATGGTAGTGGTTCAATAAAATATTTATTATTAATGATTTTTCTAAGGTATATTTTAGTTGGCGTTGCTGTATTCTTACTTATAAGGGCGTTAACAACTCACGGCGAAACAGAAGGGAAAACTGTTAGAAAGCCGGAACAGGATAAGAACAGCAAAACCAGCAATAAAAAGGTTTCGAAAAAAATTGGCGATTATATTGATTACGAGGAGGTAAAAAAGGAGAGTCGTTAAAGCTCTTATTTTGCAGCTTTCAATTTTTTAGCAAGCGAATTCGCAAATACAAAATCATTAAGAGTGCTGCAATCTGAATGAAGAATTTCATCCTTATTACCTTCCCAGCATTTAACTCCGTTACTTATAAAAATGATTTTTTCTCCGATTTCCATCACTGAATTCATATCGTGAGTATTTACAATTGTGGTCATAGAGTATTCTTCAGTAAGTTCTTTGATAAGAGCGTCAATAAGAATAGCGGTTATTGGATCGAGGCCTGAATTTGGTTCATCACAAAAAAGATATTTTGGATTTAATGCTATTGCCCTGGCTATAGCAACCCTTTTTTTCATACCTCCCGACAATTCTGCAGGAAATAATTTATTGACTTTGACAATATTAACTCTGTTCAGACAAAAGTTAACCCGTTCATTTTTTTCCTTTGGAGTTTTATTTGTGAACATGTCAAGAGGGAAACGGACGTTTTGTTCAACTGTCATTGAATCGAAAAGAGCACTACCCTGGAAAAGCATCCCTATTTCAGTACGGATCTCTTTTCTGTCATTAAAATCAAGTTCACTAAACAGAGTATCTTCAAACCAGATCTCTCCACTATCAATTTCATGAAGTCCCACGATAGATTTTAGAAGCACTGTTTTACCCGATCCGCTCATTCCTATTATCAGGTTAGTTTTACCTGGTTCAAAAGTTACTGAAATGTCATCCAGAACTTTCTTCCCATTGAATGATTTAGAAAGGTTTTTAACAGTTATCATGACAGCAGAAGTTGGGTAAGGATTACATTGAAGAGCAAAATCAGGACACTGCTATAAACAACTGCTTTTGTGCTCGCACGACCAACTTCCAGAGAGCCACCATCAACATAGTAGCCCTGAAAAGCAGAAATACTTGTTATTATAAATGCAAAAAATAAAGTTTTTATCAATGAATATACAATATAATAAGGTATAAAGGCATATTGAATACCATAAATAAAGTTTTCTGAAGTTATAACTCCTGATACGGTACCGGCAAGCCACCCGCCAAATATCCCGACTATTATCCCGATCAGAGTTAGTATAGGGTTGAAGAGGAGAGTAGCTATAATCTTAGGAAGGATAAGATATGAAGCAGAATTAACTCCCATTATCTCAAGTGCATCAATCTGTTCTGTAACCCTCATTGTGCCAATTTCAGATGAGATATTTGAACCCACTTTCCCGGCAAGGATAAGTGCAGCAACTGTTGAAGAGAATTCAAGTATGATAGAATCACGGCACCCAAGACCTATAAGATATTTTGGGTAAATTGGATTTTGAGTATTGTAGGCTGTTTGCAGGGTAATTACGGCACCCATAAAGAAAGCGATAATGGCTATGATTCCTGCTGAATAAAGACCAAGATATACTAA
>Ga0209429_10002697_pt1 | contig 10342 bp, 10 predicted proteins | sample BarGraNGADG00212_3_FD_184493 | JGI IMG/M metagenome (GOLD analysis project Ga0209429, IMG submission 184493) | Arctic peat soil microbial communities from Barrow, Alaska - Barrow Graham LP Ref core NGADG0004-212 (SPAdes) (version 2) | ecosystem: Environmental > Terrestrial > Soil > Wetlands >... | reverse complement strand
CGCGGCGGCGGGCGTCTATCCGGACAGGTCGGGGCCGATCATCGTCGACGCGCTGCGCGGCTGGGGCTTCGAGGTGGGCGATGCCGTCGTGGTGGCTGATGGTCCCGATGTCGAGGCAGCCCTTCGTGGCGCCGTCTCAGGCGATGCCGTGTTGGTGGTGACCACCGGCGGCACCGGGCTGACTCCCACCGATGGCACGCCCGAGGCGACGCAACGGGTTGTGGACCGGCTGGTCCCGGGGATCTCGGAGGCCATTCGGGCGGCCGGCGTGGATGCCGGCGTTTCTTCGGCCATGTTGTCGCGAGGCATCAGCGGCGTGGCGGGGAAGGCGCTGGTCGTCAACCTGCCGGGGTCGATGGGGGGCGTAAGCAACGGGCTTGCCGTGCTTGAACCCGTTGTCGCACATGCTCTTCTGCAGATTCAGGGGGGCGACCATTGAGCGACGGACTCTGGCCCGTGACGCTCACCGCCCGTCGGGTCGGCGGCGCGCCGGTGATCTTGCGGCCCCTGCGCGGTAGGGACCGGCGTGAGTGGGAGGCGCTGCGGGTCGCGAACGTCGAGTGGCTCCGGCCGTGGGAGGCCACCTCACCTGAGCCGTTGGCGACCACCATGGCATTCCGCCAGCTGGTTCGGCACTTCGATCACGAGGCTTCGGAGGGGCGCCTCCAGCCGTTTGTCATCGAGACCGAGGGGCGGCTGGTCGGCCAGATGCATCTGTTCGGGATCGCGTGGGGCTCCCTGCGATCGGCCTGCGCAGGCTACTGGGTCGCCGAATCCTTTGCAGGACAAGGGATTGTGCCCTTTGCCCTGGCGGCCGCCTGTGACCACGCGTTTCTTGGGCTGGGGCTGCACCGGGTCGAGGTCAACATCCGGCCCGAGAACACCGCGAGCCTGCGGGTGGTCGAGAAGCTGGGCTTTCATGAGGAGGGCCTGCGCCGCCGCTACCTGCACATCGATGGCCAGTGGCGTGACCATCGATCCTTCGCCCTGACGACCGAGGATCTGGGACGCAAGTCATTGGTGGAGCTATGGAACCACTCGCAGGAAACGTGACATAAGGTACACAGCCCTGCGACATCAGCGACACACCGGGGCGCGTCCGCTAGATGGGCGGCAGAGGCCTCTAACTTTAGGTTTGTGCAGCCCAGCAGCCTGATCTTCCTAGTGCTCATCGGCATTTGGGCTGCCTATCTGCTCCAGCACTGGGTCCGCCGTCGTGAACACCTGGCCACAGCCCGGTCCGTCGACCGGTTCTCGGATGCCATGCGCGTGCTGGAGCGTCGCTCTCCGCTGCCCGATTTTGACCTGTCGTCGCCGCGCCCACGTTCGTATGCCATCAGCCCTGCACGCCCCTCTCGTCCGGAGGTTGTCGTGAAGCGTGCTTATTCCGTGCGTCCAGATGCCCCGACCGCCCCTGCAGGCGCGGTGACCGACTCCGCTGTGCGCCCGACGCGAGTCTTCCACTTGCTGGCGGGCGTGTCGGCACGTCGCGTTCGCGGCCTGTCGCTGATGGTGTCCCTGTTGCTCGTGCTCGTCGTCTCACCGCTGGCTGCGCTCTCGGTCCTTCCCTGGTGGAGCGTTCTGGCCGTTGTCGGCACCCTGATGGTCGACTTCACCTGGTTGCGTCGCGTGGCGGTGTCCGAGCGGGTAGCCAGACGCGCACGCGCGCAGACGGGTGGATCTGCCGCAGGTTCTGCTGGTCCGGCATCGAGGCGTCCGACCTACTTCGATGACGAGTCCGAGCCTCTGACCGGGCCGGAGCCTGTGGTCGTGGCTCAGGCGGCTGGTGCGGCCGAGATCGCCGAGCCGATCGAGTCGCCCGCCTGGGTGGACCCATCGGCCTGGTCGCCGGTCCCGGTGCCGCCGCCCACCTACACCCTCAAGGCAAAGGCTGCAGCTCCTGTGGCCGCGCCGGTTGTCGTCACCGAGCCCGGGACGGCGGCAGAGGGCTGGAGTCTTGAGGGCTTGATCTACGACTGCGATCTCGACGAGCTGGTGGAAGGTCGTAGCGCCACCGGCGCCTGAGACGTCGCCTGACACCTGACGCGCCACTCGGGATACCGAGAGGCGCCTGTTGTGGACATGGCCAGGAAGTCGCAATGACCACCAAACCACGGGTTGTTGGGTCAATGAGTGCGACTTCAGGGACCCCTGTGGTGGCGGTCGTTTCTGACTGGGCGCGCTGCGGTGTTAGGGTTTCGTCCGCAGCATGGGGCTGTGGCGCAGCTGGTAGCGCACCTCGTTCGCAACGAGGGGGTCAGGGGTTCGAGTCCCCTCAGCTCCACAGACATAACCGCAGGTCAAAGGCCCTCTCCCGATCCGGGACGAGGGCCTCTGCGGTGTCTGAAGGCGAAGTACAGCAACAAAGTACAGCAGTTGCTCACTGTGCAGTGCTCACATGTGCAATTGCTCGCTGGAACCTCTCCGACCAGGGGTGTTCCAGGCTCACCCGGAGGTGGTTTGTCAAGGAATACTTGTTTTTGAGCAATATTTCATGGACACTGGTCGTGTGATCGAAGGCTGGCTCAGTGTCGCCGATGCTGCTGAGCGGCTAGGCATCTCCGTGCAGCGCGTGCGGCAGCTGCTCCACGCCGGTGAGCTCGACGGTCGCAAGGGCCCAGGCGGCTGGGTCGTCGCCGAAAACGCTGTCCGGGCGCGGGAGCAGGCGCCGCCCGCGGCCGGCCGGCCTCTGTCATCACACATGGCCTGGTTGGTGGTTGCGCAACTACTGGCGGCGGACTCACGACCAGAATCCGGCGTGGATCTGGAGGCGGACCGACGTGACCGTTACCGCCTTCGCCATCTGTTGGCTCACCGAGGTCTCGAGCGGGACTGGGCCTTCTGGCTCTCACGGCGCGCCGTCGTGGCTCACTACTGGGTGCACCCGGGTGTGATTCAGTCCGTACTCAACGATCCGAGGGTCAGCGTTTCCGGCGCTGGCGTCGCAGCAGCCGCCGGAGCCGAGATTGCTGGGGGTGACGTCTCAGATCTGTACCTGAGCAGCGAGGCTCTCCCAGGGGTCATCGACGACTACGGATTGCAGTCCGACCCTGCCGGTCAGCTGCAGATACACCTGTGGCGCCCTGGCGCGGGCGCTGAGTGCGTACTTCGTCCTGGCAAACCGGTCCCCGTGATCCTGGCTGCCCTGGACCTGCTGAGTGCACCCGATTCGAGGGCGCGTCACTGGGCGCGCGGTTTCATCCAGCAGAACGCAGAGGGCTTGCCAATTCTGAGTACCGAGCGTGGTGTGAGCGTCCAATCGGGGCCCGAGGAGACACAGGGAGGGCCGGTCCGATGACCGTCGTGCTGGAAGGCATGTCGCCTGCCCATGAGCAGGGCTGGCTCGTCCTGCTGGACCTCTTCCCGAACCGCCGCACCGACTGGACCCTGATCGGTGGGCAGATGATGTTCCTCCTGGCGGTCGAGAACGGCATCACGATGCCACGCACGACCACGGACATGGACGTTGTCATCAACGTGGTCGAATCCCCTGGAGCCATCCGGGCACTCGCCTCCCAACTGCTGCAACAAGGCTTCGAGTTTGGCGACGTCAGTCCCGCAGGAACCGGCGGCCGCTTCACGAAACCCGCAGATCCCGCAAGTACGGCACGATAGATGACGTCCCCGGGCAGGGTGAAGAGCACGGAGAGGGGCTGCCGGATCTCGGCGGGCATCAGAGTTCGCCTCCGAACTCGCTGGCACCGGCGGCGCGGCCGGCCGGGGGGATCTCGGCGCTCTCGTAGGCATCCCGGTAGATCCGCTGGGTGTCCAGGAGATGCAGATACGCCTGCGTCGTGACAGCACTCGCATGCCCCAACAGGTCCCGCAGGACCAACAATGGATCCGCCTTGGTCAAGTAGAGCGCCAGTGCGTCATCGCCCCCCGCGTCCACCACGAGCTTGGCGGCCTGCTGGTAGTAGCCGCGTACCAGCCGCTCCAACGTGGCCATCGCGAACGTGTGCCTGGTGACGTGTGGATGAACATGGGGGAACCCGGGCTCGTACCGGTCCCGGATGCGCATCGAGGTCCGCGCAAGGACGGTCGTCCAGTCGACGAAGGGCCGCCCGCCGGACTGGACCGACAACAGCGCGCTACCTCCACCTGGGCCCACCAGCCGCAGCCGCTCTTCGGGGGTGAGGGTGTGCCAGCGGTGCGAGGCGCCATTGATCCGGGCGCCGTCATACGTTGGGCACTCGATAATCAGGGGCTCGGCGGGCTGCGGGAGCCCTCCACCGTTGCCGCCCGGTCCCACGTGATGTAGTCGTGGACCCGGGCCAGTGCCTCGTGGTCGATCCACGTCGAGCGGCCCTTGCCACCCTTCCCCGTGGGCGGCGCGATCACCAACGGGATCGGCACCGGAGTGCGCCGACCCGGCAACGGCGGCACCTCATAGACCGTCAGGTACGTGAACTCCCGGGAACGCAGCCCGCTGGCCAGGGCCAGCCCGATCACCGCGCCATTGCGTCCGGTCTCCCGGCCCCGGAACGCCCCATCCCTGGCGCCCGTCGGGTCGTTGCCCGCCAACGCGTTCATCAGCAGGTCCACGTACGGACGCTCCAGATACTTCCTGGTCGCGTGCGCGTTCCCCGTACGCACGGTGGCAAGGTTGCGGGTGATCTCCACCCGGGCACCGTCCGGTCGCCTGACTAACTGTTGGGCGTAGGAGAACGGGACCGCGCGCAGATGCCCCTCGGCTGCCGCCCACAGATAGAAGGCCGAAAGGGTCTTGACCGCCAGGTTCCAGCTTGCTGGGCTCAAACGCACCCCCGGCGGACCGGACAGCCGGTGTTCGGCATACAAGGACAACGCGTCGCGAAGCTGTTGCCTGTCCGCGAAGAGCGGGATCCTGTGGGCACCGAGGTACTCGGCCCAGCTCTTGAGCGCCTGCGCGTACGTCCGCCACGAGTTCGGGCTCGGCGCCCCGCTGATCGGCAACTCACGCAGCCAACGGTTCATCACGGTCGCCGGACGAGGGCCGCAACCGTCCTCGAACCTGAGGTCCTCGTCGATCAAGACGGGCATCTCGTCGCGTATGAACGGGCGCTCACGAAGGTCCCACTGTTCCCACCCGACCGGACTGAAGAAGTGCAAGATCACAGGAACAAACCTGGCGTGAGGCACGACGCACTGCAGGAAATAACACGAGGCGAGCGAATGAACTTCGCACGTCCGAGACACGGCGAGTAAGCCGAGATAACGGACGTGTATCGACCCGGGATCAGAACCCCGACGCCCAGCGCGACGCACTGACCGCGGCCGGCGGCGATCAGATCTTCGTCGACAAAGCCTCCGGCAAGCTGGCCCGCCGGCCCGAGCTGGACAAGGCGCTGCTGTCGGCCAACCGCGCCGGTGATCAGCTGGTCGTCACGAAGCTGGATCGGCTCGGCCGCTCCCTGGAGCACCTGATCGCCTTGTCCAAGGACCTGCAGGAGCGCAACGGCGACCTGGTCGTGCTCGACCAGGGCATCGACACCTCGACCGCGATCGGGCGGATGTTCTTCCAGATCCTCGGCTCGATCGCAGAATTCGAGCACGCACTGATGTCCGAACGCACGATGGACGGCCTGGCCGCTGCCCGCACCCGGGGGCGCACCGGCGGGCAGAAACCCAAACTCGGACCGCGGCAGGTGAAACTCGCCCGGGGGATGTACGAGGAGACCGGTCCGGACGGGCACCGGGCGTACACCGTTGCGCAGATTGCGGCGGAGTTCGGTGTCAGCCGGCCCACGATCTACCGTCACCTCGACCGGGGCGCTGCTTCGGTCTCTTGAGTCGCGCAGATGTATTCGCCGAACGACGGTGTGACCTCGTTTTCGCAGTGGGGCTCGTCATTTCATTCAATGACCTCAACAGGCTTCCGGCCTCGACCGGCACGCACTCTTTCCCAGCTTCGCCAGACCCTCCGCCTCGAACCGGGCACGCCAAGCCCGTACCGTCGTCGGCGTCACCGACACGGCGGCAGCGATCCCGCCATTGGCGACCCCATCGGCGGCCAACAACAGAACACGCGCCCGGGCGGAGGTCGAGAGGCTGCGAAAGTGCTTCTGGGACGGCGGCTAAGATCGTGGGCCGAGTTGGCTTTGACAGGCGACAGCTTGAAACCCGCGAGAGCTCAGTTCGGCAATCCGCAAGCTGCAGAGCCTTATCCCGCGGCCTCTCCCGCATCCTGATTCCGTGCCTCCTCAAGGTAGGAATACGCAGTGACGCGCGAGATGCCCAGGCGTGCGGCAATGCTTTCGACGCCCTTTCTCATCTGAAGCGCCCCCTGCTGGTCCAGCCTGGTGAGCACAGCGATGCGGTCGTCGCGGCTCATCTGGCCCACGGGCTTGCCGATCTCGCGGATGGCCTCGGTGACCATCGCATCCATCACCGCCACCAGGTCCCGCCCGAAGAACTCGTTCGGCTGGTCGTGAGAGTTAGACGGAGCTTGCGGCAGCAAACCGTCGAGCAGGCTCCGGGCCTGTTCTATCGTGCTGACGTCGAAGTTCACGCACAACGCGGCGATGATCCGCCCAGCGGAGTTGCGAATATACACCGAGGAGCAGCGCAACTGGCGTCCGTCGCTGGTGAATCCTCGGTATCCAAACGCGTTGTGGTCTGCTCCCTGATTGTGAAGCACGCCGATCCCAAGACTGCTGGAGGGGCCGCCGACTTCGCGTCCGGTGACGTGCCCGTTCTCGATTGCCGCGATCGTATGGCTGAGGTCGGGATCCGGGGCAGACAGGTCGTGCAGCACCACCTCGCAACCGGGGCCGGCGGCGGCCGCCATTGCGTGCATGACCGGGCGGAAGGCGGTGAGAATGTCGGCCACGGACTCATAGGTGCCCATGTGCGCGAGCTGGCTCATCGAAGACGGCGTCGAGTGCGCGGTCATCATGTCTCCCTCAGTCATCAGGCCACCATTATGGCGTGCTACCAGCAGCACAGCCCGGATTAACAAACTGTTCACCGAATAGACATACTGTTCATCTTGCTGCTAGCGTACGGCGGGCAACCCGGAGACCGGCACCACACCGCACAGGATCTGCACCTACGGCAAGGAAGCTCTCATGGTCCAGTTGAGACGAGAACAGCGCACGTCGTGGAAATCCGTGATACCGCGGAGGCAACGCCGGATGGTCGCGGGTGGGGCCATCGGCACGCTGATGGAGTATTACGACTACTACCTCTACGGCCTGGCGGCGGCCACCGTGTTCCCCACGGTGTTCTTCCCGAACCAGAACATCACCGTGGGAACTATCGAGGCGTTCGCGAGCTTCGCGTTCGGCTTTCTGCTTCGCCCGATCGGCGGCATAGTCTTCGGCCACATCGGCGACCGGAGGGGGCGCAAGACGGCCCTCATGATCACGGTCGTCGGCATGGGACTCTCGACTGCCGCTATCGGGCTCATTCCCTCCGCCGCCACGATAGGGGTCGCCGCACCGATCCTTTTGCTAGTCTTCCGGATGCTCCAGGGACTGTTCGTGGGCGGCGAGATGGGCAGCGCCGCATCATTGGTCGTGGAGCACGCGCCGGTCGGTCGGCGGGGTCTATTCGGTGCGCTTCTCATCAGCGGCGCTGGTATTGCGAACGTCGCCTCGGCCGGCTTCATGGCCGCAGTCGCCAGCTCACATTCATTCTTCATCACGTGGGGATGGCGTATACCGTTCGTCTTCGCCCTCGTGCTCACCATTGTCGCGGTCGTATTGCGCTCCAAGCTGGAGGAATCCGAGGAGTTCAAGGAACACACCGCGACCATTGCGCTCAAGCAGGCGAAGCGCAAGTTCCCGCTCAAGGAGGTCTTCCGTCACCCGAAGAACACGATCCTCGGCATCCTCATCGGCCTACCGCAAAGTATTGCCGGGTACCTCGTACTGACCTTCGGACTTGCCTACATGGTGTCCAAAGGCACAGCGGCACAGGTTGGCTTCATCGGCGCGATGATCGTCGGCGCCTTGCAGATATTCGCTGCGCCGCTCTGGGGGGCCCTGTCCGATAAGATCGGTCGCCGCAAGACCTACATCGGAGGCTGCGTTGGCTTCGCCCTCCTGCTCTACCCGACCTTCGCGCTCTACAGCACGGATGTCGCGGTGCTCATCTGGCTCGGCATGGTCATCGGCTTCGTCATCCCGGGCGTGGCCATGCAGGCGACCCTGCAGACGATGCTCTGTGAGATGTTCGACGTGGAGGCACGCACCACGGGTGTCAACATCGGCTATCAGATCTCGAATACCCTCGGCGGAGGCTTCGCGCCGCTGATCGCCGTCGCGCTCACAGCGGCGTTCGGCAGCGTGTTGCCGGTCATCATCTATGCGGCGGTGATCGCCCTCATCGGCATCGTCGCCACCGCGTACGCCTCGTTCCGGCCGGATGTGGAGAACGCAGGTCGGTTGCACGAGCTTGAAGTGACCCGCGGAGGCTACCCGGCCTCTCACACCCGGCCACCCGCATTCCAGTCCCAATAGAGAAGAAGAGAGATCCCATGGCGATAACCGCCTTCCAGAGCACGAACACACCGCAACCAGCCGGCCCCTACAGTCAGGGCATTGAGGCGAACGGGTTCTTCTACACGGCCGGATTTGGGCCTCAGGACCCCAGCACCGGCGCGGTGGCCGACTCTGTGGCTGAGCAGACCCGGCAGGTGCTGCGCAATGTACAGGCCGTTCTCGCCGAACGTGGGCTCACCACCAGTGACTGCATCAAGACCACGGTGCACCTGGCCGATCTGGCGGACTTCGCCGAGTTCAACGAGGCGTACGAGGAGTTCTTCTCGGAGCCGTACCCTGTGCGCACCACCGTCGGGTCGCAGCTGGCGAACATCCTCGTCGAGATCGACGTCGTCGCCGTTCTTCCCGGCGACAAGTAGGCCGCGCAAGCCGATTCACCACTTCGGACCGCTCCGCACCCCCCCCGCGCGCGGAGCGGTCCGCGCGCGCCGCGTGGGAGCGGCCGGATGCGGTGGATGCGATGCTCGCCGCGGCCGGTTACCCGAGCTCGCGAGCGATCTGCGTCGCGGTGCGTTGCAGGAGCGGGATGCGGGGTTTGATCTGCTCCAGGTCCTGCTTCATACGGATCGCGGTGAGTGAGAGAGCGCCGACCACGCCCGCCGAGCTCCGGATGGGCACGGCCACGCAGTTGACGAAATCCTCGAACTCGCCGTTGTCCACGGCCCAGCCTTGCTCGGCCACGGTATCCAGCTCGGCATCTAGGGCTTTGCGGGTGGTGATGGTCGTGTCGGTGTACCTCTTCCAGGTCGTGCCGGCGAGGACGGCGCCGCGTCTGGCCGTGTCGAGGTCGGCGAGGATCGCCTTGCCGACGGCGCTACAGTACGGGCGCACCGGGGAGCCGATGCGCGAGTATATGCGCACGCCGCTGGCGTCTTCGACCTTGTCGACGTAGATGATCGCATCGTCCATGAGCGCGGCCACGTGCACCGTGTTGCCGACGAGCTGGTGAAGTCGGCGCACGTGGACGTTGGAGGCCTGGCGCAGGTCGAGGTTCTCAAGGGAGGCCTGCGCGAGCGAGACTAGGTGGAAGGCGAGCGCATAGGTTCCGTCTTTGCGCCGCCGGGCGTAGCCGACCTCCTCGAGCGTCTTCAGTTCCCGGAACATGGTCGAGCGGTGCAACTCGAACTCCTCGGCGAGCTGCGCGACCGTCTTGGGCTGCGCGGCGATCGAGTCGATGATGCGCGCCGCCCTTTTCACGCTCTTGGACATGGCTTCCCCTGCCCTTGCGCGTGCCCGCGCCGCAGGCCCCGGCCCGGCGTGCTGTCCAGGAGTGCGCCGTTGGCGAGCACCGGCTCACCGGCCACCAGCACGTCGTCGATACCGACGGCCTCGCCCAGTGGCTGATCATAGGTGGCGGTGTCGGCGACCGTGCGCGGGTCGACCACGATGAGGTCGGCGATCCAACCGGCAGCAACTCTGCCGCGTCGACCCAGGCCGAAGCGAGTCACCGGTGCCGTCGAAAGGTGAGATACCGCATCGGGCCACGACCATTCCTGGGTTTCGCGCACATACTCGCGCAGGTATCGGGCGAAGGTGCCGCGGGCACGCGGGTGCGGATGCGCGCCGATGAAGATGCCGTCTGAGCCACCCATGTGGCCTGGATGGGAGAAGATGCGGGCGAGCTCGGTGACTGGACGCTCGTGCCGCACCGCCATGACGGCATTGACCTGCAGGCGGGAGGCGGCCAGCACATTCAGGGCGAGATCGACTGCGTCGGTGCCGGCCTGGGCCGCGGCATCCTCAAGGGTGAGTCCGTGGGCCCACGCGAACTCCGGCGCGGCCACATGCGCGAGTGTGATCATCGACGGCCATTGGGGCCCGAGGCTCGCGTTGCGCTCGACAGCTGGGAACCAGTC
>Ga0209429_10002696_pt1 | contig 10347 bp, 10 predicted proteins | sample BarGraNGADG00212_3_FD_184493 | JGI IMG/M metagenome (GOLD analysis project Ga0209429, IMG submission 184493) | Arctic peat soil microbial communities from Barrow, Alaska - Barrow Graham LP Ref core NGADG0004-212 (SPAdes) (version 2) | ecosystem: Environmental > Terrestrial > Soil > Wetlands >... | reverse complement strand
TGAGTTTATTGCAGTCATCGGGAAGCCAACGACCTTCACGACAAAAGAAGGAAATGTCCTTACTTCCATAAGGGCTGAGTCTATGTATATAGTGGATGCAGCAACACGTGACAGGTGGGTTGTTGAGGCAGCGAACCTGACCGCAAAGAGACTTGAAAGATTAAAGGGCAATGAGCCTGATGTCGTGAAGGCGAGAGAACATTATTCTACGGATGTAGGGCAGTATAAGGCCATGGTTGCGATGGCGGTGGAGTCGATGAGGGCACGGTAGTGCCTTCCTCCAATTTCATAACTCTTCCATGGAAAGTAAAAACGATTCTTAATTATTATGAAAAAGAACGTTTTCATAGAGTCAAAAAATATACATTTTTCATATTTAAAAGATACATTTGGAGTATTTGGTGGGGGTTTTAGAATTGAGATATTGAAACAAATTTATTGGTTAAAGAAATCAAGAATTTTCTACTGGGGTGAAATTGATGATCAAGGATTCCAAATTTTGTCCCAATTAAGGTTATCAAAAAGAGAAATCACAAATATCCTGAGAAAAAAATTACCTCACTTAAGAACCATTTTCGGTGTCAAAAGAATCGGCATATTCGGTTCATATTCAAAGGGATTTCAAAAAGAAGACAGCGACGTTGATCTAATCGTTGAATTTGAAAGACCGATTGGCTTGAAATTCTTTGAACTATCAGAATATATCGAAAACCTATAATTAATGAAAATGGTTTTGTGCCAGTGTCCAACGGATTATTAATAATGAAAAACAAATCACAGATAAAAGCGCCACTGTCCGGAAGGAGCACCCCAACTACATGAAATTCGCTGCCAGCGAGACGATGCTCGCTTATTTCAACACCCTCGAACTAGAACTGAATCGAGCCATTGAGCTAGCCAACCGAGCCCGCGCAAACGGCGCCGACCCAACGCCAGCGATCGAAATACCCATAGCAAAAGACCTTGCAGACAGGGTTGAGAAGCTTCTTAACATTGAAGGTGTCGCAAAGAAGCTCAGGGAGCTTGAAACCACAATGTCACGCGAAGAAGCTGCCCTTCAGGTTGCAATCTGCGTTGCAAAAGGGGAAATAAAACAATTTGATTCCAACAGAGATGCCATCGAAGCCGCTGTAAGGGTGGCAATGGCAGTCCTCACAGAAGGCGTTGTGGCTGCACCCATAGAGGGCATTGCCAAGATAGACCTTGCCAAAAACGATGATGGCACTGATTATATCAGGATATACTATGCTGGCCCGATACGAAGCGCGGGCGGCACTGCTCAGGCGTTGTCCGTTCTTGCGGCAGATTATGTACGCGCAAACCTTGGTATCGCAAGATTTGTGCCGCGGCCAGAAGAAGTTGAGCGATACGTGGAAGAGATCACAGCCTACAGGCGCGTTGCGAATTTGCAGTATCTTCCCTCTGATGATGAGATCCGCCTCATAGTCAGGAATTGTCCAATATGCATAGACGGTGAACCCACAGAAGAAGCTGAAGTTGAAGGACGGCGCGATCTTGCGAGGATCGAGACCAACCGGATACGGGGCGGCATGGCGCTTGTTATTGCTGAAGGGATCGCACTCAAAGCTCCAAAAGTGAAAAAGCATGTTGATAAGCTTAAACTTGAGGGCTGGGACTGGCTTGAAAAATTCGTTGTCACGGTTAAAAGCGATGACCCCTCTGCGCAATTAAAACCAAAGGATAAATATCTCCAGGACCTGATCGCTGGACGACCTGTTTTTTCATATCCTTCACGACCCGGCGGTTTTCGGCTCAGGTACGGGAGGGGCAGGAATACGAGTTTTGCTGCTGCCGGGATCAGCCCTGCAACAATGGTGATGATGGATGATTTCATAGCAGCTGGCACACAACTAAAGGTCGAACGTCCCGGAAAAGCAGCAGCTATGGGGCCTGTTGATACGCTGGAAGGACCAACTGTGCGCTTGTTCAATGGTGATGTCTTGAGGATCGATACTGCGGAAGAAGCTTTAAAAATAAGACCTTCGGTCCAGAAGATCCTTGATATAGGGGAGATCTTGATCAATTTTGGCGATTTTCTTGAGAATAACCATCCACTTGTACCTTCGTCATATTGCTATGAATGGTGGATACAGGAGCTTGCGGCAAAAACTGTGGCTATTAAGGAACTCGGTGACCTCAAAGATCCTGACCAGGAAAAGGCCCTCTCTTTATCCAGAACATATAACGTGCCGCTGCATCCGAAATACACATACCTGTGGCATGATATTTCAGTGGATGATTATTCACTGCTGGCCGAATATATCCAGAAAAACGGGAAATATGTGGAAAAACTTACATTTCCGATGGATGAAAAAATCAAAGACATTCTTGAAGTGCTTCTCGTTCCCCACATTGTACGCGAAAAACAAATCTACATCGATGAACCGCTCCCCCTGATGACGTGTCTTGGCTTTGAAATTCCAATTATCTCAAAAAATTTGAACGGAGTTTCAAACAACGATAATATCCTCAAAAAAACATGGACAGTTACGCAAGGAAATATCATGGACACGCTTTTGAAAGTGAGTGGAATTACCATTCGAGCTCGTGCTCCCATAAGGATAGGGGCAAGGATGGGGCGTCCTGAAAAATCTGATAAACGTGAAATGAAGCCTGCTCCGCATGTGCTTTTCCCGATCGGGGAAGCAGGCGGGAAACGAAGGTTGCTCCAGAATGCAAAAGAATATGTCGAAGAGGAGGATGGAGATGGGCGAAACAACGATCTAAGAACAGGCCTGACCATCCAGAAAGGAAAAGTTGGCACAATAAAAGTCCAGATCGGACAACGTATCTGTTCTTCTTGCAAGATAAAGACATTCAAAAACAGATGTTCATGCGGAATATTTACACAGCCACTATTGAAATGTGAATCATGCAGCATAGAAGTCAATAAACCTCTATGCCCAAAATGCAATAAAAAGACAACATGCGTCACTGAAATGGATATTGATTTTAAATCGGAGGTTGCGCTTGCACTCCATAACATTGGTGAGAGAGACACTCTTGAAATAAAATGCGTGCTTGGACTTATGTCAAAGAACAAGTCGCCTGAGCCGCTTGAAAAAGGGGCGCTTAGGGCAAAGCATGATATAGTGATGTTCAAGGACGGGACTGTCAGGTATGACCTGTCGGATATGCCCCTCACCCACATAAAACCAAAGGAGATCGGCGTTCAGGTTTCAAAAATGAAAGAACTTGGTTATGTTAATGACACTTACGGAAATCCCTTAGTTGATGAAAACCAGATCCTTGAGCTTAAGGTGCAGGACATCGTTGTCTCAAAAGACTGCGGTGAATATCTTCTAAAGACCGCCCGGTTCATTGATGATCTTCTGGTCAAATATTATAAAGTCGAATCCTATTATAACTTGGAAAAAATTAGCGATCTTATCGGGGAACTGGTGATAGGACTTGCTCCCCATACATCGGCTGGGGTGCTGGGGCGCCTGGTAGGATTCACGAACGCATCCGTGGGCTATGCGCATCCTTTTTTCCATGCAGCAAAAAGAAGGAACTGCTTCCATGGTGATGAAAAATTATTGGTTTTTAAAGGAGATGGCTTTGAGCTTTTGACGATTCGGGAGCTTGTTGAACTCAATCTTATAGGAAAAACTCAAAAAGATGATTTTGGAGCCGAATACAAGGAGATACAAGGCATCAAAACATATGCTTTCAACATAAAAACGAAAAAATTCGAATTGGCGGATATAACCCATGTTTCTAAAAATGTTTCCCCTGAAAAGCTAATCGAAATAAAAACGAAAAGCGGCAGAAAGATAGTAGTTACCAAGGATCATCTATTCCCAGATCGCAAATGTGCAAAAGTGAGAGCTGAGGATGTAAAGGAATTATTGATCCCCTGGAATCTCAAAAGACCTCTTATCGAAACTAAAGAATATATAGACATGTTTTCGAAAATTGATGCGAAAACAAACAGGGTCCCAAACTTTGTGTATAGCCTTCCAAAGGATAAGATTAGTGCATTATTAATAGGTTATTTCACCGAATATGGATCATGTTCTTTGCAAAGCACTATAGAGGTCAATTTAACTTCAGAAAATAAATGGTTGATAGACGCTGTTTCCATACTTCTGATGTTTTCCGGGATAAAGCACTCTATCTACAAGGAAAAGATAGGAATCTATAGCAGTGAAGCAGAAAAATTCATAGAAGATGTCGGATTCCTCGGTGAAATGCAAAAGAATGCCGAAGAATTGCTTAATAAATGGATGGAAAATAAAGGCCAGACAAGAACAAGTCTTGATGAAGATGTGTTCATTGATAAAGTTGTAGAAAAAAAAGAGATCAACTCTCAAGATAAATATGTGTATAACCTGACGGTCGATACTCACCACAGCCTTATTTGCTCAGGAATTACTACTTTCCAGTGTGATGGCGATGAGGACTGCGTAATGCTTCTCATGGACGGGCTCCTCAACTTCTCACGCTCATACCTTCCAGACCGGCGCGGCGGGCAGATGGACGCACCTCTTGTCCTGACATCGCGCATCGACCCGAATGAAGTGGATAAGGAAGCGCATAACGTGGATGTCAGGTTCCAGTATCCTCTTGAATTTTATGAGGCAACCCTGGCGTATACAAATCCCAAAGATCTTGTCAAGATCATGGATATGGTGAGTGGAAGGCTCGGTACACCTGCGCAGTATGAGGGTTTTGGCTTTACGCATGATACCACTAATATTGCCGCAGGGCCCAGGAATAGCGCATACAAGACCCTTGGGACAATGATAGAAAAAATGGAGGCACAGCTTGGACTGGCACGTAAAATAAAGGCTGTTGACCCTCAGGATGTAGCAGAGAGGGTTATAAATTCACATTTCCTCCCCGACATTATCGGGAACTTACGTTCATTCTCAAAACAGAAAGTGCGGTGCACAAAATGCGGTGCAAAGTACAGGCGCCCGCCACTTCGGGGATCGTGCCCCAAGTGCGGCGGGAATATCGTGCTTACGGTGCATGAGGGCTCGGTGAGGAAGTATCTTGAGACTTCCCTTCGGGTCGCGGATGAGTATAATGTGAGGCCTTATACGAAGCAAAGGCTTGAGTTGCTTGAAATCGAGATGAGGTCGCTTTTTGAGAGCGATAAGGTGAAGCAGAAGGGGCTGGCGGATTTTATGTGAACCTACAATAATTATATATTCCAATGCAACACATGTGTTACATATGGACACCACTATCAGGAATATTGACCCTTTTGTTTATAAAAAATTAAAAACAAAAGCTGCGCAAGAGGGCATCTCCATCGGGGAAGCGGTCACAAAAGCGCTCAGTGAATGGCTCGGACTACAGAGAAAAAAGAAAAGGAGTATCATTGAGATCAAGCCTGAGCATTTTGGCTACCAGTATCGGAACCTGAGTGAAGAGATCGATGAAGTTTTATTTCAATAGGAGACTGCTTGATATTCATTGATTCCAGCGCGATCATTGCATATAAGAATGCGGATGATATAAACCATAAAAAGGCAGAGGATATTTTTCAAAAACTCAATAAAGGGGAGTATGGAATCGGGGTAATATCAGAATTTGTATTCTCGGAAGTCACAACTGTACTGTTTCTCAGGAAAAATATGGATGCTGCAAAGGAGGTAGGAAATATCCTGCTCGAAGCCAGGGAAATCGAAATAATGAACGTGAGCGAAGTGTTTGAAAGGTCATGGGAGATATTTTCTAATCAGGAGAATACTGGTTTGAGCTTTGTGGATGCTTCGAACCTTGCATGTATGGAGATGAGGAAAATCAGGAAGATAGCAACATTTGATAAGGATTTTTTGAAGATAAGGTCGGTGGAGGTTGTAAATAGTTGAAAGTATTGAATACAGGTGCCAGCCTCTTCGGGGATCGTGCCCAAACTGCGGCGGGAATATCGAACTTACGGTGCATGAGGGCTCGGTGCGCAAGTATCTCGATACCTCCATTCGGGTCGCGGATGAGTATAATGTGAGGCCTTATACGAAGCTGAGGCTTGAGTTGCCTGAAATCGAGATAAGGTCACTTTTTGAGAGCGATAAGGTAAAGCAGAAGGGGCTGGCGGATTTTATGTGAAGGTGATGAATATATTTATCACAAAAGTATAATGTGTCAAGAACCCATACGTATAAAGCAAAATATATATTAATAATCATTTCATATATGTATGAAAAGCTTATTTCATGATAAAAGAATTGACATGCAGGTAATGGAGGCAATAATAGGAATTAGGTTTTATACATAATTCCTTGTCAGAAAAATGTTATTAATTCATAAAATATATCTAAAGTTCTTCCTTGTTTTGAGGATGAAGAAATTAGGGAACTTATTATTACTCGTTTCGAAAAAACCAAAGGTCGATTGGAAATAACCAATATTGATGAAAATACAAATCCATATGTATTTTTAGTTGCAGAAAATTATGAATCTATCATCAATAATAGAGTTAATAAACATTTATTTAATGATTTTCGGGTGCCCAGAAACAAAAAGTACGTAGAATATTTTCGCGATTGTATAAAAGCTAGAAACCCGTCTATTCATAATAGACCTCCAGATGAGGATACAGATTTATGCTCAAATATAATAGTGAAAGTTCTCATGACTCTTGAATGGTTTAATCATTTGGAAGCTAAATTATTATCAGATAATTTACCCTAGTTTTAAAAAAATATAAGATTTTTTTCTTGTCATTTTTTGGCAAAGATGAATAAAATTACGATGACCTTTTCTTGGAAATCCGTCGCATCCGCGTTCCCTCCCCTGTGCTCAAAAACAGGCGCGGGCACTGCCCTTCAAAATACCGCCGGCGCGCCTGCAGCAGGTCTTTCAGGGTAGCCCGATGCTCCTGCACGGCATGAGAGATTTTAATAAATATCATAAAATACAAACTATGACAATGCCTGCACCTGTTATGCTGCTGCCTAAAAATGCTGCACATAAGCGAAGAACATATATTATCAAAAACAAATTACAAAGTACGCATGATATCATTTGAAAAAGAATTATCAGAGTATTTCAGCAACAAAGATAACGTAATTCTTGCCTATCTTTTTGGCTCAACAGTCAGAGGCGATGCAGGGAGGTTGAGCGATGTTGATATTGGAGTCATGCTGGATGGAAAATTATCCAAAAAAGACAGCTTTGACCTGGAATTGAAATTGATGGGTGAAATAGCCATATTGATAAAGAAAAACAAAATAGATCTTATTGTTTTAAATGAAGCGCCATTGCTTCTTGCATATAATATTATAAAAAGCGGGATTATCCTGAAATCCGATGAAACACAGAGGGTAAAATTTGAAACCAAGATCCTTTCAATGTACATGGATGAAAGATATTATATAAAAAGGCATACGAAAGAAACCCTGAAAAGGATTGCCAGGATGTGAACATTTTGAAAGGCTATCAACATTTTAAGATAGAGGACTTGCAGGGAGATCACACCCTTAAGGGAGCAGTTGAGCGATATTTAGAGGTTGTATTGGAATGTTCGATCGACATTGGAGAAATGATAATTTCAAAAGAAAAACTGAAAAGACCAGAGTCTTACCAGGAGGTTTTTTTGATCCTTGGGGGGCAGGGTATTTTGCCGGAAGATTTTGCCATTAAATTTGCACCCTCTGCAGGGTTCAGGAATAGACTTGTTCACATGTACGCGAAAATCGACATCGAGAAGCTCCACTATTACTTGCAGAATAACATTGGGGATATTGAACAATTTGGAAAATACATAGCACAGTACCTGATTAAACGCAGATGATATGCATGTGCTTTTCATGACAGATTGCCACTGATTTATTAATTATCCGCGCGATTCGCGTCATCCGCGTTCCATCCCTTGCCTGCTGACTCCTGCGCACACAAACCGGCGGATGCACAGCCCTTCAAAACACCGCCGGCGCGCCTGCAGCAGGCTTTCAGGGCAGACAGCTGCTCCTGCACGGCGCCGGATTTTTATCTCGACCTGATGATGCCATCTGTGAGGTATTATGGTTTATTCAATAGAGTCGAAGGAAAATTTCTGCTCTAAGAAAACGAACAAAAATCGGAGGATATCTTTATTTAAAATCAGGTTAATCATATAATATCATGGCAGAAACAATAGCCGCCATTTACGAAGATGGCATGTTCAAACCCCTTCAAAGAGTCGATATTCCAGATCATAAACACGTACACATTATGCTTATACCGGATGAGGAAGCCACTCTCATAAATACCCAGAAGAAAGAATTATCGAAGATAATTGGCATCGGGAGCAGTGGAAAAACCGATATAGCCCGAAAACATGATAGATATCTTTATTGAAGTGATACTTTTTGCCAATCTTTGTTGATACGAGTGCATGGTATGCTCTTCTTGATAAAACGGATTCTGATCACGTTTCTGCTGTAGAGTTCAAAGAGTCATTAAATCATTCGATAGTGACCACGAATTACGTTGCAGATGAGATAATTACACTGACTAAAGCTCGTTTGGGCTATATGAATGCAGTCGAGATAGGTAAAAAACTTTGGAATGAAACAATAGCTACTCTTATTCGAGTGACACCTACTGATGAGAAAAAAGCATGGGATATTTTTATGAAATATCACGATAAAGGTTTCAGTTTTACCGATTGTATAAGTTTTGCGGTTATGGAACGATCTGGAATCATCGAAGCTTTTGCTTTTGATGAACATTTCGATCAATATGAAAATATATTACGATTACCGAAATATTAAGTGAATGAAATATAAAAAAAAACCGTGCGCATCCGTACGATCCTGTAATCTGTGTTCCATCCCTTGCCTGCTGACTCCCGCGCACACAAACCGGCGCAGGCACAGCCCTTCAAAACACCGCCGGCGCGCCTGCAGCAGGCTTTCAGGGCAGACAGCTGCTCCTGCACGGCGCTGGGAATTATAATTTATTTTTAATAGGTTAATTTTAAATTTCCATGAAATCCCAGTCCCCCTCCCTATTTCTTAAGCTACTCATTTTTTCCACAGCATTTCTTATATTTTTTTACACTGCCGCATGGACATCGATCATTTCTACCGATCTTCTCTTTCTGAGGATTAGGGGCAGGCAAAGAAGTAATTGTATCAGCTTTTTTTGTATTTGCAAGTTGTTTCTGGTTAAAAATATACATGAATTTTTTTATTTCATCTTCATTTTCTATATCGACACCAGCTTTCTTTGCAGCCATGAGCATCGTTTTTCCCATTCCCCATGTGCTGGAGTCAGAGGAATTCTTCACGATTTGTTTGCCTATCTTATTGACTTTCCTTGCAAGATTAGATGCATTTTTTAAAAATCCCTTTTCTCCGGAAAATTTAAAGAAGGAAGAAAGGACAGGGGCGATTGACCTGTAATACGATTCATCCGCTGTGATCTTTCTTGGCAGCGTATCAAGGCAGCATTCTTCAAGTCCGTTTTCATCCCATTCTTCAGGGATCAAAAGATAATAAGAATACATATATTGGGTAAAAGTCATGACAATAAATTCAGACTCTTGCTTTTGTTCTTCTGTCAAATCTTGAAAATACTTGCTCTCACTAAAAGCTTTAAACCATTTGTAGGTTTCATCAAGTATTTTTTTCAGTTCATCATCAGAATATTCTTCTACCATTCTTACTCCTTCAATAATTCATTTCTTACTTTTCTTACGTTTCTTTATAATCGGTCTCAAATTATCTTCCATAAAATCATCGGTATCATAAATCATAAATCCATCCGGGATAACATCCTTAATCAGAGAAGGATTCTTTTCAATTTCAGATTGCGTAAGACACAATGGATTTATATTGGTAGCAAGGTTATTTTCTACAAGATCAAAATATTCTTCTGACATCTTTAGATTATCCTCAATAGAATCAATAACTTCTTCCCGACCAACCTTTTCGAATTTCTCAACCACTATCAGAACATCAATATTGTCGTTCACTCCAGCTTCTCCTCTTGCTGCGCTGCCAAAAACAACTACCGAGACAAGATCATCCGGAAAGATTTTTTCTAATTCGTGAGCGATAGCGCTTGTGTAATTGAAATAGAATATTTCTTTATCATCTTCATTTGTCATTTATTTATCTCCTTTTTAGCTTTAAATAATATTTATCATCCATAACATAATGCTCAATTTTAGATAAAGTTTCCCAACGGTGATATCAATAAACTTCTATCTCCAGCCCCGTTACTTTTGATATCTCCAGGAAATCCCTATCTCTGGAAATGAGTTTATCTGTATCTTTAAGAGCTCCAAAATATTCACCAATATCTGTTTTTCTTCTATTTGTCAGCCTGCCTATCACATCGCTGAAGCTCTCATTCTCTTTTTTCATATTCTTGAGCAGGTCA
>Ga0209429_10002695_pt1 | contig 10348 bp, 14 predicted proteins | sample BarGraNGADG00212_3_FD_184493 | JGI IMG/M metagenome (GOLD analysis project Ga0209429, IMG submission 184493) | Arctic peat soil microbial communities from Barrow, Alaska - Barrow Graham LP Ref core NGADG0004-212 (SPAdes) (version 2) | ecosystem: Environmental > Terrestrial > Soil > Wetlands >... | reverse complement strand
CTCGGCGGCAAGAGCCGCCCCGTCGAAGCGCGCCTCGAGCTCCGCCCGGATGTCGGCCGCCGGGATCACGTCTGGGACGGACCGCAGGAGCCGCACCAGGAGCCAGTGCCAATGGACAGTTGCAATGCCCAATCGCAAAGAGAAGGCCCCCGGACGCCCGGTGCGCGTCCCATCCTCCGAAGAGAGCGGAGCGCCCGGTGCGGAGCCGGGGGCCGTTGTGCAGCTACTTGACGGGCGGCTTGCCGGAAGCGGGCCAATCGCCGGAGACGATCATGGCCGCCTCCCACGAAGCGTCCCCGTACTTGGCGTTCCACTTGGGGCCCAGCTCTGCGTCGACCTTCGCGTCGATCTCCGCGCGGAGCGAGCCGTCTTCGATGGCCGCGTCGAACTCGGCGGACCAGGCGGCGTACTCCTCGTCGGTGGCGGTTCGGAGGTCGATCTTCCTCACGGCTGGTACCTCATGGACCGTCAGTGGACCGGCGACGCGGAAGCCCTGCGAGTTGGCGGGAGCGCGCGGCGTGCCGAACGATCCCGGAGGGCCGCGACGATCGCCTCCCGGGCTGCTTCCCGGGCCACGGCCCGGATCTCGGCCAGGTCCGCGGTGTAGGCGTGGGGATCCGGGCGGGTCATGCGTCGGCAGTTGCACCGCTCGCCCATCCACATGACGGCGCACGACCCGGCGGCCCCGGACGGGTGCCAGTCGTGGCCGCAGTTGGGGCAGTCAGAGAGCCTGCGAGAGTCCATCGTGGGGCCTCCTGAATCAAGCGACCCGCTCAGCCGAGGTACAAGCTCGAGCCGGGCGGGTCGGTAGGAGTCTATTCGGTTCGGCCGCCTTGTACCCGGCACCGCGGAGCCTACGCCGGTCCAGAGGGCGACGCAAGGGCCTTCCGCGCCGCTACGGCACGCCACGGGCCGCGTGGGCCAGCCTGGCGAGTGTCGGCCCACCGCCCCGGAGGGAACGAACGGCGGGCCGGGGTCAGGAGTCGTGCAGTACGTCAGGCAGCCTCGGACTTGGCCGGCGGGGCGAATCTGGTAGCCGTAGACGGCCGTTGACGGGTCCGGGCGGCCCTCTGCGCCGGTGACAGGTTCCTGGGGTGTACCCACGAGGGCAACGTCGGCCGCTCGCAGGCGGTGCAATAGCCTCCGGCGGCCTCCGTGATCTGGCAGTACGGGCACGTCTGGTCAAGCATCGTCAGCCCCTTCAGGGTCATGCCGCAGCCCGGAGTTCGCGCCTTCGCGCCCGGCGCGCCCGGCGCCGCGCGACTCGCTCATCTCGGGACAGGTCCCCCGGAGCCCCATCGCAGACGGCGCGCTGAGACACGGCGAAGGCCGGAGTGCAATCCCGGCACGGACTGTCGGCGCGGTATCTCGAGCCGCAAACGGCATTGGCCGCGTCCCACAGACGCAACTCGGCCGCGGTCATGCAGCGCCCGGGCAACTTACTTGGCCTCCTCCTCGGCCGCCATCGCGGCGATCTGGGCAGCAACGCACAGGGCCGCGCGCTCCTCCTGATCCGTCGCCCAGAGGTGGCTACAAACCGGAATGTAACCCTTCTGACGCCGGACGCCGGCCTCGTGCTCGCTGGCCCACGCGTTCTGTGCGGCGCGGTCGCCGGCGCGGAAAGCGGCGCTCACCCAAGATCCCCTCTTCATTCTCATTTTTCTCTTTCCTAGATGCTTACAGGCTGCGCGGGATGGCGCGGTGGATGACCCCCGCAACGTCGGGCCGTTGACATGTCCAGCAACGGCCCGACGTTGGCGGAGGTCGTCATCGGGACTACCCCTGTTGTCAAGCACAGGGGCCGTCCCGATGACTCGGGCTCGCGGGCTGCCAGGCCGCCAGGCGCGAGCCCTTATGTGGTCCCTCGGCCCGCTTGAGCACGACGCCAAGGGACCGGGTGCCCGACCACATCGGGATGGCCGTCCGATGTGGTGGGCGTAGACATTTCAGGCGGCCTCGAAAGCCGCTGAGTAGTAGTTCCTGAGCGACTGCGCCTCGGGGCGAGCCTCGAGCCAAGCCGTCACGGCAGGGCCCGGGAGCCGCCTCTCGACTGCAAGCCAATCCGCAAGCTCGAGGATGAGCGCCCACGCATCGTGAACGGCGAGCCTCGCGATGGCCTTGCACGTTGAGACGAGCCGGTCCCGCCCGCCTCTGCCGACGCCGATCGTCGCGAGGCGATCGGCTTGGGCCAGATCGTCGAAGCTCGACGTCCAGTCGACATAACCTGCCTCGTGATCGGCAGAGATCCCGGCCAGGACGGTGACGACGTGGCGCGCGCAGGTGACGCGTAGAACGTCGGGATGATCGGCGCGGAGAGCGGCCAGGCGGTCGGCGTGGTCCTCTCCGGGAGGCGTCTCCGCGGCGCGCGCGGTGGCCTCGTTCGTCATCTCGCCGCTCGCGTCGTCTCTGACGACGATCTCGACGAGTGGCGATCCGCCGACCAGCCAGCACACGACGGCATGGGCCATTTCGTGACGAGCGATGCGAAGATCGCGCGGTGACCCTCGATAGGCGGCGCGCGGCTTCTCGCGGAACGCGCGAGCTGCCTCAACAGCGCCCGCCTCAGCGAACGCCGCGGCGACCGTCTGGTCCACGAGGTCCTCGAGCGCGGTCATCGGTGGTCGGCGAGCATCCCGGGGCATTCGAGCACGTCGGCGCGATGCCACGAACTGAACCGGCCGGAGGGCTCGGGATCGGTGTACTGAACCGGCTTGGCGATCCACCGTGCGTTGGTCCGAACCGGACCTCCGCCTGCGGCCACTAAGCTGACATACGGGCTCTCGGCAGTGACCACGACCCCGGATGAGGGCGAGCCGCCATACACCTCGGTCACGAAGGCCGGCAAACATTTCCCGTTCGGAGCGTCCCATCGGTGGACCAAGGACCCGATCGTCGGGCGTCCGGCCGTATGGAGGCCGCGATCGGGGGCGGGCACCGGGAGCGGCGGGGCGATCGGTGCGGGCCGTGGCGGGGCGGTCGCAGCCATCCAGGCGTCGTGCACGCCATCGGCCGCGAGCTTGGCGCCATTGGCGGCGGTTTTGTCCTCGGCAGTCCCTCCGACCTGGGCCTCAATCTGGAGCACGTGTGCCTGCGCCCACAGGCTCTGCATATCGAGAGAGGGCGACGCTGGGCCGGTGCGCGGGATTGCGGCGACCGGCAAAAGCCTCTCGGCGAGGACGGTCAATCGACGGGCGGCCGTTTCGATTGCGGACTCGGGCATCGAGGTCGCGGGGTGCGAGTCAGTCGTGGGCCCGGGCGTCGGGATGCTGGGTGACACGAGGGAGCGCAGGGTCGCGATGATGTTCTTTCTCGTCGGCCGTCGTGCCCGCCTGGGCGCGGTGGACGGGGCGGTGGCGGGCTTCGGGGCCTCTGCCTCGGCGGGCTTCGGGGCCTCTGCCTCGGCGGGCTTCGGGGCGGCGGGCTCGGCGGGCTTCGGGGCGGCGGGCTCGGCGGGCTTCGGGGCGGCGGGCTCGTCATCGTGGAGGCGAGCGTAAGTCTGCGTCGTGATGGGCATGTCTTTCTACCTTTCGTGTGCTAGCGGGTGGTGATGCGCTGGATCCGCTCGAGGCGCCGGCGCTCACTGAGGCCGAACCCTCGAGGACGATCGGGGGTCAGTCGAGTCGCCGAGTACGCCGAATCGGCGCCTTGGCCGGGGTCAACGTATCCCCCAGCTGGCGCCGCCGATGTGGCGATGGCACTCAGGCAGGCAAAGCTCAGGGCTACGAGGCCGTCGATCTTGCGGCTCGCCTTTTCCTTGGCCAGCCGCCAGCCCCGGCCGCTGTCCACCGCAACCGCGTTGATGGCGTGGTCGCGAAGTTCCTTGTCGGGGTAGACGGCCAGTCCCCGCGACTTGATGAGCTCGTACAGGTTCTGCCCGGAAGCCGTGAGGTTGCCGGACGTCTGGGGGTACTCTTCCATGGGCAGTCCGTGTTTCTTGAGCGTCACGGCGCTCCGGGCCATCTGGAAGGGGTCGTAGCGGACCGTCGCGATCGTGTGGGCGGCCTTGAGCCGAAGCAGGTACGCCTCGATAGTCAACTCCAGGTCGAGAGGATCGCCCCGCCTGGGGGTCCAGATGTGATGGCACGCCAGCCGGACGCGCTCGCCGTCGAGCACGACCGCCACGACCGCCGCACAGTCGCCCTTGGTGGCCGCATCGACGCCGATGTGCAACCGCTCGCGTGAGGTCGGGCCGATGGGGGCCAAGGTGGGGACCACGCAGGCATCCCAATCCTCGGAGGTGATGAACGCCTCCTCGCCGCTCTGCCACTGGTTCAGGTGCAGCCGGGCGTAAGTCCCCGGACGGAGCGAGGCGCGCTGCTCGGCGTAGTACGACTCCATCTCTGTGCCGCGCCATGCCCGCCGCTGCGCCTCCTCGCCTTGGTCGAGGAACGCCCACAGCCGCCCGGTGGCGTAGATCGGCAGCTCGTCATCGAGGCGCTGCCCGCCGAGGGCCCGCTGCCACAGCGGCTCGAGGACAGGTGCATCGCCGGTGAAGCCGGCGTACGAGTCGACGATGCGGAGCGAGCGGCGGTTCGGGATCGGCGTCAGCTCCTCCCACAGCCGGACGGCACTCTCATACCGAAAGGCCCACGCCTCGGTCCACGAGCTGATCCCGAAGATCGCGCCGGCCGACCCTGCGAAGTCGGCGGGAAGGGCGACGATGCGGGAGTGCGTCTCCCTGAAGGTGATCGACGTGGCCCCGATGGTCGCGGACCCATCGCGCTCGAGCCCCATCGCGCGCAGGGCGTCGGCGATCAGGACGAACACGCGACCTTGCGCCTGATCGAAGTCGTTCGCCACGATGTAGGCCGTCTCGGGGGCGGTGTAGGTGAGCGCAGCGTAAGCCGTGGCGATCGCGTTGATCGTCGTCTTGCCCGCCTTCTTGACGGTCGAGATGAGGAACGTCTCCCACGGCGACGGGCTGCCGTCGAGGGGAAACATGGCGGTCAGGACGGCACGCTCCCACGGCGCCAGCACAATCGGCCGCCCGGACTCGGGGAGCCGCCAGTGCGCTTCGGTCCACTCGATGACGTTCATCGCTTGGCCTGCAACTGGATGACCATGGACGCACCGCGCCGCATGGCCGCCTGTCGCTCGCGCTCGCGGTCATGGACGGCGCGCTCCAACCTCTCCGTGAGCGCGGCAAGGCGCGTCGCGTAGCTGGTCAGGATCGAGGTCAGGCCATCGGTATCGATCGCCGCGAGAGCCCTGCGATACTGGACCGCTGCCAGGGCGTAACTCTCAACGAGGCGCAGGTCGGCGATGCCATCCAGCGAGGGACAGGCGGCAAAGGTGAGGGCAATCTCGGTTGCCGTGTCTACCTCGTTCGCCACGATCGCGAAGATGCCGTGTCGCATGCTGTTCTGGTTGCCGCGCTGAACTTCCCACCGACGACGGGATCGGTGGGAGGCCAGCGAGCGCGCTGGGGACACGACGCGCTGGACAACGGCGGGTGGCGTAGGCGGGAGGTTGGCCATCATTTGATCCTCAAACGGGGGGAGTATCCCGGCCGTTTTCACGCTCGGCTCGTGCCCGAATACTCCCGGGGAGTATCCAGAGAGCGCCGTTTCACGCTCAACGCACTGCCGATAATCAATGTTCTGTCTGTTATTGTGATTGCGCCCGCAACTGTCTCTGCTCGGGATGCGGTGCAACCTGGCCGGCGCCTGCGATCCGGGAGTACGCCCAGAGTCGGGCAGGGGGAGGGCTGAGGCATCGGACCTCGAACCGTGACCTTCGCCGCGACCGGCCATGCGATAATCCCGGGTGAGTGGCGCCCGGTCTGTTCCGTCTGGGCGGTGAGCCGCTACCACCGGCGGCTCCGCGATGGCCGTGCCAGGCGATCCGTGGTAGCAGGGATCGGCGGGTGCCACTGTCAGCCTCCGAGGTCACAGTGAACCAAGCGATAAGCCGCAAGTCAGCGGCTGATAAGCCCGGCCTGTTGGGTACGCAGTGACTCGCGCCACCACCGATTCCGGCGAAGCCATGCGTTGCTGTCGCGGAGCGGGGCTGGAGGAGAAGGCAACGCCCGGTCTCCACAAGTTTCTTTTGACCCAAGTGATCCCCCGTTTCGCTCCGACCCCCGGTCGAGCCGTCGATCTTGGCGCCGGCAGTGGGGCGTTGACGCAATACCTGCGCGATCGGGGCTGGGACGTCACCGGGGTGGATCGCGACGTAGGCCAGTGGCGATCAAGCGCGCCGGTGGTAGTTGCTGATCTCGACCACAACGACTTGCCGACCATCCTGGGAACCGGGTACGACCTGGTCTTGGCCGTCGAGATCATCGAACACCTCGAGGCGCCGATTGCCTTCCTGCGGGCGATCAACGGATTGATGAGCCCAACTGGCATCGCCATCCTGACCACCACGAACATGGACAGCCTCGCGTCGCGAATGAAGTTCCTCCTGAAAGACAAACTGCGCATGATGGACGAGTCGGGCGACCCCACCCACATCTCTCCGATCTTCTGGGACCTGTTGAACCGCCAGTACCTGCCGCGGGCCGGGCTGGTCATGGCCGACCACCGGACATTTCCGCCGATGGGTTACGTGAGCGGACGCCCGGGATACAGGGTGCTTCTCAATGGCGCGCACCGTTTGCTGGGGGGCCGCATGCGAAGTGGCGACAACTTGGTCTTGGTCCTGACCCCATCGAGGCGTCCCGTCATGGCCGCTGACGCATGAGACGATGCGCCGGGCCGCGGGCGAGAGCCGCAGCGTGACCGCGAGGACGGCGAGGACGTGCGGCTGGACATCATCGCCAGTCCAGTGCGCGAACGCCGGCTGCATCGTCTATGCGCACCGTCATGCGATCTGGCCTTCAGGGGGACCCTTGAGAGCTTGAGAGGATCGGACAGGTGGCGGCCGAATGGCCTACCAGGACGGGCCCCGACTTGCCGACACTCGCCGCAACGTGGTCGCCGGCGGGATGTGGACGTAGATCAGCGCCAACGTCCCGATGTCCCGCGAGAGAACGGGCGAACACCAGCACGTAGCCGATGCGAAGTGCGCCCGGTCCGACTCGAGAGGGGCGGCATGAAGCGGGGGCGCGATCGGTTGAGCGGTCATGCCGTCGGCGGTCCTCTCTCTCAGTTGGTTGGTTTTCTCGGGCCTGCGTTGGTTGGTTACATTGGTTGGTTAGTCGCCCCTACGTAGTAGGGGGGGGCGATCTAACCAGCCAATAACCAGCCATCCGCGCATTGGCCGTTGGGTGGTTATGGATGGTTAGATGCCTAGGCATCACCCAGGCAATAACCAGCCTTCCCCAGCAGCCCGAAGCGTCTCCGGTCGACCGCGCTGCCCACCCTGGGCAACCTCAATGAGACCCGTCCTCTTCAACCTCTGCACCTGCTTCCGCGCCCGGTCGACGGACACGTCAAGGGCAAGGGCAAGGGAGTTGACGTCGGTTGCTCGACCGCTCTTGAACGCGGCGAGTGCCTCATCCACCCGGGGGGTGCTGTCCGGCTTCGCGTTGACGTGGGGGTGAACCCTCGATGTATGGCGCTGCGCCGCTCGTCTCCGAGCGGTCGCGTTCGGCCCATGGGCGCACGACTCGCAGATCAGATCCGGGGAGCCGTCGAACGGCCGACCCAGGATCTCGGATCCGGACAGGATCGGCCGCCACGTGGTCCAGCGCGGACCGATGTCGAGTGTCATGAGGTCAGCGAACGGGGCGGCGATCATACAGAAGGAGCAGAAGCCGAACCCCGACGGCACCGGCGGGCAGTCCGCGTCACCGTGGGCGGGATTGGCACAGAAGCGGCAGGTCATGAGCGCGGACCGACGACCGGCCGGGCCGGGGTTGCGATCGGGACCTTCTTGGCGTTCCCCGCGGCGGCGAGGATCGCTTGGATGACCTGTTGGGACACGGGGTCGAGGTCCCGCCAGCGCTTAGAGATCGGTACGGACATGCAGAAATCTCCGGGCCTGTCGCCAAAGACGACGGCCAGGCGCCCGGGCAATCCCCCGGGATGTGTGTGCGGATCGCGCCGCGCTAGCGGCGATTGAGGAAGGCATCCAAGTCGACAACCCGGACGCGATACTGCCTCTTCAGGCCAATCTGGTACGCGGCGAGCTTGCCGCTCGTGATCCACTTTCGGATCGTCGGCTCGACGAACCTCGTTCGCGCCGCAACTTCCCGGAGCGTCAGGTCGCCGCCCTCGGTTTCGCAAGTCATGGAGGCTGGTCCTTTCGCTAAGAGACCCGCCTACAGGCGGGCCTCGGGATCATGCGGCGATCTCAGCCGCGGGCTTGTTCCGCTCGACGGTGTAGATGGTCGCGAAGCGGTGGAGGCTCTGAGCGAAGTGCGCGCGGGCTGTCGCATCGTCACCCATGACCGGGTACCGGTGAGCAAGCAGGTCGGCGACCGCGCGCAGATCCCCGGCGGACCGGGCGATCAGTCGAAGCGTCTCGTCGCGCGGGGGACAACCGGCCGAGACGGGCTCATGCGCGAGCTTGGCAACCGCAGCCCGCGCCGGCCAGCGATACCGCGAGCGATCGTCGGGGTCGGACTGGCGGGCTGAGGAGTCCAGCCAGCGATCGAAGCCGCGTACGGTGGCCGGGGACCCGAGCCTCGAGCCCAAGCCGTCGTCGGGGTCGGTCCAGCCGTCAAGGCGCCGCGGCCGTCCCGACCGGGACCCTTCGAAGGCGCGCTCAGGCTGGGGATCGAGGACCGAGAGGAAGCGGGCCAGGTCGTCGCTAAGGCGATCCGGTTGGGAGCCCAATCATGTGTACCACCGAGGCGCTTTGCGCGCCTGCGGACTGCCGGAGCGGCCAAACCGCCCACGGGGGCATCTTCTCCCAGGGGGAGTGTTCCGGGTAGCGGGCCCGGGTATTCGCGAGAGCCTATTCGTGATGTCAGCCCAAACTGTAGTGGCATGGTGCGCGTTTGTCTAGTGGCAGGCCACGCTATTTTCGCCGTGCCCTGCCAGTACCTTTGGCGTAACGGTCGGGCCGGTCGTCAATCCGGGCGGCGGAGCTTCCGATTTCGCCAGACGGCCTCGCCGGGCTGCATCTTCTCGTCCATCTGGATCTCCAGGATCCACGCCGTGAGGATGCGGTTCAAGTCAGCCGGTGCCCATGTCCAGTCAATCTCGGGGATGGCGCGCGCGGCCTCTGTGGCGCGCAGGGCGTCGGCGCGCGACTCGATCTCCACCATGGCGGCTTCGGCCTCGGCGTCGTTGATCCACTCGTGCTGGTGCTGGTACAGGACGTGCACGCGCTCGGCCTGTAGGCGTTCGGCATCCTCGGCGCTCGCGGCCATCTCCACGACTTCCGGGAGCTCGAGGCGCGCCAGCTCGGCCTTGACGAAGTCCAGGACCCGCGCCTCGGGCACCATCGCGGGACGTGGATGGTCGGCCGTTGCCTCGGCCCGGTGGCAGCGGTAGATGACTGCCCACGGGGAGCCGACCCGCCAACGCTGGCGCGAACCCGTGAGCAGGGCCCCGCACGAGCAGCGGATCAGGTGGAACAGGACGAACGGCGGACGCTCCCGCCGGCCGATCGGCGTCCGCTCGGGCAGGGCGTCGGGATAGCGGCGCCCCAGGACGTGGGAGACGGAGGATCGCGACCACTGCCGGCCGAGCGACGTCGGCACCTTGGCAGCGTTCAGGATGCGCGCGGCGGCATGGAAGCTTCCGCCATCCTGGAAGGCGGCGAGCACGAGGGCCGGATCCTCGCCCGGCTTGTCGCCGTAGGGCAGGCGCCCCATCCGGTCGCCCCGACTCCGGCGCACCGCGATGTTGTCACGGGCCCGCTGCACGGACAGGTCACGCTCGAACTCGGAGAAGACGGACGCCATGCCGAAGAACGCCTTGCGGCCGGGGTCGTTCGGGTCGTAGATCCCCTCTTTCTCGAAGACGAGACGGACCTTGTGATCCACGGAGATCTGAGCAAGGCTGGCGAGCTCGAACATTGATCGCGCCAAACGAGTCAAAGACACGGCGTAGATCGTGTCCAAGCCGCCGGCGTCGATCATCCGCCGGATGTCGAGATAGCCCGCCCGGAAGCGTTCCTTGCCCGCGGCGCCAGAGCGCCCGAGGTCGGAGAGGATCTGCACGCTGTCGGGGTCGATACCGTCGGCCTGGGCCAGCCGGCGGATCGCGGCGCGCTGTGATTCGGGCGAGAGTGCTACGTCGAGGTCGGCCCGGCGGCTCTGTCGGATATAGCCGATGCTGGTCATGAGTCCATGCTCCCCGTGCGTGTAGCAACGGTTGCATTATACCAGTGCATCTCCACGCAGGAGTGCCAGTCGAAGCTGCCGTAGAAGACCGGGGTGCGCTCACGGGGGCGGCGCGGCAGGTCGTCGGGGCCGCGGACCGTGTGCCAGACGTCGGCCGGGAACTCCCGG
>Ga0209429_10002694_pt1 | contig 10348 bp, 5 predicted proteins | sample BarGraNGADG00212_3_FD_184493 | JGI IMG/M metagenome (GOLD analysis project Ga0209429, IMG submission 184493) | Arctic peat soil microbial communities from Barrow, Alaska - Barrow Graham LP Ref core NGADG0004-212 (SPAdes) (version 2) | ecosystem: Environmental > Terrestrial > Soil > Wetlands >... | reverse complement strand
CATCTAAAGTGCCAAGCGTAATCGCGCCATTCATCATGAACTTCATGTTGCTGGTGCCACTGGCTTCTTTGCCAGCGGTCGAAATCTGTTCGCTGATGTCAGATGCCGGAATGATGAGCTCGGCTAGGCTGACACCATAATTTTCGATAAAGACGACCTTCATGAACTTGTTGATATCGGCATCGTTATTGACGACCTTTGCCACCGCATTAATCAGTTCAATGATCTTCTTGGCATAAACATAACTTGGGGCAGCTTTCGCGCCGAAAATAAAGGTGTGCGGGTAGATGCGGAACTTCGGGTCGGCCTTCATGCGATTGTAGAGATACATGATATGGAAAATATTCATCAACTGCCGTTTATACGCATGAAGACGCTTGATTTGGACATCGATAATGGAGTTTAAATCAATATCGATACCGTTATTTGCTTTAATGTATTTAGCTAATTTGACTTTGTTTTCCATCTTGATGGCGAAGAAGTCTTTTTGGAGTTTCTTGCCGTCCACGAAAGGTTTTAACCGTTCAATTTCATCAATCGTCGTAATCCAGTCATCGCCGATTTTGGATGTCGTCAAAGCGGCTAATTTTGGATTGGCGTAAAGGAACCACCGCCGATGGGTAATGCCGTTGGTCTTATTATTGAATTTTCCGGGAAATAATTCATAGAAGTCATGGAAAGTGGATTCTTCGAGGATTTTCGTATGCAAACTGGCGACGCCGTTCACGCTGAAACAAGTATAAATCGCTAAGTTCGTCATATGAATCATGCCATCTTTGATGATGGCCATATTTCGACGTTTGTCTTCCGAGATGCCTTTTTCATTATAGAAAATGCCGGCACGACGGTTAATTTCTTCGATGATCATATAGCAGCGTGGGATAAGTTGTTGCACATATTGGACCGGCCATTTTTCAAGGGCTTCGGCCATGATGGTATGGTTCGTATAGGCCATTGAATGGGTAACCTGATACCAGGCAGCGTCCCAGCTATAGCCGTATTCATCGATTAAAAGACGCATCATTTCCGGAATAGCGAGTATCGGGTGGGTGTCATTTAATTGGAACACATAGCTGTCACAGAAATCATCGAGTGAACCATAACGGTTTTTATGACCGCGCATCGCGCTTTGCAGCCCGGCGCTCACGAGGAAGTATTGTTGACGTAACCGGAGTAAACGGCCGTGTTCGGTGCTGTCATCGGGATATAAGCCATGACAGAGTTCGCGAAGCGTTTGTAAGTAATCTTCGAATTTTTGGTTCTTTGGGAGGTTTTCCGAACTGGGTTCGGCACTCCAAAGCCGGAGGTTATTGGAAACGTGATTACGGTATCCAACGACGCTCATGTCATAAGGCACCGCTTTGACACATACAGCGTTCGCGGTCCGAATCGCGTATCCGCCGGTGGGTTTGATGTAGGTTTCCGCATTACCATAGAATTTCACTTCGACGGCGTGCTTATACTTACGGACTTCCCAGACATTTCCGTTCACTAGCCATTGATCTGGCACTTCGGTTTGTTTGCCGTTGACGATTTTTTGGCGAAAGAAACCATATTCATAGCGAATGGTATTGCCATGTCCAGGAAAGCCTAAACTGGCGATGCTGTCGAGAAAACAAGCAGCGAGACGCCCAAGACCGCCATTGCCGAGACCGGCATCCGTCTCGAGTTCTTCAAGTTCATGAATATTGATGCCAAGCTCTTCTAGCCCGTTCTTTGCGACCTCGTAAATGCCCAGGTTCTGCATATTGTTAACCATGAGACGGCCAATCAAAAACTCCATTGAAAAATAGACAAGTTGTTTTTCTTTTTTTGTATTGATTTCTTCGCGGGTTTTACGCCAGTCATAGCCAGCGAAATCGCGAACCATTGTGCCTAAAACATCGTAGCGTTCGGTGATGTGTGAATCGATAACAGATCGGCCATATTTTTCATTAAGCCGGGTTTCGAATTCGGCTTTGAAACTACTCGTGCTATTGAACATTGAGAATACCTCTTTCTAAAAAGTTATCTGAGCGGCGTCTTATATTTTAAAATCAAAGCCCCGAAAGAAGCAAGTTTTATCGTTAAACGATAAGGACGATGCTCTGGTCCTGCTTCTGCAATCGTGGTCAGCGGCAATCCGTTATATTGATTCCAGCCACCATAAACGTCCTTATCGGAGTTGAAAATTTCTTCATAAGTTCCCTCACGGGTAACGCCGATATCATAATCGTTGTAGTAGTTTCCGGTCATGTTGTAGACAAAGATTAAATGTGAATCGCCAACGCGTCGTTCAAACGCGTAGACACTCTGATCAGCGTTGTCGACCATCAGCCAGTTAAAATGGGCTGGGTTGTACTCTTCGATTTTAAGGGCATCTTCATGCTCATAAATCAAGTTGAGATCGCGCATCATGCGGCTTACTGAGTCGTGTTTGGGGAACGTTTTAAGAACCCACGGCAGACTCCGTAATTCGTTCCATTCATCGAAAGAAGCAAGTTCGTTACCCATAAAGTTCAGTTTTTTTCCAGGATGGCCAAACTGGTACGCATACAAATTCCGTAGCAAGGCGAACTTTTGGTCATAGTCGCCCCACATCTTATTTATAATGGTGCCTTTTCCGTGTACGACTTCGTCATGCGAAAGGGGCAACAGGAAATTCTCGCTATAGAAATAGGCCATACTAAAAGTCAGCAGGTTGTGATCATATTTTTTGTAAATCGGATCTCTGGAATAATATTTCAACGTATCATTCATCCAGCCTAAATCCCATTTATAATCGAAACCAAGACCGCCATACTCAAGTGGCTTAGTGACGCCTTGATAGTCACTGCTATCTTCAGCGATCAGCATGACCTCCGGATGAGCATAATGGATTTTCCCATTCAAACGTTTGATAAACTCGACCGCGCCGGTATTTTCTCCCCGCGACTTATCGCCATCCCAGAAGACAATGTTGCTGACGGCATCGACACGGACGCCATCAAAATGGAAGTATTCAAGGAAATAATTCATTCCGCTCATCAAAAAGCTGCGAACCGGATCTTTTCCAAGATCAAACTGGGGTGACCCCCATTGGCTGAAGGTATTTCGCCCGTCACCGTATTCATACACGTTGGTCCCATCAAAGTTGATGAGGGCAAACGGATCGCTCGCAAAATGAACAACGACATAGTCTAAAATGACGCCGATGCCGGCTTGGTGCATCCGGTCAACGAACGACATCAGTTGCATGGGGTTTCCATACCTAGAATCTACGCTATAAAAGCCAGTCGCTTGGTATCCCCAACTGCCATCAAAAGGGTACTGCGTGATTGGCATGATTTCGATATGAGAATAGCCATTCGCTTTGAGGTATGGGATTAAATAATCCGCAATCTCTTCATAACTCAAATTGCGTCCGTCGACTTGGCCCTTCCAAGAGCCTAAATGCATCTCATAAACGCTCAGTGCCTTGTCGAAATTCCGGCTGCGTGTATCCAAAAACGGTTTATCATGCCAAATGAAACCCTCGATGTCAAATAATCGTGAACAAGAATTGGGCCGATACTCGCTATAAAATGCGAATGGATCGGCTTTATCGACATAGATACCTTTAGCATTTCTGAAGTGATATTTATAGGATTGATAATTGACCATGTTAGGGATAAAAAGCTCCCAAACGCCATTGATATCGACTTTATTCATTTTTGAAGCGCCAACATCCCAGTTGTTACAATCAGCGATGATGGAAACATCTTCGGCTTGAGGGGCATAAAGACGGAACATAACGCCTTTTTCGCTACTTTTCTTTTTTCGGCCGTTTTTATCATTAAAAGTTGTCTCAACTGTCAGAAAATGGGCACCGAAATAATTATAGCATTCAATGGTTTGACCAAATAAGAACTCATGGAGTAAATCGTTTGTCATAACTGTCCCTCCATCTTGTACCATTTTAATTATATGGAAATCAGCTTGGGGAATAAAGATAAATCTTTACACATCTTTTTGAATCATCGCCGTAAATTCTTGAATGTGAGTAATAAATACGCTACAATTTAACACGTTATCAGGGAGATATTTATGGCAAAAGTAATGGCAGTAAACGCTGGCAGTTCCAGTTTAAAATTTAAATTGTACGAAATGCCTGCGGAAAAAGTAATTTGTTCCGGAATCGCTGACCGCATTGGTCACGATGACGGTATCTTTGAAATTCGTTTCAACGGCATGAAAAATCGCAAAATCGTTCCAATGCCCAATCACGCGGTTGGCGTGCAAATGTTACTCGAAGCGTTAATCTCTGATAAGATCATTAAAAACCTTGATGAAATCGAAGGCATTGGTCACCGCATCGTCATGGGTGGTAAATTTTATTCGCACAGCGTGCTTTTTGATAAAGAAGCTGAAAACAAGATTGAAGAACTCTGCGATTTAGCCCCACTTCACAATAAAGCTCACTTGGTTGGTTTCCGTGCTTTTAAATCTGTATTGCCAAATGTCAAGAGCGTTGCCGTTTTTGATACCGCATATCACCAGACCATGGAACCTGTCGACTATATCTTCCCCGTCCCATACGAATACTATGAACAATATGACATCCGGCGCTATGGCGCACATGGCACATCGCATCAATATTTAGCTCAAGAAGGTAAAAAGTACCTAGAAGGCATTGAACACCCACGGATTATTTCGTGTCACCTTGGTTCAGGCGCCAGCATCACGGCTATCCGTGATTATAAATGCGTCGCGACCTCGATGGGTTTAACCCCGCTTGGTGGCATCATGATGGGCACCCGCTGTGGTGATATTGATCCAAGCGTCATGAAATTTGCTTGTGAAAAAACCGGAAAAACAATCGATGAAATGTATCAAATATTCAACAAACAATCAGGTCTTTTAGGTATCAGCGGCATCAGTAATGACACCCGCGACATTTTGAAAGCGTCTGAAGCCGGTGACAAGCGGGCCATTCTCGCGAACGAATTATTCGTCCGTCGCGTCGCTGATTTTATCGGTCAATATTTTGTCCGTCTAGGCGGCGCCGATTTGATTATTTTCTCCGCCGGTATCGGCGAAAACGTCGGTTTCTACCGCGAAAAAATCTGCGATGCTATTGGAGGAGCCCTCGGCATCAAAATTGATCGTGTTTTCAATTTACCGCTTCGACAGACTGAAGCTGTCATCTCGACTCCGGAGAGTAAAATTAAAGTTGTCGTGATCCCGACCGATGAAGAAGTCATGATTGCACGCGATACTTATAGTATTCTCGGTTTGAACTAAGACAGAAACAAAAGACGCAAATCACGTGATTGCGTCTTTTTTAATTTTGCCGGCTAATGCTTGGAGACTGCTAGTATCATAGTCTCCATTTTAATCATACCCCACTGTAACGGAGGCTTCGAGGTGATAGAGCGTATATGGAGATGACAAGGCATGCCCTTCCATATCGACGGAAGTTTTATAGTACCATTCTCAGTCATACCCATCGAAATGATCTGAAAAATAGAATTTAATAGTCGTTTCGGCGTCTACGTTGATTGTTCCCAAATCTACGAAAGTAGTATCAACGGCTTTTAACGTGATGGTCGTTTTTCCCGACATGTCGGTTGAGCCAGAAAGAGTCAAAGTCAAACCAGCGTCCGTGATAGAACTGTTCGAATTGCGAGTATCCAGTTTTTATTGTAGCACTATCAATAAAAGATTAATATTACCGAAAACGATGCGTGAATTTGAAACGAAATCTTGAGATATATAAATTAAAAGGAGGGCTTTTTGCAGGGTATTTAGATTAACGAAAGTTGTTTCATGTACTTCACGCATAACTTATTAATCTGGGTAGAACCAAGTAGCGAAGCTTTCCAAGAGGCAGGAATTGCTTCCTTACCATAGGCAAGCCCCGCTAATCCGCCTGAGACAGAAGCGCATGAATCTGTATCGCCGCCTAAATTGACCGCAAGCACGACAGTCTGTTTATATGTTTTGCTCTTTAATAAACACCAAATTGCTGACTCTAGAGTATCAACTACATAGGCGCTCGAGCGGATTTCTTTGTCTCCGAAAGCAAGAAGATTCAGTTTTTGAGTTTTTTCATTAATCAAAAACTTACTGAAATAACCAAGTTGTCCTTTGAACTCTTTTCTCGTCAGGAAATAATCCAGTGCTTCTTGTGTGCCTTCCTCAATTGCTTTATTCAACTGCGACTTCGCTAGGGGTTTACCCAATTTGAATCGTTTATCAAGGGTTTTTACAGCAATCGAAAGATAGATGCTTACAGCAATGATTGTTCGTTCATGAGCATGAGTAAGCGAGGAGGTTTCTGCTATAGTTTTCACACATTTTGGGTTAATAAACAGGCACGCCCCATATCGTTTATATAAGTGGAAAGCCAATGGTAAAATCCGAATCAAACTTCCGTTACCATTCGAAAATTCATCCTTGCTTCCACATTCAATAGGAGTCATCCTCTTTGCAAAGTTTTGGATGGCCTTCAGCGTGGTTTGCCCAACTCCAAAAGCATGTCCCAACGGAGTGAATTTGCCACTGCCAAGCCACAAAACAAAATTATTGCATATGTCGCTGTAATTTATTTTTTTATACCGGGTCAACGAATCAAGTAAGCAGAGTGTCAAGGAGGTATCGTCGCTAAAAGACCCTAAAGGTTCTTCGACAATGTTCGAAGTTTTCATGACATTATTGGATTTTAACTTAATGGAATCGCGATTCATAAAATGATAAGGAAGCCCAAAAGCATCCCCAACCGCTAATCCGACAATTGCATCGGCGACCAGATTCGTTTTTTGTGTCATCTCAAAACCTCGATTTCATATTATCATAATAATTAAACAATAGGCTGGGAATATTCATATACCCTAGGTCTTCTAAAAATGTATAATATAAATTGCCAAATGTCTGGTAACAAATTTGGTTAACCAAAGCAGAAGAAAGCGTGACGGATTATGGAATCTTTGACAGAACTATACAAGATTGGTTTTGGACCTAGCAGTTCTCATACGATGGGACCAGCAAGAGCGAGTGAATATTTCATTGGACTTTTTCCAAAAGCGTTTCGTTATGAAGTAATTCTTTATGGCTCCTTGTCTTTAACAGGACGCGGTCATTTAACTGACGCCAAGATTATTGAAGTGTTTCATGGAAGAAAAATCGATGTCATTTTCAGCAATAAATTTGAGGGTCTAACATATTCGAACACGATGGACTTTTTTGCTTATTCGGAAACAAACCAGATTCTAGGACATAAACGCATTTACTCGATCGGCGGAGGTTCTATTCTCGTTGAGGGAGAAGAACGATCAAAAGTCCATGATGTCTACCCATTCGAGAATTTCTCGGCACTCATAAAAGATGCTTCTGATAAACACATGTCACTATCACAGTTGGTCTATCATTACGAAAATCCAGACATTAAAGACTGCCTGTTAAAAGTCTGGAAAAGCATGAAAGCCACAATCGCCAAAGGACTCGAAAGCGAAGGCCTTTTGCCGGGAAAACTGCATATTTCCCGAAAAGCCAAGTTTCTTGCAGAACATCGCTTAGACGATAAACCCTGGGAACAATCCGATCGTGAACTAATGTGTTACGCTTACGCTGCTGCTGAAGAGAATGCTTCTGGTGGCGTTGTTGTCACAGCCCCAACTTGTGGTTCAAGTGGCGTGCTTCCTGCGGCTATGCTGTTCTTACAAAAAAACCGAAATCTTTCTGATGATCAAATCATCGACGCACTAGCAGTTGCTTCATTAGTTGGAAACATGGTAAAACAAAACGCCTCAATTTCAGGAGCTGATTGCGGTTGTATGGCTGAAATTGGTACAGCTACTGCCATGACTGCGGCAGCGATTGCTTATCTCAACGCCTACACCAACGACCAAATCGAATACGCGGCCGAAGTTTCCCTCGAACATCACCTGGGTTTGACCTGCGATCCTGTCGAAGGTTATGTTCAAATTCCTTGTATCGAACGTAATGCTGTTTGTGTTCTTCGTGCTTTTGACGCAGTTTCAGTTTCAAAATATCTCACCGGAAGCCGCCGAATTTCACTCGACGTGGTCATTAAAACCATGAATGAGACTGGCAGAGACTTGACTGATAAATATCGTGAAACCTCGCAAGGTGGTTTAGCAAAATCATTCGATAATCGTTAATCACCTCGAAATGATGCCTATCGCTTTTTATTGGAGCTTTTTGCGTGTATTATTATTAAATTGGAGGATTTAAACATGGTAAAACTAAGTTTAGATATTAAAAAGGCTAAAAAACCTTTTAAAAATGAATACAACGCCATTTACAAAGCCATCAAGAAATACGACAAAATCGTCATCTTTCGGCATCAGATGCCCGACTTCGACGCACTGGGGACACAAATGGGTCTCGTTTTGTGGCTCAAGGATAATTTCCCAGCCAAAGAGATTCACTTTGTCGGCGATGATCACGTGTCGTTCACCCCTCGACTTTACCCACCAATGGAGATTATCGAGAACTCTTGGTTCCAACAAAAGTTCTTAGCCATCATCCTTGACACTGGAAATGCTGACCGTGTCTCTGACATTCGTTATAAGAGTGCTGATTTAAAAATCAAGATTGATCATCATCCGGCTGTTGAAAGTTTTGGTGACATCAATTTAGTCAATACCACGATGGCGGCTTCAAGCGAACTACTCGTCAATCTTCTCTTGCAGTTTCCTGGTCACCATAAATTCGAAAAACAATCAGCCGCCTTCTTTTTCACCGGTATTGCCGGGGATTCTGGACGTTTCATGTACACTTCCACCACTGGACATACATTTGACGTGGCCAAGCATTTGCTTGCTACGGGATTTAGTTTGAGCCGCGACGTATACCAGAGAATGTACCAGAAAAACATTGCCGATTTGAAAGTCACGGCCTATGTTTTGAATCACTTCACGGTGTCTCCTCATGGCATCGCTTATTATGTTTTGGATCTCAAAGTTCAAAATGAATTAAACATTACCGTTGAACGCGGAAAAGAAAACGTCAATCTTTTTGCGAACATTGAAGGCATAAACGCTTGGTGTTCAATTAGCGAAGACGCTAAAGATCATGTTTGGCGCATCTCCATTCGCAGCAAGGAAAAAGCAATTAACGGAGTCGCAGCCAAATACGGAGGCGGCGGCCATCCACAGGCAAGCGGAGCAAAAATCGATTCGCTAGACGAGTTGCCACAGTTTATCCAACAACTTGACAATTTATTTCTATAGCCTATTAAAAGGTATCACAAAGTGGTACCTTTTTTCTTTCGTCTTAATGTCTAATATGATATAATTTAACGAAGTTAGAAGGTGGTTAATTATGGCCTTTATCCCTCTGCATATTTACTCTGCATATTCCTTTTTGCAAAGTGGTTTTACCATGGATCGCCTCGTTTCATCGTTACGTAAAAAACAGTACCAAGCGGCTGGTTTAACTGATAAGAATGTCATGTTCGGAATCCCTGAATTTGTTTCCTTGACACAAAAATACGGAATCAAACCGGTCGTTGGCATGGATGTTGAAATTAACGGCGATTTATTCACGCTTTTCGCCAAGAACGAAAACGGATATTTCAATCTCTGCAAGCTCACTGCTTCCATTTCCCAAAAGCTTTTGACCATCGAATTTTTCAAGGAGAATGTACAAGATTTGATTGTCATCTTGTCCGTTCGTGAGAGTCATTTACCGGATCTATTTTTGAATAATCAAGGCGGCATTCCAGCCTATTTATTAACGCTTTCTAAATTTGCAAAAGACTTTTTCCTCGGCATTGAAAATTACGATTTAACGGATGAACCGTTTGTGACCTTTGTCCGTGACTTTGCTTCCACGCACAAGTATCACTGCGTGGCCTTTCCTTTCATCAAATATGAAGAAAAGGGCGATGCTATCGTTTATTCCATCGTACGGGCAATCGCTACCGACTCCAAGTTAGACATCGATGCCCTTGATGGTCCTAATTTTTTATATAGCGAATCGCAAGTTTTTGAACTTTACACCGGCGAAGAAGTAACCAATACAGAAATCATCGCTAAATCTTGTGACCTTACCTTCAGCCAAAAGCGCGGGCAACTACTTAAATTCCCGTTACCACCGAATGAAACCGCGGATGGTTATCTCGAAAAACTTTCGATAGATGGTCTCTTTTCACGTGGGCTACCACTTGACGACACTCGTTATTTTGATCGTTTGCGTTATGAATTAAGCGTCATCAAAGATATGGGATACAGCAACTATTTTCTCATTGTCCGCGATTATGTCAATTTTGCCAAAGACAACGGGATCTCGGTCGGGCCAGGTCGTGGCTCTGCTGCCGGTTCACTCGTTAGCTATGTCCTCGGGATTACCGAGGTCGACCCACTCAAATATGATTTGCTGTTTG
>Ga0209429_10002693_pt1 | contig 10349 bp, 9 predicted proteins | sample BarGraNGADG00212_3_FD_184493 | JGI IMG/M metagenome (GOLD analysis project Ga0209429, IMG submission 184493) | Arctic peat soil microbial communities from Barrow, Alaska - Barrow Graham LP Ref core NGADG0004-212 (SPAdes) (version 2) | ecosystem: Environmental > Terrestrial > Soil > Wetlands >... | reverse complement strand
TGCCGCACATCCGGCGATGGAAAATACCAGCCCCAAGCAAAGTGACAACGCTGTCATTTTCAAAAAACGACCATATTTAGCTGATTTGAATGCTTCGATTTTTCTATTTGAATGAATCATCCGTCCACCTCACTGATCTATTGATATACATACGTATCTCCTATAATAGCACTGTATTATTACATGCAAAATACAAGGCAGGTAACTTTTGACGGTTACCTGCCTTACATTTTATGTCTGTTTCAGTTGAAAACACATGATTTCCGGAACGGACTCCGTGCTCTTATTTCGGACATTCGGCTAATTTCTCAGCGCGCTTTTTACGGAATAACACTACTCCGTACCCGACCATCACAAGACCAATCAATACATTAAGCGCACGTGTCAGGGTATCCGGCAGGAACTTATTAATCATCGTTCCGGCTCCGGCAACCCCTGTCAGGAATACGATCGTCGAAAGGACACATCCGGTTCCGAAGAAGAAAATATGCCGGCTGTTCATCGTCTGTCGTCTTGTCTGTGTGGTAATAAGACTGTGCCAGAAAAGTATGGTCAGCGGATTTGACGCGGTCAGAAGAACGCCCTGCAGGAACACATTGCCCGTCTTCATCTCGGTGAAAAGGCTGATTCCGGGTAGAAGCGATATGTCGAATGCCCCGAGAATAGTAATAATTCCGAAGATGGCCAGCACAGCGCTGCTGATAATCTTAAAGACACTCTGTATCTTTTCATTCTTGAGAAAATAAGCCGATCCTGCTCCTGCAATAGCAATAAAGACAGCATCGACGAGTGCCACGGCAAAAACTAAAACAAGTCCCATACCAAATCCTGCTGCACCGGCTGTCTTGAATACCAGAAGCGACACAGGACCTATCGCCAACTGTATAAACATGCCGTATTTGAATCCTTTTACGAACATACGCTTGCCCTCCTCTGTTACGAAGAGACCCACTTATCAGTTACAATGGATTGAGGGTCTCCTTAAGAGTAGAAAGCACGATCGTCGTATTGGAACTTGATACTCCCTGAATTGTCTTTAGGGAGTTCGACAGGAAATAATCAAGCGCGGCCATATTTTCGGTCAGGACCTTGAGAAGATAGTCGTATGTACCGGCTACGTGATGACATTCCAGCACGCATGGGTAGCGATTGATTTCTTCCCTGAAGTTCGCAATGTTTTCGGTATCGTCCACACTGACGTGAATAAAGGCCATGATACTCCAGTCCGCCTTTACGCGGCTGATCTTGATTGTATAATTCTCAATCACACCGGCTTCATCAAGCTTGCGGATTCGCTCAGCCACAGCAGGAATGGATAAATGCACACCCCGACTGATTTCCGAAGCAGTGGCTCGCCCGTTACTGTTGAGAACGCGCAGAATTTCCCGATCGATCTTGTCCATTAGCAATCTCCTCTTGTAAGCACATCATAGCAAACGCCTGCAAATAAATAAACATTTTATAAAATATCGATAAACTATTAAGTTTTAGTCATTTTTACTTTCATATTTGTAAGTTGGTCCAACAGAATTTGAAGCAGATATTACTCACTGCAGCAGTCGAATCAATTTACAGGCCGGCGAATGCTCCGGAAATGGCATCGCAGGTTCTGGCTACATCTTCCGATGTTATTGACGATGAAATATACATCACACCAAACGGGGAAGGAGCCAGATATATGCCTCTTTTCAAAAGCTGTTTGTATACTCTGGCAAACATGCGCTGATCTGAGTGCTGCGCGTCCAGCTCATTTTTGACCGGATTCTTACTGAAAAAGAAACACATAATTGAACTGGAGAGCGGAACCTGAATCGGAATCCCCTTCTTTTGCGCGGCAGAAAGCAGTCCGGCCTGCAGGCTGATTGCCTGACTGAAAATATGCGTGTATATCTCAGGTGATTGCTGAAGAATCTTAAGAGTAGTAAGACCGGCCGCAACGGCAACGGGATCGCCGGAGAAATTCCCTGACTGGAAGACCGGACCGTCCGGGACAAGCAGGTCCATAACATCCGCACGACCGCCGAAAGCGGCCATAGGAAGTCCGCCGCCCATGATTCTGCCTAAGATAGTCAGATCCGGTCTTATTTTGGTCTTGCTCTGGACACCGCCGAAGGAATGACGGAATCCCGTGGTTCCTTCATCGAAAATGAGGAGTGCTCCGTATTTCTCCGTCACACTGCGAAGCTGCTGAAGAAATCCGTCAACAGGAATAACCAATCCCATATTTGTAGCTATTGGCTCGACGATAACACAGGCGATCTTGGTACCGATATGAGAGAACAAATAATGAATCGCTTCAATATTGTTGTATTGAAGGACATGTGTATGTGCGACAGACTGCGGAAAAACCCCTGCACTGTCGGGTATTCCGGAAGTCAGAAACCCGGCACCGCTCGCCGCAAGAAGTTCATTGGAATGTCCGTGATAGCAGCCGGAGAATTTCACAATCTCCATGCGGCCCGTAAAACCTCTTGCCAGACGGATTGCGCTCATCGCGGCTTCCGTCCCTGAAGATACGAGACGCATCTTCTCGATTGCCGGATACGCAGATGTGACCAGCTCGGCAAGTTCTACCTCTCCGGGTGTATTTGCGCCGAAACACATTCCATTTGCCGCCGCCTGCGAAATTGCACTCACAACTTCGGGGTGGGAATGCCCTAGAATCATCGGTCCGAAGCCGCTCGAATAATCAATATACTCGTTTCCATCCGCATCGGTGATGTGACAGCCTTTACCCGACACAATGTGGGGAGGGCAAATCTTCTCCTCGATGTCATCGAGAAGAAGATTGATTTCGCTGAAAGAACGCACCGGGCTGTTTACGCCGCCCGGCATGACTGCTTTCGCTCTTTCCCAAAGGGCTGTGTTGGCAGAGTCACTCATATCTGTTGCCTCTTTCTATCCTGCCTCGATCTATCCTGTCTCGATCTATCCTGTCTCGATCTATCATGCCTCTTAAAGGAAAATCGTATTTCTTTCCTGTGCAACGGCAAGTGTCACTCCACCCGGGAATGTCGTCCGGACCATAAGCATGCGGCCCTTACCGGAACTTATGTAAGCACAGGGAGCGCTGATATTGCCGACATTGGTTGCCTGCTGCACAAAAGGCGACTGTATGAAAAGATATTCCACTTTGCGGATAGCATCCATGTCGACGAGCTCAACCGGCACTCCAAGTCTTTCAGACAACGAAAGGACAGCCGGCTCCTTACCCTTTAGAGGAATAGTTGCGAGTCTGCAGATTGAATCTTCCGGCAGATTCTGACGCTCGAGAGCTGTCCTTAACGCCTGATAGACGTAGTCTTCATTTACGAGGGAGCGGCAGCTGATCCCGATAACGATATCTTTCGGACGCAGAATCAGGAGATTGCCGGGGTACGTCCCGTCCTCACGTACCGGAAGATCCCTTGCTGTAAGGAAAACTGCCACTGTGTCTTCTTTGGCACACATCTGAAAGCCGCGCAGAATAGTCCGCTCGTCCTCCGGGTCGTAGTGGAGGATATGAAGGCAGTCGTGATCGAACTCACGGCTCTCCCAGTCAATCTCGTGGTCGGTATGAAGTTCCACACTAGCTCCCTGCAGCAGAAGTGCGCTCACTTGCTTCAAGGCGGCGGGGTTCTCTATCTGTAGATTATTCTTTTGGGCAATCGTTTCAAAGGACAGAACCTGGCACAAATCAGTGGCAGTCGTGATTACTGCCTGTGCACCTAGAAATTCCGCTATCTGAGCAGCGTAATCATTGGCGCCTCCTACGTGTCCCGATAAAAGCGGAATAACAAATTTACCCTTCTGATCAATTACCAGAACAGCCGGATCCGTAGCCTTTGATTCGATTAAGGGTGCAAGAAGACGTGTAACTATTCCTGCTGCCATAATAAATACCAGAACGTCTTTTTTGCCGAAAGAAGACTTTACCTCCGATACCGGCTGAAGTTCACCGCTAAAACGTTCCTGCAGACGTGCGGCCAATTCCTGTCCCTCTCTGGTTACAGCGAAATATGCGTATTTCATAACGAGTCCTCCTGTTAGTTGCTTTTACAGATATTCTTCGAATCACCAAAGGGGGCTTTTGATCCGGCAAACAAAATGTCTATATACACATCAATTTGTATTATATCCTGTTTAGAGGATTTTATAGAGAATTTTCTTCAGAAGCATTCATAAATTAATTGAATCAACAGTTGACCGCAGAACAGCGACACATTTTTTTGCTTTATATCGATAAAAACATATTGAATCTTTATTTACCAATAACCGGGATGAAAAAAATTCAACCTAGGCAAAAGATAAAATTGCATTTACAATATGTCCGTAGTGGTTTATAGCCATTTGTGTTCTCCACCCATAATTCCAACTCAAAGACTCACTCGGTTATTTGATAACTGAGTGAGTTTTTGAGTTAACGGAACATTTGCTCTCAAACAGACATGTACGCCCCCCTCAAAACACCAAAAGACCTGTGACACATTTACGTAGTGTCGCAGGTCTTTTGGTATGACAGGAAGATCAGAAGAAAGCCGCGCCGTCGCCAGTCAATTCTCCTTACAAGTCAGTGACATATTTGGCTGCACAAACCGCGGCCGCGGCACCGTCTGCAGCAGCTGTTACCATCTGACGCAGCGTCTTAGGCCGAAGATCCCCCGCGGCAAATATGCCCGGAACACTCGTACGCATCTGGTCATCGGTAAAAACATATCCGGATTCATCCATCTTAACCTGGCCCGCAAACGGACCTGTTGCGGGTTCGTATCCGGAAAACACGAATAGGCCGAAGGTCTTATCTTCTTCCGAAGCTTCATAAGTGAATGTTTTTTCGGTGGCTTTGTTGTGGAATGTAATCGATCTCATCAGATCATCACCTTTGACGTCAATAATTTCCGTGTTGAAATTCACTTTAATTTTCGGGTGGGAGCGCACTTTGTCCGCAACCGGCTTCGCACAGGTGAAAGCTTTTTTGCGGACAATTACCGTAACGCTTCTTCCGAAGCGAGTCAGAAAGAGCGCCTCTTCCGCTGCCGCAGAACCGCCTCCTAATACAAAAATATCGAGTCCCGAATAGAATTCCCCGTCGCAGGTCGAACTGTATGATACTCCGCGCCCTATATACTTCTCTTCTCCGGGAAACCCGCCTCTTTTGGGCAGCGCTCCTGTCGCCAGAATCACCGCGCGCCCTTCATACTTCGTGTCCGCGGCAAATATCTTCTTTGTTTTGCCGGCAAAATCAACTCTGTCTATCTGTGCATCTGCGAACTCCACGCCGAAATCGCGTGCCTGCTTCTGCATTTCCTGTAGAAGGACCGGTCCTTTTATGTTCCGGATTCCCGGATAATTAATGACGTCCGCGGTGTTGATATACTGACTTCCGTCCTGTGGTTTTTCAAAAACGAGCGTGTCCATCTTTGCCTGTCCCGCATAAATTGCAGCCGCCAGGCCGGCAGGCCCGCCGCCGACAATCAGCAGATCGTATATTTTCCCCATTGTTAACCGCCCTCCCTTATAATTCGTTACTCAGACCCCAGATATTGATACAGCTTTTCCTGTCCCAGATTGTACATTTTCCAATTATCGGATCTGTATGTCCGGTCGGTATCTTCCGTAATCTTGTAACTGCCTGTCTGAAATTTATTGCGCATCGTAATGCTGTCATCGGTGAGCGCATCCTTGTTAAGATATAGAATATACTTCCCGTCAGCAGAAAGGTTGAACATGATGTAATCGATATCAAGTGATTTGAGCTCCCCGGACTGGTAGTGTTCAATATTATACCTCGCAATCTGTGCATCCGGGACTGTATAGTTCAGAATCACAAGCGCTGCCGCACCGGCAAAAATCATGCAGCGGAAGAGCGGAAAAGCCGATACAAACTCGCGCACCAGCAGAAAGACAAAATATACGGCGATCAGGAACATGAAAGCCGATACAAAATAGCGAAGCTGTGTGTAGCCAAAAGCACGAATGTAAAGACGCATCCGCAGCATTGCAGATATCAGCTGAACCGAGGAAAGAGCAAGAAGTGATGTCGCGAGGCAGCGGATTACAGTACCGGATTTTCCGCTTCGCAGGGTCATGCGGATACTCAGAAGCAGGAGAACTACATTGATGCATGAAATGAAAGCCAGCTCGAAGAATCCCTGTCTGGCATACTCAGCCGGGGTCAGCCCGTCAGGCAGATTGCCGCCGAAGGCACCGAACAGATAGGCAAACTGGACACCGGCATACAGCAGATACACAACATTTACCATCGCAAGAACTGTTATAGCCGACACCGGCGGTATCAGGGGAACTTTCGCTGAAGTCGTCACGCCGGTACGTGCGGTCACCGTTACGCTGTCTCGATAACTCCAGACCGCACTAGCCGTAAACGGCATCAGGAACAGGAACAGAATGGTTTTGCCGATCACTTCACTGATTTGAAGACTTGACAGCCAGTCGATCAATGGCTTGAAAACATCACGGAATACAGGATCCGAAGAAGACAAAATGGAAATCAGAATGAAGAGCAGCGGAATCGCAGCCAGCATGGTCACCAGCACCTGTACCAGTGTTTTCTTTTGTGCTGCCGATTTGACCGAACCTTCCCCGTCTTTCTTTCTGCTTGAGCGCATTTCCCGCAAGTCCTTCCAGGGCTTCGCCAGGCAGATGAACGGCCGCACAAAATACCCCAGCCAAAGTTCTGCATGAAAAAGCGGTCGATCCCAACGAATGCTCAGACCGACTGTTCCCTGCAGGAATACCAGTCCCATCAGAAACATCAGTGCCGGAAAATTCAGGATCCGAAGTGATTCATTGGCAAAAAGCGTATAGCAGAGTGCGAGGGCCGCCGTGAGAACCGCAAGCGCTATATGTTCCATTCTGTGCCTCAGATCAGATTTCGGAAAACCGCAGGCAATATAATAGGCCGCGAGCAGAATCAGGAATAGAATCGTGAACCCGACCCCCGCTCCTCCCCAGAACAGGAATTCAACCAGTGCTCCGGCACCAAGAACGGCGGCTAAACAGGTACGTGCATATTTCATATTATTTTCCCTCCACGTTTTCAGGAATAAATTCCAGAATATCTCCGGGCTGGCAGTCCAGCGCCTTGCATATTGCTTCCAGAGTCGAGAACCGGATTGCTTTCGCATGATCGTTCTTGAGCACGGAAAGATTGGCCAGCGTCAGATCCACTTTCTCCGCAAGCTCCGACAAACTCATCTTCCTCTTAGCCATAACGACATCCAACCGAATTATAATAGGCATTTATGTCTCCCTTTCAAATTGTCAGCTGATGATCTTCCCATATAAGACCTGCCTTTCGATTGATCATATAGCAATCATACTTCTGTTTGCATCGAAAATCAACACTATTTTATTGTTAATCGATAAATTATTGTTGAAAGGCAAGACCCTAAAACGCCCGGCTGGCTTCTTCCTGATTAAGAAAGGCCGTCCGGGCGTTCTGATCCATATCATAGGTTATGCTTTCACGTTAGCACGTGTGCAGCGCTGCTTCTGGCAGATGTCTTCAAATAACGAGTGTCGGGGGTGCATACATTCTTGTCGCCAGTTCGGCATCGAGAAGGTACAACCCTTTGCTGTCCTTGCCGAAGAGCTCGAATTTACGGATATTATCCTCAGAGTTCTTCTCCTCTTCCCCTTGTTCCTTAACAAACCAGTCGAGGAACTGCGTGGTCTTGAAGTCATGCGATGCACTGGCTTCAGCATATATATCATAAATGGAAGCTGTTATATAGCGTTCGTGCTCAAGGGAACCCAGGAGCGGCGCATTAAAATCTGCATATTTTCCGTCAGGAGCTGCAAGAGACGTAAACTTCGGTGCAATTGCATTATTCAGCATATATGTTGTAAACAGCATAGCATGATCGCGCTCTTCCTGGGCCTGTACGTAGAACCAATTGTGAAATCCTGCCAATCCGGCTGCGCTGTAATAATTTGCGTAATCCAGATACAGATAGGCAGAATATAATTCCTTGTTGATCTGTTCATTAATCATTTTAGTAATTTTATCAGAAAGCATATACATACACTCCTTTTATTGATCCAAAGGTGATCTCAGGGAAATAATATCCGCGGCATACCTTTCAATCAAATTTGTTGGGCTTATATGTTTACATTATACATCTTTTCATGAGTTCATGAATATTAGCGAGAGTCGGAGGATAAAAGGCAATCGGGTAATTCTCGCAGGCCACTCCCGCTGCCGCAGCGGCAAACCGCACAAGTTCATCATCATCCATCCGTCTGTGCAGGGCATATACAGCACCGGCCTTGAAGGTATCACCGGCACCTAATGTACTGACTGCATTCACCATATAGGGCGCAAAATAATTGGCCGGTCCGCCTTTTCTGCCGTACATAATATTCTTGCTGCCGAAAGTAAAGATTACCAGACCCTCGGTATTCTTTGTATATTTCTCGAAAAGCACATCAACATTCTCCGCCGGATATTTATCCCTGATAAATTCAGCGGATATGACATTCACCGAAGAAAGCATGTGAAGAACAGAATCATAAAGGCAGTCGATAGTCACGTACGGCTTATGAAGTTCATGAGATATCTGCGCAGCGGAAATCGACGCCTCACCAAAAAACGGATCAAGTCCGACAGTTGAGGCGGCCGCAATATCCTCGCGCTGGGGGAAACTCCAGCGCTTTTTTTCATTCGCAAAAAATGCGTCGAATTTACCGAAACAAGTCCGCGTGTGCTTATCAATAATGACAAGATCTTCCACTCCTTCAAAATCCGGAGCGTCAAAGAGTCTGGACGTATCCACATTCAGGTCCCTGAAGTATTCAAGAATCGGTCCGTATGTTTTTTTACCAAGGTAGTTCCCATCCATGCGGACCGAAAGTCCCAGGCTCGCAAGAACAATCGCGGCACAGCCTGTCTCGCCGCCCGGAACCGAATAGTTCCTACTGATCTCCGCGTATGAATCGGGTTTCGGAAAATCATCCCTAAGAAGAATACTGGTAGTCATAAGTGTCATTCCGTGAAGGTAAATGTCCGTATTATTCATATACACCCTCCTGACATCAAGCCTCTGCCGATAATTACATCTCAACTTCGCGGAGAATACCTCTTCCGAGAAATAGTACAAGCGTTGAGATACCAACATTGTAGCCTATTGCCGCAATATAGGAAACAAACAGAAACGATGGCGCGTTAAAATAGAATACCGCCTGTAGAACACCAAAAATGGCAGCTCCCGGAAGCAGAAGAATACTCGCACTCACAAGGTATAAAATCGTACTGAGTACTTTCGAATTTGACCCGCCAAGAATTCGCTGCGTCAGAATCGACATGCTGATATATACCTGAGACAGTGTTGCATAGGTAAGGGCTGCCATCGGCGCGTACCACCATGGCAGGCCAGCCAATACGGTAAGAATTGTAAAAGCGACAATCCCTTCAATCAATGACTTGAGAACAGTAGTAAGGTTGGAATAGAAAAGCTTCAGAATACCCGGTGCCGGAACCAGATATATGAAGGGACGCGTCAGTTCCTGTGTAAATTTGCCTGTAACCGTCAGAAAATACAAAATATAAGACAAAGCACCAAACGCAATGAGGCTGCTGAGAAATGGTGTGATCTCACCTTGCGCAGACAAATTTTTGAAAATGATTCCGCCTATTACCGCACCAACGACAACGACAATAGATCCCTTATCAACAAAAAAGACTCCCGTACGCCGTTGCTCAGTCAAATGACGGTAGAAAAATGTACTGGCTCCCTGGCCTTTTCCGACAATGCCGCTTTTTCCGGCACGAACATTCTGGTTCATATTCCTGGCACCGGACTTCCCGTCTTTGACTGCCAGCTTCATAAGGTGAGTACGCTCCGTTGCCTGAAGTACATCTTCATAATAATCAGAGTCCGTACGCTGTACAAGGACGATACCCATAACAGGGAAAAACAATGCCAGCAGGAGGAATAAAACAGCTTTCAGAGTATCTCCTGAGATCAGACCCATCATATAGGCGTTAAGCCAGCCTGCCAGGGGAACATAATCAATTACAGGAAGCGCGAAATAATCAAGGACCGCCTTCATATCTCCGCCTCGTGACAGCAAAAATCCGACAAGTCCGAGAACTACGGCTCCAATAATCCCATACAGCACGTAATTACCGATTCGCCGGCGTCTCGGATACGGGGCCGTCAGCGAGTATGTGCAAAGTGATACGACCTGAGAGCAGACCAGTATAATAAACCATCCGCTTATCACAGCAAAAATACCCGTTCTGTTCAGATGAAGCAGGTTGCGCATATTGGGAACCTGAAAAAACATAAAAATAGTAGCCATTGCGCTTATTCCCATCTGCCTGACAACACCATATAGAAGTACGGCCT
>Ga0209429_10002692_pt1 | contig 10354 bp, 7 predicted proteins | sample BarGraNGADG00212_3_FD_184493 | JGI IMG/M metagenome (GOLD analysis project Ga0209429, IMG submission 184493) | Arctic peat soil microbial communities from Barrow, Alaska - Barrow Graham LP Ref core NGADG0004-212 (SPAdes) (version 2) | ecosystem: Environmental > Terrestrial > Soil > Wetlands >... | reverse complement strand
TGCGGATTGGCTTACCAAGCCACTGTTGTTGTTCGTAGCATTCCTCGTTGTTGCTTTTATGGTCGGCTGTGGCGGTAGTGGCGGTGGCTCAGCAGATAATATTGCGCCCACTGTGAGTTCCGTCGCCCCGGCGAATGCGGCCATTGGCATAGCGCTCAATTCGAAAATTACCGCCACTTTTAGCGAGGCGATGAATCCTGCAACGATCACCACTTCGACCTTTACTTTAAAGCAAGGCAATACGGCGGTTCTGGGTGTGGTGACTTACGCGGGAACAACGGCGATCTTCAAACCGAATAGCAATTTAGCAGTCAGCACTACGTATACAGCCTCGGTGACAAATGGGGTTACGGACTTAGCCGGCAATGCATTGGCTGTGGCAAAAACATGGAGCTTTACCACGGGTACAACGGCAGACACCACCGCGCCTACTGTGAGTTCCATCGTTCCCTCGGATACGGCCACGGGTGTAGCGCGCAACAGCACCGTCATCGCCATTTTTAGCAAGACTATGGATGCTTCTACAATCTCCACTTCGACCTTTACCTTAAAACAAGGACCAACGGTTGTTCCTGGTGTGGTGAGTTATCTGGGTACAACAGCAATATTTACGCCCGCAAGCAGTCTCGCTGTCAGTGCTGTATATACGGCTACGGTGACTACTGGAGTGACTGATCTGAGCGGAAATGCATTGGCAGTTGCTAAAACTTGGAGCTTTACTACGGGTACAGCGACAGATACGACTGCACCTACAGTAAGTTCTATCAGCCCTCTTGATGCTGCTACTGGTGTGACGCTTAACAGTACCGTTAATGCCATCTTTAGCAAGGCGATGAGTGCCACAACGATCAATGCCTCGAATTTTACGTTAATGCAAGGCCCAACAGCGGTTGCGGGGACGGTGACATATGCGGGCACCACCACAGCTCGTTTTACGCCCGCTAGCAATCTCGTGCCCAGCACGGTATATACCGCCACGATTACCACCGGTGTTAAGGACTTGGCAGGCAATGCGCTGGCAGCTAACAAGGTCTGGTCATTTACAACCGGCACAACAACAGCGGCAGGCCCGGCGCCGGTACTGCTTGGCACCGCTGGCAACTTTGTGATTCTGGCAAAAACAGCTGTCTCGACAGTCCCTGCTTCAGTGATTACCGGAGACGTAGGAGTGAGTCCGGCAGCCACGAGTTACTTGACGGGTTTTTCATTAACGATGGTGGGGACGACATCTGCCACCGCCAGTCAAGTGACCGGAAGTTTGTATGGGGCCGATATGATAGTTCCTACTAGCTCGAACTTAACGACGGCCGTTTTGAACATGGAAGCAGCTTACACCGACGCCGCCGGACGCCCCACACCTGATTTTCTAAATCTGGGTGCAGGTGAAATTGGTGGTCTAACCCTTGTTCCCGGCCTCTATAACTGGACGACGGGGGTGACGATATCAACGCCAGTCACTATCACGGGTGGAGCAAATGATGTTTGGATATTTCAGATACCGGGGAATCTAACGATGAGTAACGCGCAGAACGTTATTCTGGGCGGCAGCGCAAAAGCCAAGAATATCTTTTGGCAGGTCGCCGGATTTGTTGAGCTTGGAACCAACGCTCATTTTGAAGGAATATTATTATCTCAAACAGAAATCAGGTTGAGGACTGGTGCGACGATGAACGGCAGAGCCTTGGCTCAGAGTCAAGTCACTCTTGAGTCAAGTACCGTGACAACACCTGCTCCGTAAGACAGGTGGTCTAGGATGTAAAGCAGTAAACAAAGGCCGTCGCAAGACGGCCTTTTGTTGTCATACAGCGTTGAGTTAAACCCAAATAATCCATTAGGAAATGCAGCCCACTTCCCCCTTTGCCTCGCAGAGGTTCTCGCACCCTCCGGGTGTAAAAGGGGGATTGAGGGGGATTTTTGCACTCGGATGAAATTCAAATCCCCCCTAACTCCCCCCTTTGCAAAGGGGGAATGCAGCTTCGCAACCCGGCGCGGCGCTAATGAACAATCCGGGTTAAATGCGATCTGCTATTCCTCAAAAATATTTCCTCTGAATTCCCCAAAAAATATTTTTCTATATGTTCGCTAGCACACGGAGCGTCGTGGACGAAAGGCGGATAACGCTAACTAGAGTGGCATGTACCTTAGTTCCGGTTAATCCGTTTTTGGATTGAAGCAAGCCAAGCTGGGGTTTACATGGTCGCGAAGTATCTCAACCGCGAGTATCAACGCGGCACGCTGGGATAAGTATCTGCAAGGTGTCGCTCGATTGCACCCATAGTTTTTCTAGGTTAGATAAAAAGGAGATTCAAATGAGAACATTCACATGTTTTACCAAGCCCCTGATATGGGTTGTGACATTACTAATGGTCGCTTTAGCGGCGGGATGTGGTGGGAATTTTGGAGGCAGCAGCGGAAGCTCGACTCCTAGTGCAACCAAGGCCATTTCTGTCTTTTCGCTGGCATGGACAACAGGAACACCGAGCAATGCTACCGGAGTCATAAATGAAACAAACAAGACCATTGCGGTGACCGTGCCGTACGGAACCGACGTAACGGCTTTGAAAGCGACATTCACGACCACTGGTGCCAGCGTAAAAGTAGGCGCTACGGTGCAGGTGAGCGGTACAACGGCAAATAACTTCACTACTCCGGTGGCCTACGTTGTCACTGCGGCCGACAATACATGGGCGACCTATACCGTCGTCGTAGCCGTGTCTTCAGCCTCTGCCAGGGCCATTACTGCATTTTCACTGGCATGGACGACAGGAACACCGGGAACCGCTACAGGAAGCATAAATGAAACGCTCAAGACCATTGCGGTGACCGTGCCGTCTGGAACAGACAAAACGAGTCTGAAAGCGACATTCGCAAAGTCAGGGTCAAGCGTGACCGTTCAGCCGAGCGGTGTAGTTCAGACGAGCGGTACCACGCTAAACGACTTTACCGGTCAGGTGACCTACAGAGTTACTGCGAGCAATGCTTTATATGTGGATTATGTCGTTACCGTTACCGCCGCAGCGTCGGGCACATCCGCCACTGTTTTCCCCGGTGTCGCAGGCAGTAGTGCAGATGCCAATGCTACCAATCCCACGGTGAATGTAGCGAATCCAAGCAACCTTGATACAAATGTACCGACAAGTATCCATGGTGCTACTAACGTGGTGGCAGTCAAGACAGTGACCGCAACTTTCAATGAGGCGATGAATGCGGGCACAATCACCGCTACGGGCACGACATCGGCATCTACTTTCTCACTCAAGGAGACAGTATCTGGAACCAACGTACCCGGTACTGTCACCATGAATACTGCCAATACGATTGCGACCTTTACGCCAACAGCGGTCACTCTTGGTGCGGGAGTTAGCTATACCGCCACGGTTAGCACTGCGGCTACGAGGGTTGCTAGTGGCACTGCAATGCCCAAGCCTGTTGTATGGAGCTTTACAACTAGAGCTACTTCGGCTGCCCATCAGGCCAGCCCGTTTGTAGGTCAGGCGCCGATAGATTTGCTAACGGCGAATAATTTCGCGATCCTGTCATCATCACCAACAACAGGGATCACGGAGACCGGAACCTATGCTTCTGTGATATCGGGAGACGTTGGTCTTAGCCCTGGCCCTGCTACCGCGATTGGCGTGCATTGCTCAGAAGTGGGAATTTACACCATATACGGCGTTGATGCGGGATATGTAGGTGCAGGTTCAGGCTTTACTGCATGTTTCAAGGGTACCGGGGCTGACATTACCTTGGTGAATACTGCGGTTGGAGATATGGGAACCGCATATGGTAATGCCGCTGGACGGACGCTTCCTGATGCTATCGACGTGGTGGGAGCCACCGCAGATATTGGCGGGCTCACCTTCTACCCCGGCTTATACAAATACTCCGCCGCTACTGGAATAAGCACAAATGTCACCCTTGATGCTCAAGGCGACTCGAACGCTGTCTGGATCTTCCAGATATCGGGAGATCTCACTGTTCCAAGCAGTGGCCCCCTTCCTGGTATTCAGGTAATACTCACCAATAAAGCCAAAGCCTCGAATGTTTTCTGGCAGGTCGCGGCTAGCAGCGCAGGTGTAACTATTGGCACATACAATACGTTTAATGGAAATATTCTGAGTTCGATGCAAGTGATCTTGCAAACCAATACAGTATTGAACGGCAGAGCACTGGGGGCAACTCAGGTTGTGCTTGATGCGAACGTGGTTACAAAACCTGCTCCATAAGGTATGTAGTTCGTGATGTCAAAGTAGTAAAAAAAGGCCGTCGCAAGACGGCCTTTTTTTATCATGGCAAGGACTTCCAAAAATTTCCCGGAGACTTGTCGTCATTGGTTAACGGCCCTGCATTTGTCGCATTCATGCCGTGCGGCGACGCACATTTTTCTATTATCTGTTGTGTTCCCCGAAAATACTTTCTTTGTGTGCGTTAGCGTACGGAACGTCGTGGATGAAAGTGGGATAAATGCAACCAGTGTGACAAGTTGCCTTAGTTGCGGTTGATCCAGTTTTAAATTGGTACAGACCAAAGCCTAAGTTCACATAGTCGCGAAGCGTGTCGTCAACAAATATTGATTTAGCAGTACTCGTAAGGTGTCGGTCAATTGCATCAGGATTTTTCGGAATCAGATAAAAAAGGAGAAGCAAATGAACAAATTTGAAAGTATTACCAAGCCACTGATGTGGTTTACGGCATTGGTGCTGGTCGCTGTTGTGGCCGGATGCAACGGTGCTGATCCAATCTTGGGCGGCTCCCAAAATTCCACAACTGACTTAACGCGGCCCAGAGTGCTGTTTACTGTGCCTGCCGATGGGGCGGTTAATGCACCAGCCAACGCGAAGATCACCGCAACCTTCAGTGAGGCGATGGCTCCGGCAACGATTACTGCCGCAGGAACTTTTACGCTAAAGGAAACGGTCAGCGGAACAAATGTGGCGGGGGCGGTCGTTTATGCAGCGGGTAGCTGGGTCGCAACCTTTGCGCCAACGGCACCTCTTACGATCGGCAGAAACTATACCGCTACGATTACCACGGCGGCCAAGGACTTGGCAGGTAATACACTGGCAGGTATTGCGACAACCCCGTCTGTGGCAAATAATCATGTGTGGACATTTACCGCCATAGTCTCTGATACCGCCTTACCTACCGTGACGCTTACGTCGCCGCTTAACGGCGCAATAGCTGTGCCATTCAATGAAACCGTCCATGCAACGTTTAGCGAGGCGATGGATTCGGCAACGATCAGCGCAACAACATTTACTTTGGCGACCAGCGCAGTGCCAGCAGTATCGGTATCCGGCGTCGTGACCTATGATTCTGTGAATAAGATTGCGACCTTAACGCCATCAAGCAATCTCGTTGCCAGCACCACCTACAAGGCGACGGTTACAACGGGTGTAACAGACTTGGCCGCCAACGCGCTGGCGGCTAACTATGTGTGGACATTTACCACCGGTGCAGCAGGTACGGCTCTTGCACCAGGGGCGGTAGCGCTGGGTTCGGCAGGTACTTACGGAATCATGGCAACCGCCGCAGTCACTGCCGCCAGCGCCTCCGTTATAAATGGGGATGTTTCGTTGGAACCGGGTACTTCAATAACCGGATTCCCGCCAGCGGTGATAAACGGTGCGGTACACGTCAATGACACCGTATCACACCAAGCCAGAAACGATCTGTTGGCCGCGTATAACTACGCCATGAACTTGCCTTGCGCAACATCCGTGGGTACTGCGGATCTGGGTGGGTTGTATGTTTATCCTACAGGTATCCCCCCTGGTGTCTATTGTTCTGGCAGCACGATGTTGGTCGGAGCTCATATTGTTCTCGACGCGGGTGGTGATGCGAATGCCGTCTGGGTGTTTCAGATCGGTTCTGCGCTGACCTCGAATGCTGACGTTACGCTGACTGGCGGCGCTCAGGCCAAGAACGTGTTCTGGGTTTCTGTTTTGGATGTGACTATCGGCTCGGGCACGACCTTCAATGGAACCATCGTGACTGGCAGAGATGCTTCTTCTGCTGGTAGCGCCACGATCAACGGCCGGATATTGGCTGGAGCGAACTATGCCGGCACGATTGCGTTGAACGGCCCCCCTAGCACCATTAATGTTCCTGCCCCGTAATGGGTGACAGCGATGAGTTATACCAAGTTATTTTGCCGGAATTATTTTGGAGAAAAAAATGAAAAAATTAGCTAAAACCGTAGGGACACTGGGGTTGGTGGGGTGCGCTGTCATGAGCAGTCAATTTGCAGTGGCGGAAGATTCCGGCTGGCTCGGCGGATTAAGCATCGGCCAGTCGAGAGCAAGGATTGACGACACAGGCATCAACAACCAAATACAGGGATCAAGTTTGTCCATGACCTCAATCGCCCATAATGACCGCGACCGTGCTTTTAAGATTTTTGCCGGATATAAATTCAACAAAAACTTTGCGCTTGAAGGCGGCTATTTTAACTTAGGACGTTTGGGTTATACGGCGACCACCATGCCGACTGGAACGCAGACCGGTTATATCGCACTCAAGGGCTGGAATTTAGATGCAGTGGGCATTCTCCCTATCAATGAAAAGTTTTCGGCGCTTGCACGATTCGGCGGGAGTTATGGGCAAGCCCAGGATAGTTTCACCAGCACCGGTGCAGTCGTTGTGACGACACCGAACCCCAGCCAAAATGCTTACAATTTCAAGGCTGGTTTGGGGCTTCAGTATGCTTTCAACGATTCTGTCGGTCTGCGCGGGGAGGTTGAACGTTTCCGCATCAATGATGCAGTCGGTGGCCGTGGCGACGTCGATATGTTATCCGTCGGCCTAGTCGTTGCATTTGGCAAGAAAAAAGAACCAGTTGTAGCTGTCGCGCCACCACCACCGGAACCCATCGTTGCCGAGGAGATGGCGCCGTTGCCGGTGATGGTCATCGTGCCCGTTTTAGTAATGACTAAGCAGTACTGCAGTATTCTCGATATCCAGTTCGAGATTAAGCAGGGCGAGATTCAGCGCGAAGAGAAGGAAAAGCTCAGTGTGGTGGGAAACTTCATGAAGAAGTATCCCGACACCACAGCTGTGATTGAGGGGCACACCGACAATGTCGGGACGGATTCCTTTAACCTGAAGCTTTCACAGCAACGGGCGGAGAGCGTGGTGGCTTACCTGATAAGCAACTATCACATTGCCTCTAACCGGCTGAGCGCCGTGGGCTACGGAGCAGCGCGACCCATTGCGGACAATAGAACCAAGGAAGGTCAGCAGGCGAACCGACGCATCGGTGCTGTCATCGCGTGTGCAACAGATATCGAGGGTTTAAGAGTGGCCGCAGCCAGACTGACCATGGCTCTGGAAATCGAGTTCGATCCCTACAAGGCTGACATTGCACCGGAATATTTTGATGAGCTTGCCAAGGTGGGAAGCTTTATGAAAGCGAATCCAACGGTCAGCGCAACAGTGGAAGGGCATGCCGGTAAAGCTGTGGGTCTTGGCCATGATAAAGAGCGTGTCTCGGCCAAGCTTGCGATGGATGTCTCTGAGCGTCGCGCTCAAAATGTGGTGAATTATCTGGTAGAGAAGCAGGGCATCGCTCGTTCGCGTCTTGCCACTGCGGCATTTGGCTCGACTCGGCGTGTCTCTTACGGCACCTCGCTGGAAGGTCAGCAGGAAAATCGCCGCGTCAACATCATTTTCAACTACGCCAAATAGAACCGGCATGGGGCTGCGGAATTTTTTCGCAGCCCTCTCTGCGTGATGTATGAAAAACAAGAGAGAGGTACAAATGAAAGTTTCACAGAATTTAAAATTAGTCGGAATTTCGCTGCTGCTCGTAGCCGGGCTTAGCGCATGCGAAAAGCCGGGGCCTGCGGAAACCGCAGGAAAAAAGATCGATCAACAGACTGATGAAGCTAACCAAAAGATACATGAAACGACGGCTAATGTGGGCGTGGTGATTGATGATGCCGAGATTACGACCAAGGTTAAGGCTGCCATTTTTGCCGAGCCCAGTCTCAAGTCGCTGCAAATCAGTGTGACTACGCTGCAAGGTGTGGTAACACTGAGCGGATCGGCTGACACGCAGTCCATGAGCGATTTGACTAAGGGTTTAGCGGGCGCGGTGACGGGTGTAAAAGAGGTTAAAAACAATCTGGTGCTCAAGCCAAAAAAATGAGTTTTATTTGTTGCCCATCGTGACCCGATGTCCATTTTAATTATCAGGAGTAGATCATGGAAATTCAAGACGCATATAAACAAAAAATGGCGGCGCAACTGAAAGAGTGGGGCGCTCAACTTGATTTATTGGAAGCGAAAGCTGAAAACGTGGGGGCTGACATCAAAGTCAAGCGTGCCAAGGAGCTGCAGGAGTTGCGTGGCAAGATGAGTGTCGCCTCTGTAAAAATGAATGAGTTGGAGAAGGCCAGCGGCGAAGCGTGGGAGCAGGTTAAAAATACGGCCGATCAGGTGTGGGAAGATTTGAAGAGCGGTGTTGCTGCCGCCCATTCCAGATTTAAGTGAAACAGGGGCAGCAGACGCTGCCCATTCTTTTTAAGAGGTTCGGCAGATGAATTTCAAGTTAATACTGATCGTGGTTCTCGCGTGCATGGCAGTGGTGTTTGTGGTGCAAAACGTTGCCGTGGTTGAGATTGTTTTTCTATCGTGGCGCGGAAATCTGTCGAGTGCATTGCTGATATTTCTCACCATGCTGACCGGGTTCGTTTTAGGTTGGTTTTTGCACGGGTATCTGCTGTACCGAAAAGCCAAGCGTGAGATTTACTTGCGTTGAGTTCAACCCAATATTTTGTTTAGAAACGGCAATCCGCAGCTAAGGAAAGTCTGATTAAGTCCGTTCGTGGTGAGTGTTTTCCGTTCGCTCCCTCGATACACCGCGCAAGCGCGGCACTCGGGACGAACGGAAAATGTATCGAACCATAGTTTTCGGACTTAATCAGACTTTCCTTAAGGCGGATTCTCATACCGCTCCCAACCCACGGAGTTCGTGGCTCATTTGTTGACGTATCCAATTTTCAAACTGCTTGGATCATTATTTCCGGAGTTTATGATGTCCATACAACAAAATATTATTTCCGATGCGTCAGTTTTGACTGATCTCTTTCAGCCTTACGCCAAGGATTCGCTGAATCTCGCCAATCGCATCGTCATGGCACCGCTCACCCGCTGTCGTGCCATAGGCGACGATATACCCGGGCCACTCACCGTGACCTACTACGAACAGCGCGCTACTGCCGGACTGATTATTAGCGAAGGATCGCAAATTTCGCCGCAGGGTAAGGGCTATAGTCAGACCCCCGGGATTTACAGCGATGAACAAATTGCCGGCTGGCGCAAGGTGACCGATGCCGTACATGGCAAGGGCGGCAAGATATTTATTCAGCTTTGGCACGTTGGTCGTATCTCACATCCTTCCCTGCAACAGGATGGCGCTTTGCCGGTTGCCCCGTCGGCGGTTCTCCCGCAGGGATGGATATCTACCAGCAAGGGCAAAGAGCTCATGGTGATGCCGCGTGCGCTTGAGATCGGTGAGATGGCTGGCATCATCACAGACTATCGGCGTGCCGCGCATAATGCCAAAGTTGCCGGTTTCGACGGTGTCGAGATTCACGCCGCCAACGGTTACTTGCTGGATCAATTTTTGCGCGACAAGACTAATCTGCGCAGCGATGCCTATGGGGGCAGTATCGAGAATCGCACCCGGCTGCTGCTCGAAGTAACCGAAACCGTGCTTGAGGTTTGGGAGAAAAATAACGTCTGTGTGCGTCTTTCTCCAATCAGTACGGTCAACGATATCGATGACAGTAATCCGGAGTTGTTGTTCACCCATGTTGTGCAGGAGCTGGCCAAGTGTGGCATCGGTTTTCTGCACATCGTCGAGGGCACGACACAAAAAACACGTACTCCCGATAATCCAACTGACTTTGATTTGGATAAATTGCGAAAATTGTTTCCCAATACCTACATCGCTAACAACTGCTACACGCGGGAGTTGGCCATTGCCGCGCGTGCCGAAAATCGGGCTGACCTGATTTCCTTTGGCCGTGCCTATATTGCTAATCCAGACCTGGTTGAACGTCTGCGCCTCGATACGGCACTTAACGCACTCGATACCAACACCCTGTATGGGGGGGACGAGCACGGCTATACTGATTATCCGTTTCTCGATACAGCTCCCTAATCTACAAGGACGATGCGATGCAAAATTTTACCTTCCACAATCCCACGCGCATCCTTTTCGGAAAGGGGCGCATTGCCGATATTTCACACGAGATTCCGGCGGGTGCGCGAATTCTGATTACCTACGGCGGCGGCAGCGTTGTTAAGACAGGTACGCTGGATGAAGTAAAAGCGGCACTCAAGAGTT
>Ga0209429_10002690_pt1 | contig 10356 bp, 8 predicted proteins | sample BarGraNGADG00212_3_FD_184493 | JGI IMG/M metagenome (GOLD analysis project Ga0209429, IMG submission 184493) | Arctic peat soil microbial communities from Barrow, Alaska - Barrow Graham LP Ref core NGADG0004-212 (SPAdes) (version 2) | ecosystem: Environmental > Terrestrial > Soil > Wetlands >... | reverse complement strand
TTTAAGGAGGAAAGAACCAAATGGCAAAGCAGAAATATGAACGGACCAAACCACACGTTAACATTGGGACCATCGGGCACGTAGACCACGGCAAGACGACACTGACAGCGGCAATCACCATGGTCCTGCACACAGTAGGCGGGGCAACCATCAAGAAGTACGCCGAGATTGACGCCGCACCGGAAGAGCGCGAGCGCGGTATCACGATCAACACCGCCCACGTAGAATACGAAACCGCCAAGAGGCACTATGCCCACGTCGACTGTCCGGGACATGCCGACTACATCAAGAACATGATCACCGGTGCCGCCCAGATGGACGGGGCGATACTGGTAGTATCAGCAGCGGACGGGCCGATGCCACAGACCAGGGAGCACATTCTGCTGGCGCGCCAGGTAGGAGTGCCCTATATAGTCGTATATCTAAACAAAGCCGACATGGTAGATGACCCCGAATTATTAGAGCTGGTAGACATGGAAGTACGCGAGCTTTTATCCATCTATGAATTTCCCGGAGACGACATTCCCATTATCACCGGTTCAGCATTAAAAGCAATGGAGTGCGGCTGCGGCAAACGCGACTGCCAGTGGTGCAAATCAATCTGGGAACTGATGGACGCCGTAGACGAATACATCCCGACACCACAGAGGGCCATTGATAAGCCCTTCCTGATGCCCGTAGAAGACGTATTCACCATCACCGGACGCGGCACAGTGGCCACCGGGCGGATAGAGCGCGGCCAGGTCAAAGTGCAGGAAGAAGTAGAGATAGTAGGGTTGACCGAAAAGCCCCGCAAGACCGTAGTAACCGGGGTCGAGATGTTCAGGAAGATCCTGGACAGCGGCCAGGCGGGAGACAATGTAGGATGTCTATTGCGCGGAGTTGAGCGCAAAGAAGTTGAGCGCGGGCAGGTATTGGCCAAGCCCGGCAGCATTAAGCCCCTTTTGAACTTCAAAGCAAACGTGTATGTGCTGACCAAAGAAGAAGGCGGCAGGCACACCCCGTTTTTCAACGGATACCGTCCCCAGTTTTACTTCCGGACCACCGACGTGACCGGAGTAACCACCCTGCCCGAGGGAGTGGAGATGGTCATGCCCGGGGACCATGTTGAGATCGCCATAGCCCTGATCACCCCGATCGCCATAGAAGAGGGACTGCGCTTTGCCATTCGCGAAGGCGGCCGCACTGTCGGCGCCGGCGTTGTGACCGCGATCACGGTGTAAACGGGTATAAAGTCATTACAAGCCGTTTGTGTTTTATAAGTTCTGCGGTGTGCCGGCAATCCAGCATGAAATTTACTGTGCTGGGTTGCAGTACATCGCATATTTTAACTATTCAGGGTCGGAAACAGTTTGACCCGGTAATAAGTGAGACTATTGACATCCCTTTTTAATTGTGTTAAATTTGATAGGTAAAAATTTCATAAAAAAAAGCACCTAATTTTTTTTTGGCTTTAGGGGAGGTGGCTCTAGTGAGAGTCGGAGTTACGATGGCCTGTACTGAATGCAAAAGAAGGAACTATACTACTGAAAAAAACAAGAAGAACGATTCCGGCAGGATTGAAATGAAAAAGTACTGCAGATTTTGCCATATCCATACCCTGCACAAGGAAACCAGATAACGCCAGGCCTGTCTTCAAAGATGAATCGCGCCTGACAATTCTGATGACCAATGACCAACTGGAAATGCAGGATATAACGATGTCCAAAGTCTGACGCCTGACGGCCAAATTAAGACATACCACAGCGAAACGGGGACACTTCTCCATCAAAAGCATTTCTTTGAGATCAGAGGAATATCCCCATGGCCAGAAAATGTCAATGATGTAATGGCACCAATTGATCAGCCGCATCTAACTGTGATGGAAAACAAAGAGAAATATCATGTTGGACGCAAATATTTTATAAAATTTAAGGATGTGGCGTTGCATGGTTCTTACAAAGAAGCAGGACAATGGAAGCAATAATAAAGGGCAGGGCAAGAAGGATACCAGCCAAAACGGAAATACCGGGAAAGGCCTGGCTCTGAATAAAGATAAAAAAGAGGCTGTCAAGAAAGATATTGCCTTAATTAAAGATAAGAAAGACACTGCGAAGAAAGAAATTAAAAAGGATCAACCGGCCAAGAAAGAAAAAGTCAACTATATTGAACAAGTCCGTAAGTTTGTCAAAGGTGCATATAGTGAACTTAAGAAGGTTAACTGGCCCGGCCGCAGGGAAATCATTATTTATACCACAGTTGTAGTCGTGGCGGTATTGTTTGTGGGGCTTTTGATCTGGCTTTTTGATTCGGCGCTGAGCTCAATCCTGAGACTTATTATTAAATAGATAAATTCCTAAGGGGGTGAGGGACCTTGCTTGAAGAATGGTCCCTTGTATTTTATGGATAAAAGCTGGTATGTTGTACATACCTATTCCGGTTATGAAAACAAGGTGAAAGCGAACCTTGAAAAACGCATAGAATCAATGAATATGGAAGAGAAAATCTTTCGCATTCTTGTTCCCATGGAAGATGAAGTCGAGATAAAAGATGGGAAAAAAAGGATATCAAAACGTAAGATATTTCCGGGCTATGTCCTCGTGGAGATGTTGATGACTGATGACTCATGGTACGTAGTCCGAAATACACCCGGGGTGACAGGCTTTGTGGGCTCAGGCTCGAAACCAATCCCATTAGATGAATCTGAGGCGAAACAGATTATCAAACAGATGGGCGTTGAAGAGCCTCGGATGCGAATTGATTTCTCGGTTGGTGAAAACATCCGTGTTATAGCCGGGCCTTTTGAAAATTTCATAGGACTAATAGAAGAGATTAACATGGAAAAAGGTAAAGTGAGAGTTGTTATCTCAATGTTTGGGCGGGAGACTCCCATTGAACTGGAATTTATACAGGTGGAAAAGATTTCTTAAACTCTTTCTATATGAGCTGTTGGTGCTGGATACCATTGATAGTTAATAAGTTTTTTACAGAACCTTGAGATAGTTATTTACCTGATTATGATAGCATGTGATTGAACTTCTCACATCTCACATCTAACGATCCAAGAAGGAGGTGTAAGTGCAAGTGGCAAAGAGAGTATCAGCAATCGTTAAATTGCAGGTTCCGGCGGGTAAAGCAACCCCGGCTCCTCCTGTAGGACCGGCTTTAGGCCAGCACGGGGTTAATATTATGGCCTTCGTTAAGGAGTACAATGAACGTACAGTTGCTCAAGTGGGACTGATTATCCCGGTTGAGATTACTGTTTTTGAAGATCGTTCCTTTACTTTTATAACCAAGACTCCGCCCGCGGCTGAGTTGTTAAAGAAAGCGGCAGGTATCGAAAAAGCTTCCGGGGAACCAAATATAAAGAAAGTTGCGAAACTCCCCCGCTCAAAGGTACGGGAGATCGCAGAGTTGAAAATGCCAGACTTAAACGCGGCCAGTGTTGAAGCAGCCATGCGGATGGTTGAAGGCACTGCCCGAAGCATGGGGATTGATATCGTAGAAGGATAGTAAGTGGGAGGAATATTTCCGCTAATACCACAGGGAGGTCGAATATATGCCAAAGCATGGCAAAAAGTTTACAGACGCTACAAAACTGATCGGCCGGAATCAACTTTATGAGCCGACCGAGGCTTTTGAACTGATTAAAAAGATAGCCCCGGCTAAATTTGATGAAACCGTAGAGGTAGCTGTTCGTTTGGGTGTTGACTCACGTCACGCCGATCAACAGGTCCGCGGCGCAGTTATTTTGCCTTTCGGTACTGGCAAGACCCGCACTGTACTGGTTTTCGCCAAAGGGGACAAAGTAAAGGAAGCAGAAGAAGCAGGAGCTGATTTTGTCGGGGCAGAAGACATAGTGGAAAAGATTCAGAAGGAAGGCTGGCTGGCATTCGATGTGGCTATAGCCACTCCTGATATGATGGGTACAGTGGGCAAACTGGGACGCATTCTGGGCCCGCGCGGCCTGATGCCCAACCCCAAGACCGGTACTGTTACTTTTGATGTAGCGAAGGCGGTAAAGGAAGTTAAGGCAGGTAAAATAGAATACCGGGTTGATAAAGCGGGTAATATCCATGCTCCTATCGGCAGGGTTTCTTTTGATACTGAAAAGCTGCTGGAAAACCTGCGTACCTTGGTTGACACGCTGGTCAAAGCAAAGCCCGCCTCGTCGAAAGGGCAGTATTTAAGGGGTATTTCTTTAAGTTCGACAATGGGGCCTGGTGTTAAGGTCAATACTCAAAAAGTGAACGCTTAAAACGGACCGGTACATTCCTCAGCCTGATATATTTCTCAAAACTGAGGTGTGTCCCCATTCCTTAATAAAGTTGCTGTAGACCGCTGGTGCTTTGCATAATGGCTGATCGCCGCCAGCTGAGGCTTGATTTTCCTGCGTTATAATAACGTACGGGCCTCCGCAGCATGTCTGCGGAGGCCTTTTCAGTCGTCAGAGGTCAGAAGTCGGAAATTTCGGCTCAGGTAATCTGACTTCTGATATCCGATATCTGACTTCCGAGAAGGGAGGTGTTTAAAGAAGAATGCCTAAAAGCAAAGCTGAAAAAGAAAGCTTAATCCTGGAGATTAAAGAAAAATTTGAAAGTTCTAAGGTTGCCGTCCTTACCGATTACCGGGGTCTGAATGTGGCTGAAGCGACGAAGCTGCGCCGGAGGCTGCGTGAAGCAGGCTGTGAGTTTAAGATAGCAAAAAACTCTCTTACCAATCTGGCTGCCAACAAGGTAGGGCTGGAAGGGTTGGAACCATTCTTAGAAGGACAGATAGCAATTGCCTTTGGTGCTGATCCGGTGGCGCCGGCGAAAATTCTTACTGATTTTATCCGCGAGATAAAAAAGATGGAGATTAAGGCCGGTGTATTGGAAGGCAAGGTTATTGATGCCAAAGCAGTTAAGGAACTGGCTGATCTGCCTCCGCGGGAGGTTCTCCTGGCCAGGGTTTTGGGTGGAATGCAGGCTCCGTTGTACGGTTTTGCAGGTGTGCTGCAGGGCACACTCCGCAGTTTTGTTTATACCCTGGAAGCTGTGCGCAAGATGCGTGCGGAAGAAGCATAAAAAATATAAACATTAAAAAATTAGGAGGTTTGATTAAATGTCTAAAGTCCAAGAAATACTTGAAGCTGTAAAAGGAATGACCGTATTAGAATTGTCTGAGTTGGTTAAAGCGTTTGAAACTGAGTTTGGTGTCAGCGCTGCTGCTCCAGTTGCCGCGGCTGTCGCTCCTGGTGCGGCCGCTGCTGCTGCGGAAGAAGTTGAAGAACAGACAGAATTTGATGTCATCCTTACAGGCATTGGCGAAAAGAAAGTCAATGTTATTAAAATTGTCAGGGAAATTACAGCCCTCGGCCTGAAAGAAGCGAAGGATTTGGTTGACAGCGCCCCCAAACCGGTTAAAGAGAAAATCACCAAAGAAGAGGCAGAAGCTATTGCAGCCAAACTCACCGAAGTTGGCGCGACCGTTGATATTAAATAAAATTTTTACCTAAAAAATCAAACACAAAAGGGCCAACGGCCCTTTTTGTGTTTGATTGCGGCGCTTAAAATATGTTTAAATTATTAGGGTGTTCCTCTGTAAATGTCTTGACAGAGAATATCCGTTATGCTAGAGTTATATAATGTCCTTAACTTATAGTGCGATAGTATTTCTATTTTTCATGGCATAAAATGTATCTTATTCCTTTTAACAGGAAATGTATTTTAGATAGTCAGCATATTTAAAGAAAGCGAGGTATTGTAGAGAGCAATCCTTGCTTTTCCCTTGTTTATCATGATAGAAAAGATCCCCGACGCTATTCTTTTTGAAAATTATTTGTCGTTAAAACCGAGAAAATTACCTTTTTATATAAAAAAGAGAATTTTTATTTTATTTTATGACGGGGGTGTGGTGCATTAGATGGTTTATCCTGAAAGAGTAGGGACCAGGATACGTTATGATTTTGGCAAATTAAAAGAAGTGCTGGAACTGCCCAACCTTATTGAAATTCAGCGTAATTCTTACGACTGGTTTTTAAGAATGGGGTTAAAGGAAGTTTTTCACGACATTTCCCCTATTCAGGACTTTACCGGTAACCTTGTTTTAGAGTTCCTGGATTACATTTTGGGGGAAACTAAATATTCTGTTGAAGAGTGCAAGGAGCGGGATTTTACTTATGCCGCGCCTCTGCGGGTTAAAGTAAGGCTTATTAACAAGGAAACCGGAGAGGTCAAGGAACAGGAAGTCTTCATGGGTGATTTCCCATTGATGACGGAAAAGGGTACCTTTATCATTAACGGCGCGGAGCGGGTTATAGTCAGCCAGCTTGTTCGTTCACCCGGTGTTTATTTTTCTCAATCAATCGACCCCACCGGAAAGTACCTTTATACTGCCACAATCATTCCTAACCGGGGTGCCTGGCTGGAATTTGAAACAGATATAAACGACCATATATTTGTCCGGATTGACCGTACCAGGAAGATACCCGCTACTGTACTGGTGCGGGCTTTGGGCTGTGGTTCCAATGCTAAGATTGTAGAGTTATTTAATGAAGACAAAAACATTCAGGAAACCCTGAGCCGGGACAATACGGAGAGCGAAGAGGAAGCCCTTGTTGAAATTTATAAACGTTTAAGACCCGGGGAGCCGCCTACAGTCGACAGTGCCCGCTCCCTCCTGAAAGCGTTGTTTTTTGATCCCAAGCGCTATGATCTGGCCAATGTGGGACGTTATAAAATTCAAAAAAAGCTTAAGCACGGCATCCTCTATCGTCCCACAGAAAATCCTAGCGGCGAGACAGAGATGGATCCTTATCTGAAGAAGGAAGTGCCAAAAGAACGCGAGTTTGCAAGGGAACTGACAAAGGATGATATATTTGATACTGTCCGCTACCTGCTCAAGCTGATGAATGGCGAGGGACAGGTCGATGATATCGACCATCTGGGCAACCGCAGGCTGCGCTCCGTAGGCGAACTGTTGCAAAACCAGTTCCGGATTGGCCTTTCCAGGATGGAGCGGGTGGTTCGGGAAAGAATGACCATCCAGGACGTTGACGTAATCACACCACAGGTCTTGATTAACATCCGCCCTGTAGTGGCATCCATCAAAGAGTTCTTTGGTTCAAGCCAGCTTTCGCAGTTTATGGATCAGACAAACCCACTGGCTGAACTCACACATAAAAGGCGGCTTTCGGCACTTGGCCCGGGCGGTCTTTCCAGGGAAAGAGCTGGTTTTGAGGTCCGTGATGTCCACCATTCCCACTACGGCAGGATGTGCCCTATTGAGACCCCTGAAGGTCCCAATATCGGGCTGATCGGATCACTGAGCACTTACGCCCGGATTAACGAATTTGGCTTTATCGAAACACCCTACCGCAGGGTGGATAAGGAAAATAAGCGGGTAACCGAAGAGATTGTTTACCTTACCGCTGACGAGGAAGAAGATTTTGTTATCGCACAGGCCAACGCCCCACTCGATGAGGCGGGACGCTTTACAGAAAATAGGATCAACGCCCGCTCCCCGGATATTGTTGTGGTTCCGGCGGAAAAGGTTGATTACATGGATGTGTCGCCCAAGCAGGTGTTCAGTATAGCGACGGCGCTGATCCCATTCCTGGAACACGATGACGCCAACCGGGCCCTCATGGGTGCCAACATGCAGCGTCAGGCCGTCCCCCTTTTAAAAGCACAGGCGCCACTGGTGGGTACCGGTGTCGAGTATAAGGCTGCCCGGGATTCCGGGGTAGTGGTACTGGCAAGGAATTCAGGAACTGTAGAGAGAGTTACGGCAAACGATATTGAAATAAAATGTGACGATGGTAATCTTGAAAAGCGCAAGCTTTTAAAATTCACACGCTCAAACCAGGGCACCTGTATCAACCAGAAACCTGTGGTTATGAAGGGCGATCGGATTGAAGCAGGCCAGGTTATAGCCGACGGCCCGTCAACAGACAAGGGAGAACTTGCGCTGGGCCGGAATATCCTGGTGGCCTTTATGCCCTGGGAAGGATATAACTATGAAGATGCTATCCTGATCAGCGAGAAAGCTGTAAAGGAAGAGTATTTCACTTCAATTCATATTGAGGAATATGAATGCGACGCCCGGGACACCAAGCTTGGCCCGGAGGAAATCACCAGGGATATCCCCAATGTAGGCGAGGAAATTCTAAAGGACCTTGATGACAGGGGTATTATTCGTACAGGGGCAGAAGTGCGACCCGGGGACATCCTGGTGGGCAAAGTAACGCCCAAGGGAGAAACCGAGTTAACCGCTGAGGAGCGCCTGCTGCGGGCCATTTTTGGTGAAAAAGCCAGGGAGGTCAGGGATACATCCCTGCGGGTCCCCCACGGTGAATCAGGTAAAATCGTAGATGTTAAAGTTTTTTCCAGGGAGGCCGGCGACGAGCTGCCGCCTGGAGTGAACCAATTGGTACGGGTATACATTGCCCAGAAGCGCAAGATATCTGAAGGAGATAAAATGGCCGGCCGCCACGGCAACAAGGGTGTGATTGCCCGGATATTGCCCGAGGAAGACATGCCATTCCTGCCTGACGGCACCCCTATTGAGATTGTACTGAACCCCCTGGGAGTTCCTTCCCGGATGAATTTGGGACAGGTTCTGGAGGCCCACCTTGGGTGGGCGGCCAATACCCTTGGATACTGTGTTGCCACACCGGTTTTTAACGGCGCACGGGAGAGCGATGTCCTGGATAAACTTAAAGAAGCGGGGCTCCCCGATAGCGGAAAGATAACCTTATATGACGGGCGTACCGGCCAACCCTTCGACAACCAGATTACTGTGGGTTATGTGTATATGCTGAAACTGGCCCACCTGGTGGATGACAAGATACACGCGCGTTCCACCGGACCATATTCTCTGGTGACCCAGCAGCCCCTTGGAGGCAAAGCACAGTTCGGAGGCCAGCGCTTCGGGGAAATGGAGGTTTGGGCTCTGGAGGCTTACGGCGCCGCATATACCCTGCAGGAAATACTAACTGTCAAATCTGATGATGTTGTAGGCAGGGTTAAAACGTATGAGGCCATAGTCAAAGGGGAGAACGTCCCTGAACCGGGTGTTCCTGAATCATTCAAGGTCTTGATCAAGGAATTGCAGAGTCTCGGTTTGGATGTAAAGGTGCTTTCTGAAGATGAACGGGAAATAGAAATCAAAGAAGCTGAAGATGATATAACCGAGACCGCTAAAGAACTCGGTATCGATATCCAGGAAGAGGAAAAGGCCGTTCTGGAAGTTGAAGACTACGTAGATGGTGAAGGTGATGTTGATAGTGATGAAGTGGACGGTTTGACCGAAGAATTTCTGGAAGAGGATTTTGAACTGGATGAGGAATAGCTTGAAACGTGAGATTTAAGATATGGGGCGTGAGAAAAAACGCTCACGCCTCATTTAATCTGCTAATAATACAATTTTAGTATACGTAATTATTGGGATATAAGTACAGGAAAGATCAAATGGTGGGTAGTGACGATACTTTAAGTGCCCTTTCAGTTTTTGAGAAAACACAAAAGACCCATGTCTCACAATCCACAACCCACGACTAATAAGGGGGCGTTCTTTTGCTGGATTTGAATAATTTTGATAGTATCAGGATCGGTTTGGCTACACCAGCGCAGATTCGCGACTGGTCCAGCGGCGAAGTGAAGAAACCTGAAACTATAAATTACCGCACCTTGAAACCCGAAAGGGACGGCCTATTTTGTGAGCGCATTTTTGGCCCTACCCGTGACTGGGAATGTCATTGCGGTAAATACAAGCGCGTGCGCTATAAAGGGGTCATTTGCGACAGGTGTGGCGTTGAAGTTACCCGTTCCAAGGTGCGCCGTGAAAGACTAGGCCATATTGAGCTGGCTGCGCCGGTTTCTCACATCTGGTATTTTAAGGGGATCCCCAGCCGGATGGGCCTGTCTCTTGACATGTCTCCCCGGTCACTGGAAAAAGTCTTGTATTTTGTTTCCTATATAGTAACTGATCCTGGTGATACCGGCTTGATTAAAAAACAGCTCCTGAGTGAGACAGAGTATCGCGAATGCCGGGAAAAATACGAAGGGTCTTTTAAGGCCAGCATGGGAGCAGAAGCGGTTAAAAAACTCCTCGATGAGATTGATCTAGAAGAGCTTACCAAGGATCTTCGCCAAGAACTAAAGGAAGTCACCGGCCAGCGCAAGATCAGGGCTATTCGCCGCCTGGAAGTGGTGGAAGCCTTCCGCAAGTCCGGGAACAAGCCCTTTTGTATGGTCCTGGAAGTGGTTCCGGTAATTCCCCCCGAGCTGCGCCCAATGGTACAGCTTGACGGCGGCCGTTTCGCCACATCAGATTTGAACGACCTCTACCGCCGGGTGATCAACCGCAACAACCGTCTGAAGAGGTTGTTGGATT
>Ga0209429_10002688_pt1 | contig 10368 bp, 10 predicted proteins | sample BarGraNGADG00212_3_FD_184493 | JGI IMG/M metagenome (GOLD analysis project Ga0209429, IMG submission 184493) | Arctic peat soil microbial communities from Barrow, Alaska - Barrow Graham LP Ref core NGADG0004-212 (SPAdes) (version 2) | ecosystem: Environmental > Terrestrial > Soil > Wetlands >... | reverse complement strand
TGACCTCGGCCGCCTGTGAGACATCGCAGGTGAAGTGGCGGTAGTGCTCCGCCTGCAGGTCAGATGGTTGACGACTGCAACCAACGACCGTCCAGCCAAGGGAAAGGTAGTGCTCAGCCAGATGGCGACCAAGGCCGGCCCTGGCTCCAGTCACGACCAGTACCTGTTCCTGGATCACTGTTGCACTGCCTGCACTACTTCGGTGACATACCGCTTGATCGATCCAACGGTTGCAAATGGTGATCCTTGAGAGCTCGTCCCAAGTCCTGCGGCCAAGGAAACCACAACTCCCAAGTCGGATTCGATGGCTCCCTCCAACTCAGCAAGGAGCGCAACGAGCGCCAAGGAGTCAAACGGCCCTTCAGGGCGTTTTACACAGGCTGCATCCTCGAGGACGACCTTGTCATCGACGATACCTGCCTCATTGATTGACTCGATCGAACGCTCAACCAACTGACGAATCTTCTCGTCCTCATTCTCCATTGTCATCACATCCTTTCAAGGAATTGCCTGTGCTATGTCTCCACGGAAGACCTAATCATTGTCTCGTTCGACTAAGGTTTGCTCGCTATTGCGATCTTCGCCGCTTCCAGGACTGCCAGCCCAAGCTGTTTGGCTCGTCTACGGCCTCTGGCGAGCAAGACGTCAGTTGGTTCGCGAATCGAACTCACTGCAAGAGTCTCGTGCATTCTCGCGGCAAGTTGATTCGAATTGCCAACACGGAAGAAGGTGACACCAGCATCGTTGATCTCGCGATTTACATCGATGTCACTCACCAAGGCAGGGACCCCCAAGCCGACTGCTTCCCACACTGACCCGCCACCGGGTCCACCTTCGAACAGCGTTGGCTGTACGACGGCAACAGCCCCCCGCATCAAAGCCATCTGGTCTGCCTTCGGGATGAACCCCAGACATCTGACGCGTTCTGCTATGCCCAGCGACCGGACCTCGGCCATGAGGTCCTCGAAGTACCCCGGTTTGCGATAGTCGTAGGCGGTCCCCGTGCAAACCAGCCTCACATCGTGTTCATCCCCGGTCAGCAATGAAAGCGCTCGGAATGCCGTCGGATAATCTTTGTGAATGAAGAACTGATTCGAGATCATGAAGTAGCGTCCCCTTACATTGTATCGCGTCTGCGCATCTTCGATTGACGTGGCAAACCATGTTCCATCAGGCGCCGGGGCGAATGGCAGTGCGACCACCTGGCATCGATATCCGGGGAAGAATCGGTCGATGTCCACTTGGACACTTCGGGAGGCCACAATAGCAACAGATGCGCGTTCAAGCATTGTCTTAAAGTGCTCATCGCGCTCCCTGGCTTGCTGCCGGCTGAAGAAGTCGGGGTAATGTCGATGCTGCAAGTCCCACAAGTAGCCAACCCAAGGAGTCGACGAACCAAGTGCAACAGGCGAGCTCACGGGCAAGACCACGTCGCTTCCGCATGCCGCGATGGCCGATGCAATACCTGATTGACCCGGCCGATGGGAAATTACCGGAACTGAAGCGGGTGTGTTGCCAAACAGAGACTCCAGAACGACAGGGCGCGCAAGGGGCCGGGGCGGGCGCACGAAAATGGGTCTGGTGCCATGTATTACGCTCAGCGCTGCATGCTTCGCTGGGCGCAATACGTTCTTCGTTGCTCTCAGGAAAGCGCTCTCTTCGGCCGGGAGCAAGAGGGACAGGTCCAACCTTTGTTCCGGCGCGATCTCTTGCAGGCCACTCAGGACGGACCTAAGGAACCCTATACCACCACCCCAGCCAATGAAGCTGTCTCCCAAGACTGCTATTTTCAACTCAGCGCCTCAGTCAATATACTGTCACACTCAACCGTTATGCCATCTTGTATTAGCACTATCACAACTCGCGCATCTGATGGTGACGTATGATATCTGTGATCTGGGATACCTGGTCGATGGTAAGCCCAGGGCCGCTCGGGAGATTGATGCCACGCTGTCCAATGCTGTCCGCAATCGGGTGTCTCTCATTTTTGTCGCAGTACATGGGCATCGTATGAACGGGGTAGAACACAGGACGGGTTTCGATGCCACCAGCTGACAACACAGCTCGTAGTGGCTCCCTTTCCTCTGCAAGTGATACGAGGATCGAACACATCCAGTATGAACTGCGCACGTCACCAATCTCGCGAAGCATGGTAACGCGAGTCCCAGCGAGCGCCTTGGCATACCAGTCAGCAATCTGTCTCTTGGCCGCCAGTATCTGATCGGCACGTTCAAGTTGTGCCACTCCTATGGCTGCGCAGATGTTGGTCATGCGGTAGTTATATCCAATTACGTCGTGCCAATACTCGCGACCATTTGCCAAGCCTTGTCCCTTGTAGTGGACTACCCGTTCGTGCAGAGCTTCATCATTTGTGATGACCATGCCACCTTCACCCGTGGTTATGGTCTTGTTGCCGTAGAAACTGAACGCCGCCACGTCCCCAAAAGTGCCAACGAAGTGTCCGTGGTACGTACTTCCAAAAGCCTCAGCACAATCCTCGACCACGAACAGGCCGCGCTCATGAGCTACTGTCATGATTCCGTCCATGTTGCACGGATGCCCGTAGATATGGACGATCATAATCGCCTTCGTCCGTTCAGTCATCTTGGCCCGAACGTCCTTTGGATCCATCTGCCATGTATCCATGCAGGAGTCAACAAAGACCGGCGTTGCTCCAGTATATCTGATAGCGTTCACCGACGCGATGTACGTGAGCGTGGGCACAATGACCTCATCACCAGGACCGATACCCAGAGCTACAAGTGCTAAGTGTAAGGCAACTGTACCGTTCGAGACAGCTGTGGCATATCTAACCCCGACGTACTCGGCAAATCGGTTCTCAAACTCGCTAACAAACCGACCCTTAGACGATATCCATCCGGAATCAAGACACTCATCAACGTACTTGCGTTCATTGCCTTTCAGTAACGGCTCATATACAGGAATCATCGGCTCACCTGCCTCCCTTGTCTGATTCTGTTCGTCCATAGACATCGTCCATTCTCTCGATATCATCCTCCCCGACGTACTCGCCATTCTGAACCTCGATGATTTCCAGCGGGACTTTGCCAGGGTTGCCCAGACGGTGCAAGGTCGTCTTGGGCACGAAGGTACTTTCACCCTCGTGGACAAAGAACGTCTTCTCGCCAATGGTCACCTGAGCGGTGCCATGAATGACGACCCAGTGTTCGGTCCGATGAATGTGGCGCTGCAGGCTGAGCACCGCTCCGACGTTTACGACGATGCTCTTGATCTTGAACCTGCTGCTCTCCTCCAGTATCCGGTAGGTGCCCCACGGACGAATGGTTGTCGTGTGCTCGTGAACCTCACGCCGACCGCTGGCTTTAAGTGTCTCAAGGAGTGCCTTCACGTCTTGGCTACTTCCCCTCTGGGCCACAAGAATGGCGTCATCTGTCTCAATAATACTCAGGTCCTTGACACCGATCGTCGTGACCAGCCGTTTGCGTGAAACAACCAACGAGTCTGTGGTGTCAATAGCAACAACATCCCCACTGAGGGCATTGCCGTCAGTGTCCTTGTTCGTGATCGCATAGACAGCATCCCAGCTCCCAACATCGTTCCATGTCAAGTCCATGGGGACGACTGCGACATGCGATGCTTTCTCCATGACCGCGTAGTCGATGGAAATCGAAGGCATACCGTCAAAACTGCTCATGACTTGGTCGTATCCTGCTGCCAGTACATGCGCTATGTCGGGCTGGTGTTCAACAAGAGCTGCGATCATGTCCCGTGCCGTGAAACAGAACATTCCAGAGTTCCAGTAATAGTCGCCCGAAGCAACATACTTTTCGGCCGTCACTGCATCTGGCTTCTCGACGAACCGCACCGCCTTCAGGACACCGTCACTCAGGTGCTCGCCAGCCTGGACATACCCGTAGCCTGTCTCGGGACCTGTCGGTTTGATACCAAACGTCACCAGGTAACCACTCTGCACCGCCTGTTCAGCCTGTTTCACATAGCCGACGAACGCATTCACTGGCTGAATAACATGGTCGGAGGTCATGACCAGGAACGGCTCCTCAGGTGACACGTGCAGCTTGTCCTTGGCATACGCGAGAGCCAAGCCGATGGCAGGTGCCGTATTGCGGCCGACAGGCTCGCAGATGACATGTGAGGGAGCCTGACCAGTGATCTCCTGAAAGGTATCCTTGACGAAGAACAAGAAATCCTGGCTGGTCACCGTAATGATATCTTCGGGTTGAGCCAGCGCCTGCGCGCGAACATACGCGCTGGCCAGCAAGGATTCGCTGCTGCCCGGCAATCGCATGAACTGCTTGGAATAGAGTTCGCGCGACATCGGCCACAGCCGCGTACCACGGCCTCCGGCCAGGACAATGACTTTCATTGCAGACCTCCTAGACTCATTTCGCTTGGCTTGAAGCCCCAGCGCCACAGTGGACTCTCAGGTGGATTGCAGGTTGTCAAGGAACGCTCCGATGCACTTGCTGCCCATGCAGCAATCGCAGTCTGCGTCGCATTGCCCGCAGCACTCGTTGAGGATACACGCGCGTAACGGGATACATCATCCACCGAGGCATCACAGAGATGATCACGGCCAACCACCAAGGGGCAGAAACGGCTGCCCGGAGGGGCACCTGATCGACATTGAGCCGCTGGAGCGTCAACTCCCCTTGCACCCGCAGCTCCACGAGGCCTCCTACATCGAAGGGGCCTCCGCGCTCTGACTTGCTCCTCACCGCCTGCAGCTTGTCGTTGGCCGAGTAAAGGGCTGGCAGACTCATGACCGCGTCGTACCAATTGCGACCCCAAGTCTCCAAGCAGTAGCCAGCCCACGACCACACCACATGATTCTCCCTCGCGAACTTCCCTTGTTGGATGAGAACTCGACCGGAAAACAACACCTGAGGGACCGGCAGTGAGGCCAGATAAGAGAAGAGAGCGACGACCTGTGGAAAGTCTCTACTAGGAGGCTGCACGTGAAGCATATCGATCCACGCCTGTCGCGGCAACACCGTGGCACCGCAAAGAGTGGTGTACCATCCCAGCTCCCTCAGGCAAAGCTGCGGCACGGAGTACATCCTTTCGACAGTTGAGACAAACTGATGCGGGCAATTCACAACGAGAGCGCTAGGATGCAGGCGGACCAGTTCATCGACCACGAACTTCAACGCCCCTGGGCACAAGATGTACTTGTCGCCCAGGGGCCAAACGTAGCGCGCGCGAGAGGACAGCACAACCCCAGTCAGATTGTCTCGATAGCCAATATCTCTCGTATGACGCATGATTTGCATCCAAGGATACTGATGCTTGAGCGTTTCCAGTGCCTGATATGTGCCATCGGACGAACCGTTGTCCGAAACACACACGCCGACACCTAATGCGTCTGCCTGCGGCAACACCGATTCCAAGCACTCCTCAAGCACTAGTCTTCTATTGTGCGTGGGAATACAGATCGTCAAGAGGCGCGTGCCTTGCTCACATGCTGGGTCCACTTCACGATGAAACTCCATAGTCTCTGCCATGTCACCTCACGTCTCTGTGCGTACTGTCGATTCGCCCAACCATGTCACCAGACTCCTGGAGGCAATCCAGCCCGGCAGCACCGGCACGGGTGACCGGGGCTCCATTACTTCACGCTCACGGTATGGACGACCACCCCACGCGACGTTAACTGTGTGTCCAGTCGCCTGACGGTACAGTTCAACGACGTCCTTCAGACGCACAAGCGACCCCGAAGACAGCCGGTACTGTGACGGCGATGGCAAGTGTCCAGTCAACAGACCGTCGGCAGCCACTTCATAGCCATGGACCACGTCATCCACATGCAACAGGTCAAGGAGCTGCTCGCCGGGAGTCAGCGCCAAGGTCTCGCCCCTGCGAGCCGCACGAGCCAACAGAGTCAGTAGCTTCGACCGTCTGTCGCCCGGGCCATATGTATCAGGGAGTTCCAACGTCACGGCCTGCAAAGCACGAGCCTCACAGTAGAACTGTAGAACGTCTTGGAAGGCCTGCTTCGTCGCCGCATACAAGTAGACCGGACTGTACTCTCTGCCCTCGTAGTGCTGCGATATCGTGCCTGTGTTCACGATGACCGACACGCCGGCGACAGCCATGGCCTCTAGGAGCTGTGTGCCGAAGAGAATGTTACTACGTATCATCGGTTCGACATCGGCAGCAACGTAGTCTGTAATGACCGCAGATGCAAGGTGAAAGACCGCTAGTGGACGGACACTGCCAACAATATTGATGAGCCCGCTGGTACTGCCGTCGTGCTCATGTACGTTGCTGCTCCCGAGAACGTCGCGGAGAGTTGTTGCGTTCGACAATGGGCGCACGATAGCGTGTGTCTCCCAACCGCCGACCATCAGGCGTCGTACGAGATGTTCGCCAAGGAATCCCGTCGCACCAGTAACCAAGGCCACACGCGCTGGGCTCACGATTCCTCCTGCCAATACGCGAAGAAACTCTCCAGCTTCATGAGCATCAGCACCCGCGAACGCAGTTCAGCAGCACGTGGATCCGCGTCGCGCACGGGATTTGGCAGCAGGTTGTCCAAGACGTCCATGTTCACACCGTGCCTCGCCGACCCATTGCAGCCCAGGAGACACCCTTGACACGTGCTGATTGGACGTAGCGACCAATGTCGCGTACCGTGAGGGAGGCTGCCTGTCCGGCGTTTTCCATGGTCAAACGGTACCACGCCACCGTCTGACGAACGGCTTCGCCCACATCATACACCGGACGCCAGCCCAGCTGCGAACGGGCCTTGGTGCAATCCAGCCGCAGAATGCCTGCTTCGCTCAAGGCCTGTGCAGAAGTGGCTGTCTCAAACCGCGCTGCACCCCCCCACGCCTGACACACCTGGCTGACCAGCTGCTCGACGGACACGGCACTCTCGGGGTCTGGACCGAAGTTCCACGCTCCACCGTACGTTGCGGGATCTCGCGCCAGCAGGGCGCCCAGCCACAGGTACCCGGACAAAGGTTCCAGGACATGTTGCCACGGGCGCACTGAACCAGGATTGCGTACGACAATCGGGTTCCCCTTGGCCAGCGCTCGCATGCAATCCGGTACCAGACGGTCGACTGCCCAGTCACCCCCACCAATAACGTTGCCAGACCGGACTGAGGCCACGCCGGCCCTCTTGCCTGGTGTCTCTCCTGTATCAAAAAACGATGACCGGTACGAAGCAACCACCATTTCGGCTGCAGCCTTGCTGGCGCTGTACGGGTCATGGCCACCCAACGCATCCGCCTCGCGGTAGCCGTACTGCCACTCGTTGTTGGCATAACACTTGTCGGTGGTCACAATGACGACCGACCGCACCGAAGGACAGTGCCTTGCCGCCTCCAGCACGTTGGCTGTGCCCATGACATTGGTCTCAAACGTTGTCAGAGGATCGGCATACGAGGGCAGTACCAGGGCTTGTGCAGCCATGTGGATAACCACCTCCGGGGCAGCCTTCGCCATTGCTGTCTGTACGTCCTGACTTCTCCGAACGTCGCTCCGCACATCCTGGATCTGCCCCGACAGACTAAGGGATTCATACAGTGATGGCTGTGTTGGCACGCCGATGCTGTATCCGGTCACCTCCGCCCCCAGCAGAAGCAACCATTGCGTCAGCCAGGAACCCTTGAATCCGGTGTGTCCCGTGACGAAGACGCGCCTACCGGAGTAGTAGCCGTCGAACAGCTGTTCCATTCCGGGCTCCGTCATTTCCAGACCTTCCAGGGCGCGCGTCCCTCAGACCACAGTTTCTCCAACGAGTTCTTGTCTCGCAGGGTATCCATGGGTTGCCAGAAACCGTCGTGTACATAAGCGGACAACTGATGATCGGCTGCCAGGTGTTCAAGCGGCGAGCGTTCCCAGACGGTCGCATCGTCCTGGATGTAGTCGAAGATGCCAGGTTCGAGCACGAAGAAGCCGCCGTTGATGTAGCCACCGTCCCCAGGAGGCTTTTCGCTGAAACTCGTCACCATATTCTCATCTCCGAGGTCCAGAGCGCCAAAACGTCCCTGTGGTCGGACAGCAGTGAGTGTCGCCAAGGTACCAGCCCTCTTGTGGAAGCCAACCAGTGCCGCGATGTCGATGTCGGCGACGCCGTCTCCGTAGGTCAACAGGAAGGACTCACCATCTACGTGCGACCGGATGCGCTTGATGCGCCCGCCTGTCATCGTCTCCTCACCGGTGTCGACAAGGGTCACATGCCAGTTCTCGGCGCGCGAGTCATGCAGTTCCACCTTGTTGTGTTCGAGATCGATGGTCACATCGGACATGTGCAGGACATAGTTGGCGAAATACTCCTTGATGGCATACCCCTTGTACCCGAGACAGATGACAAAATCCTGGATGCCATACGCCGCATATGTCTTCATGATATGCCACAGGATAGGCTTGCCCCCGACTTCGACCATTGGCTTCGGGCGAAGAGCCGTCTCCTCGCTCAGCCGGGAACCGATTCCTCCTGCAAGGATGACTGCCTTCATGACTCCTTCGCCCGGCGAGCCTCTGCCTCCGCTGCGCGCGCGGTCTGGATGTAGTCAATGAGAAAGGCCAAGAGGATGCTCAGAAGGAGCGCAGCTACCAGCGCGACAGCGACGGTCGTCGACCGCCCTCCGGCGTCCTTCTCATTAGCAGGAACTGCCCGCCGCTCGATCTGAATGGGAGACTGAGAATCGTCCGTCGACGGTGACTCCAGTTGAGCAATTGTCCGCTCGCACAATGCCTTGAGGCCCGTCTTGGTTGTGATGTCAGCCGAAATACTGGAAACATCACTCGTCAGAGACTCCCACAGCGGGTTGACCTCCTGTGACACCATAGATAGCCCGGCAAGGTCAAGCACGCTCTGGTTGGATGTGGCCTTGGCGACATCCAAGAGGGTCTGATCGTTTACAATCGACTGTTTTGTCGTGAGTACCTTGGGTACCCCTACCAGTGCAGTGCGCTTGGCGGCCAATGCGGTCTGCTGCGCCTGAATGTCGACAACCATGGCCCGGAGGTATGGACGGAAATTACTCAGCTGCTCTGCCACCAGTATCCCCTTGGCCCCCTCAACAAGCTGCTCTGCTATGGCGTTGGCGACAGCGGCAGCCAAGTCTTTGTCCCTCAGCTTCACGTCGATTGTGATTATGTTGGTGTCTGTGACAGACGTGACCTTGACCGCTTGGGCAAGAGTACTTGCCGTCTCACCAGACAACTGCAGCTGTTCGATGACCCGTCGATAGAGACTCGGATCCTGAGCTAGATTCACATAGGTTGCTACCGTAGCGACCGACTGATTTGCCATCAGGGTAGCCAGTGGACCGAGGTCCTGGGGAACCACACTTTGCTGAGAGACCACACTTTGCTGAGAGACCACGACTGTCGCCGTCGAGGTGAACGTGGGCTTGATGGCAAACAGCAGGACGCCCGCCACCACAATGGTGGGTATCAGGGTGACAGCCACGATGAGTTTCCACCTTCGTGCCAAGACCTTGAACACATCCATCAAAGGAAATTCATCTTCCATAATTGTCCTCCTTTACTGGTCGCCCGAAACCTGACCCGGTCTTTCTATCAGTATACGTCTGTTTCTGCAATCGGGGTGATTCATTGCCCTACCTGGACTGGAGCGCTGACGGCAATGAACGCGTATCCTCTGCCCGATCCCGCCATGAGCTTGGGGGCCTGAAGATACACATAGAAACGGCAAGAACCCGAGGGTATAATCGCAGGAACCTGCCATGTCAGGCTGCGAACCGAAGACTTTAGACCATCCGCTATCAGGATCCACTCGCCGGTCGCGGCGGTAGCATAGACGGTCTGCCACTCTAGTCCCTTCGTTACGCCGGTCACATTCCATGCCAAGGCAACAGTGCCACCGGGAACGACATTTGTGCCAGCTACTGGTGAGGCCCACTGTGCCACCGGGACAAGACGCTGCAACTCGGCGGCAAACGCCGATCCATTCTGCACATTCACAGAGGCGTCAAACAAGGCTGCGATGAGCTTGCCCTGTGCCCCGGTCTTGCGATACACGTCTGCCAGTCCAGACCACCCTATCTGCTGTGACGGGCTAGCCTTGATGGACTGCCGGAAGGCTGCCTCGGCGGCGGTTACATCTCCTTTATCCAGAGCTATCTGGCCGGTCACGTTGGCAATGTCATAGTAGGTGGGATCCAGACGCCGTGCCTGGTCGAGTGCCTGCTCAGCTAACTTCGTGTTGTGGTTGAACGCGATCTGCGCATGCGCCAGCGACGTCCAGGTGCCAGGGTCGATGAGGTCCAGGGTCGTAAGCTGCTGGAACACGTCGATCGCATCCTTGTCCCCATGCTGGTACAAGAACTGCGCATACTGGATCTGGATGGCCGGGTTGAGCGGGTCCAGGGCCACCGCACGCTGATATGC
>Ga0209429_10002687_pt1 | contig 10368 bp, 9 predicted proteins | sample BarGraNGADG00212_3_FD_184493 | JGI IMG/M metagenome (GOLD analysis project Ga0209429, IMG submission 184493) | Arctic peat soil microbial communities from Barrow, Alaska - Barrow Graham LP Ref core NGADG0004-212 (SPAdes) (version 2) | ecosystem: Environmental > Terrestrial > Soil > Wetlands >... | reverse complement strand
GAAGGCTGAGAGTTCTCACTTCACCATGGGTGAGCTGCGGCACAGCCAGCAGAAGAGCATCGAGTGGGCGAAAGAAATCGGGATCACGCAGATGATCACCGCCACCCTGGGTGAAGGGAACGGGGGCAACAACCCGACGCTCGATCAAGTGAAAAAGGCAGGCGACGAATACAACAAGATCGCCGCCGTGGCGGCGGAGGCAGGCATGCAGCAGGGCCTGCACAACGAGGGCTTCGAGCTTTCGAAGGTCGAGGGCAAGCTGACCTACGACCGGTTGTTTGACCTGCTCGATCCCAAGCTGGTGAAGTTCCAGTTCCAGATGTCCACGATCACGGCCGGTTTGGTCGGCGCCGAGTACTTTCTGAAGTACCCCGGCCGGTTCAACTCGATGCATCTGCAGGACGTGGACATGAACGGCCCAGTTCCGGCTCCGTCGTCAGCGGGGCGGCGCGGGGGGCGATACCCGCAGGTTGCGGTTGGTCAAGGCTCCATCGATTGGGTGAAGACCTTCACCGCGGCGACGGTGGGCGGGGTCAAAAACTACTTTGTCGAGCAAAACTGGGAACTCACGCAGCAGAGTGTTGCCTATCTCAAAACCCTGAAGGTTTGAGCGCAGCCGGTCGAAATAAGCCTGGTCAAATCGCGTCAGATCGAATTTCAATCCGCCGTCGGTGGCGTGCCCGGGGCCTGTCCTCGGCCAGGGAAACGGGCTGACCGTGAAATCAGGCGGAGCCACCTCCGCTGTCGGCAAGCCGCGGAATTTCGGCAGTTCGACACACCAGAGCAAAGTGAAATTATGTCCAGGTGCCTCCAGGAACCTGACGAAAGCGTCGAAGTCCAGCGGCCGCACCAACCCGTCGGTGCCCCAATCCTGAAGAGTGTTCCATGAATGGGACCCGCACAGAATCAGCGGAGCGCCGTGGGCGTCTTCGAAGTAATTCGCATTGTCGAGAGGAATTGGGCGATCGCTGGCAATCCCTGGCGGAAATCTGGCGCACGAAGCAACTGCAATACTCCTGGCTCCGCTCACTGATGGCCAGACACGAGGATTTCTGGCAGATCACCGGGGATGCGCTCAACTTCACGAAGCCCAGCCTGAACTTCGAGAACCCGGCGCTGCGCACCCGTTTGATGGATTTGCACCTCACTCTCGATGCTTATCCAGAAGTGCCGCAAGTGCTACGCGTGCGCATCTCACTTTTTTCCGACACCCAATACCTTGTGGACCTGGAGCGCGGACATTCTTGTCCGCCTCTTCGTTCGGGTCAACGCCCAAGCGGACAGGAATGTCCGCGCTCCGACAAAAGTGAGATGCGCACGTGCTACGCCGGCTGCAAGATTCGGGCCGACGCACGGCCATTCTTTCCATCGGGTCGTCACGGATGCTGAATGCGGCAGTCGAGCATGCCGGCATCGCGTCGCTAATCGATGCTGTAATTGTTAAAGGACAAAAAATGAACCGCCGAAAATTCCTCCAAACGAGCGGCCTTGGATTCGCCGCCATCTCGCTGACAAAATTCCCAAGCTTTGCCGCTGAACTGGCCGACCAGAAAAAACGGGTCGGGCTGATCGGGAGCGGGTGCTGACGCCCAAGCCAAGTACCCCGTTGACAGCGACAAGTTCCCGGAAGACAAGACGGAGAAGAGGATCGAGTATCACGTCGCGCCCGCCATCCGCGAACACATGAAGGACCTGCTGCAATGCATCGCCAGCCGGGGGCGTCCCCGGGCGGATATCAGCGAGGGGAGCGCGTCAACCGCCATATGCGTGCTCGCGAATCTCTCGCTGCAATTGAAGCGCAGCCTGACGTGGGACGAGGCCAAAGGCCAGGTGGTGGGCGACGAAGAGGCCAACAAGCTCTTGACGCGCTCTTACCGGGCTCCGTGGGTGCACCCGTCGCCGGAGAGGGTTTGAGGATATTTGAGATTGCATGTGATCGTACCGTATGACACCAGCATACCATGCGACATTTACTGACATTCGTCGTCACCTTCGGGCTGGCGCTGACCGTGCCCGGGCAGGACTTCACCAGCCCGCGCCTTGACGCGATAACTTCGTGGATCGGTAACAGCTACGGTGGCGGGAGGAAGTGGGTGCAGCAGGATATTCACGCCATGGCGGTGATGCCGGATGGCACCGTTTTCACCAATGTCGGCTGGGATGAGGCGGGCGGAAACGCGGGCGAATTCCGTGATGGCGAACTGGTCCGCTACGCGATGCACACGCATGGCTGGGGCTACCAGGGCGGCGAGGCTGTGGCCGCGAACTCGCGGTGCGTCTATCTGGGCGTGGAGGTGGAAAACGAGGGCGGCGGTCTCAAAGACCCGGGCACTTGGCCGCCCAAGGGATCAAAGTGGCTGGGCATCTCGCGTCGGATGCGCGCGGATATTGCGAAGGGGGCGCCCTTTACCGGCGGCAAAGGCGGGAAGGGCGATTCGCTAAAGGCGGCGTGCCTCGTCGTGGCGGAGGTGCCGGACAAATCGAAAGGTGCGATCGTCGGCATCTGCGCCGACGAGACGCGGCTCTACGTGGCCGATCCCAACACGGGGGTGATGAAGGTTTTCGACGCCGAGACGATGCAACCGGTCGCTGAGTGGAAGATCAGCCGCCCGGGCCCGCTGGTTATGGATCGATCAGGAATCATCTGGATGCTCCAACGCAAAACGGACGCGGCGTCGGCGCGGCTCGTGCGTTTCAACGCCAAAGGCCAGGAGCAGTTGCCGTTCACGTTCGCTCCCGATGTGGAGCCGGCCGCATTTTGCCTCGCGCGCGACGGCCGCGTGTTCGTCGCCGACGACAGCGCTGCGCAGCAGATCCGTATCTATGCGGTGAAAGATGGCATGCTTAGCCAGGTCGGCACCTTTGGCGAACGCGGGGGAATCGCGAGCGGCACGCCGGGCGCTTTCGGCGAGCGGAAACTCAACCACGTCACCGCTCTCGGCATCGACGCGAAGGATAATCTCACGGTTGCGCAAGACGCGCAGAGCGGCGGTGGGGGCACGGTGCTGGAGAGCTATCGTCTCCCCGATGGCGCGCTGAACTGGCGGCTCTTCGGCCTGACCTTCGTGGACATGGGCGACGTGGATGCCGCGACCGACGCGGATGTTTTCACGAAGGAGGAACACTTCCGACTCGATTACGCCAAGCCCCCCGGGCGCGAGTGGAGCTACGCGGGTTACACGATCGAGCGCTTCAAATATCCGCAGGATCCGCGCCTGCATTTGTGGTCAGCGGGCGCCTGGGTGCGGCGCATCGGCGGGCAGCGCGTGCTCTTTGTGAATGACATGAACGGCGAGCGCCTGCAGGTATATCGCTTTGCCCCGGAGACCGACGGCGAGGTCGCGATTCCGTCCGGCCTTTTCGCGAAGAATCACATCAAAGAGATGGACGGCTGGCCGCCGAACCAGCCGGAAAGCGGCGCCTGGATCTGGCGCGATGCCAACGGCAATGGCGCGTTCGACACCGGCGAGTTTGCGACCAATGGCGGCGGCGACGCGCCCGGCGCGCAAGGCTGGTGGGTGGATCGCGCGGGCGGCATCTGGCTCGCCACGGAGACGAAGGGCGCACGGTATTTCCCCGCGCAGGGCCTCGATGCGCGCGGCAATCCGCAATGGGATTTTTCGAAGATGGAGAGCTTTGCGCAACCCAACGACTTCCGCGAAGTCAAGCGCCTGCGCTACGACGCCGCGAGCGACACGCTCTATCTGGGCGGCACCACGGCGCAGGACAAAAATCAGCACTGGAAACCGATGGGGCCCGTGCTCGCCCGCTACGACGGCTGGCTGCGCGGTGCCCGCCGGTTGCGCTGGCGCGTCACGCTGCCCTACACGCAGGGCTCCAGCGGCCACGAATCGTGCGAGCCGATGGGCTTCGATGTCGCCGGCGATTTCATCTTCGCGCCCTACACCGGTGCATCGAAAAAGGACGGCGTGAAAACCGGTCGCGTGGAGATTTTCCGCGCCAGCGATGGCAGCGCCGTCGGCCACGTCGAGCCGGGCGAGGAAGTCGGCGAGGTCGGGCTGCAGGACATCCGCGAGACGCTCACCGCGCACCGCCGCGCCGATGGCGAATACGTCGTGCTCCTCGAGGATGACTACAAATCAAAGGTCGTGATGTTTCGGCTAAAAGATTTGAAATAACCGCCGTCCCGACCACCACGGGTGAGACTCTCGCCAAGAGAAACACAAAAGAACCATGAAGACTTTCAGCACGATCCGTATCGCCCTGGTCAGCCTGTTACTTTCGGTTTCGTCGGCATGCGAATCATGAATTCGCCATGCACCGCCAGCGCACGGGAACCCTTGAAAACTCTTGCATCGGTTTCTAGACCGAAGTATTGACGAATTGTAATCCTGCGTGGGCTTTACTCCTGGTTGGTTCGAATGTCGGCGAGTCAGGCCCGATCAACGTTCAAATCCGGCTACGGCCGAGGATGGAAAGTGTTATGACAAAAAATCAAAGCAAAGTATGGAAGCATATTCGAGGCGGTGTGAGCGTAGGCGCGGTGTTCCTGGCCCTGACCCTTCCTGCACTCGGGGCGGCACTGACAGCGGGGACCCCCATTTTGCTGGAGAACACAAAAGGGAATTTTGACTTCATCCGCATTGATACCGCCAAGCACCGCTTGTTGCTGGCGCATACGGGCAACAAGACCCTCGATGTGTTTGATCTGGATACCAAGAAATTGCTCAAAAGCGTGCCCACGGGAGCCGCCCAGGACGCCGTCACGGACGCCAAGAGGGGTTGGTATTACGCCTCGGTCAGCGCGCCCCCGCGGATGGCGATCGTGGATGCCGAGAAGCTGGAGATGATCGGAGAGGTCCCGTTGTCGGCGGCGGCGGATTTGATGGCTTTCAACCCGGAAAATGGCTTGGCCTACGTCTGCAACGATACGGCCTCAGAACTGTGGGTGATTGATCCGCAGGCGAAGAAAATCGTCACCACCATCACCTTTACCGGCAAGGGAATGGAAGATCTGGTTTTCGATCCGCCCTACAAACGTCTGTATCAAGTCCTGAAAACCGGTGACGGACTGTTCGCCGTGGATGTCGCGAACAACAAAATCGTGGGGAGCTGGACCACGGCTCCGGCCTCCGGCCCGCATGGCGTGGCGCTGGTTCCCGACGCGGACCTTCTCTTCGCGGCAGGCGCCAACGGAAAACTGGCCCTGATCAACCGCTCCACCGGCAAGGTCGTGGCGAGCGCCGACATCGCGGCCCGGGTGGATGAAATGGCCTATGATTCCGAGCTGCACCTGGCCTATTGCGCGAGTAGCCAGGGCCAAATCTCTGTGGTGGCTCTTGAGGGCGAGAAATTGAACGTGGTCGGGACCGTTGCCGCGGGCGGCAAGAGCGTCGTTGTTGATCCCAAGACGCATACCGTGTGGAACGCTTACTCGAAGGGCGATCAGAGCTTTGTCCAGCCATTCACTCCGAGTAAGCCATGAAAATGCCCCTCCTGTGTGTGCTGTTCCTAGCTGCTCTCGCCATCAACACCGCCGCCGCCGCTGAAAGCGAACCGCCGGCCAGTCCGGAAGTGACGGCCGCCATGAAGCCATACCTGGACAGCTACAAACTGGCCGGCGTCATCGGCCTCATCGCGGACAAGAGTGGCATGGTTCACTACAAGAATCTGCTCGGCTACGCCGATGTCGAGGCGAAGAAGCCCATCCACGAAGACAACGTGTTCTGGATCGCTTCCATGACCAAAATGTTTGCCGGCGCGTCCATCATGATGCTGGCGGACGAAGGCAAAGTGAGCCTGGACGATCCGGTCACGAAGTTTATCCCGCAACTCGGGAAATGGATGGTGGTTGAAGAAAAGGACCCGTCCCATGTGCTGCTGAAACCTCTGGTTCGTCCCGTCACGGTGCGGCATGTGTTGAGCCACACCAGCGGTCTCACCGGATCGTCCGAGCTGCAACAAGTCACCGGATCGGACAGCACGCCGCTGAAAGCGCGCGCACTAAGCTCGGTCACGGGTCCGCTGCAATGGCAGCCCGGCGACAAGTACCAGTATGGCAATCAGGGTATGAACATTGCTGCGCGCATCGTGGAGATCGTCAGCGGCGTGGCTTACGAAGAGTTCCTGCAAAAACGGTTCTTCGATCCGCTGGGCATGACCGAAACGACATTTTGGCCCAGTGAAGCGCAGATCGCCCGGCTCGCGGGCGCCTACGGTCCGAACAAGGAAAAAACCGGTTACGTCCGGGGCGGCCTTGGTTTCCTTACGAAGCCCTACAGCGATCGCGTTCACCGTTTTCCTGAAGCGGGCGGCGGCTTGTTCTCCACCACGCACGACATTCTCCGTTACGGTCTCATGCTGGCCAACGACGGCGAATTGGATGGCAAACGCTACCTGTCGCACGCCGCCATGGAAGAACTGCGGCAAGAACAAACCGGAGCGACCAAAGTCAATTACAGCCTCGGCTATCATCTGCGCAACGGCATGTTCGGCCACGACGGCGCTTATGGCACCGATTTGTCGGTGAGCCCGACCAACGGAATGGTGGCCGTCTTCATGGTGCAATGCCCCGGACCCGACCAGTGGGCCGCCCGCGACTTGTTTCTCAAAACCGCCACGCATATCTTTAAGAAGGATACTCCGTGAGTCCACCGTAGGAGACGACGCAAAAAATCAGCAAGAATGCCGTCCAGTGATCGGGCTGGGATTGGTATGGACCAGTACAGGCAGTTTTGGCGGCGGCGGGTACGGATTTTTATACAAATTCGACGGTAAGGGTGTCTATTCAGTGATGGCACTGGGTAAATGGTGCTGAGAGGTCAATGGCATCGCAGCAAAACGCAAAACTATGAAGACCACACTCAGATCACTGGAGGCGGTCATTCTTGGCGGCGGACTACTCATCAGCGGCTGCGCCAATAAGCAACTGACGTCGTTTCAGTCGCTTAAAAATCCGGAGCTTGCGGCCCGGTTGAAATCGTTCGTTGCGGAAAAGGAGGCTCAGGCGAACGGGGCGACGAACAAAATGCCATCCGAGTTCCAAGCGTTTTTTGCGGTGGCCGCCAAAGGCGACTGGCCGGCGGTCAGCAAGGCATTCATAGAATTGCGAAAGCACGCGGGACCCTACGAGCACTCCGGCAAAACAGATGAGCGTTGGCGTGACACAGCGTGGCAAGCGGTGGTGGAGACCTGGGGCGCGTTGGAAGCTTTCGGCGAGGGCGATGAAGAATATTCCCTGGTATTTGGCACCAACATCATCGCCTCCATCCCGGCGGGATGCATCTACTTCGGCGGCACTGATGCGGGACGTTTCATCATCACAGCGCTGCAAAAGTTACAGGTGCAGGCGGAACCCTTTTTCACGCTCAGCCAGGGCGCCCTGGCGGACGCCAGGTATCTGCAATACCTGCGCGGCATGTATGGCACGAAGATCTACACGCCAACGGACGAAGATTCGAAAAAAACCTTCCAGGATTACACGGAGGATGCCGCCCAGCGGCGGAGCAAAAATCAGCTCAAGCCCGGTGAAAACGTGACCGTCGGCGCGGATGGCAAGGACCAGGTCAGCGGCATGATGGCTGTGGTGCAGGTCAAGGGCATGTTGGCCAAAATCATCTTCGACAAAAATCCGGACCGCGAATTTTACATCGAACAAGGTTTCCCGTTCGACTGGTTGAATCCCTATCTGGAGCCGCACGGCCTGATTTTCAAACTCAACCACCAGCCGCTGCCGGGATTGTCCGACAAAATCGTCGAGCAGGACCACGATTATTGGCGGCGCCTTGTCCGGCCGATGATCGGCGACTGGCTGACCGACGACACGTCGCTCAACAAGATCGCCGCGTTCGCCAAAAAGGCTTTTGGAAAACAGGATTTCAGCGGTTTCACGGGCGATCCGCGTTTCATTCAAAACGCTTACTCCCACCGGATGTTTTCCAAACTGAGGAGTTCGCTCGCCGGGCTTTACGCCTGGCGTATGCAACACGCGACCGGCGCCACAGAAAAGGAGCGCATGGCGCGTGAGGCCGATTTCGCCTTTCGCCAGGCCTGGGCCCTGTGTCCGGACTCGACCGAGGCGGTATTCGGGTATGTGGCTTTGCTGATGGAGCAGAAACGGGTCGCCGACGCGCTTTTGGTGGCGGAAACCGCGGCGCAAATGCCGTCAATGCAAGGCCAGGAGGGCCAACTCATACGTGAGGTGGTGAAACAAATCCAGAAGGCGAAGCAAGCATCATCCGGCGGGAAGTAACGCGACCAACGGGATGGCGGCCGTTTTGCCAGGGAATTCTCTCTCCATCCGCCGTGGGCGAGCCCACCGGGGGAATTCCTAAATTCGCGTGTTGCCAGGAAGCTGGCAATGGAGTAGCAAGCAGTTCTGCCATGAAACAGAACTTTTTGAGGCGGTACCTGCGGCTCAATAGAGCCGTTCTTGCCACGGCGCTCGTCAGTGCCATCACTTTCATTCGAGCCGCCGAGACTCCACCCAAACCGCTCTTTCCAGGCATTCTGCCGGTGCGCTCGTGCGAGAGCCTGACGAACGTCTCGCTCCCGAACACCACGATTGAGTCGGTTGTCGTCGATGCTTCCAACGGCATGTGTCGGGTCACGGCCATCGTCACGCATCCGCCGGCGGGCGATCGGGTGAAGGTCTGGATCGGGCTGCCGCTTACCAATTGGAACGGACGATTTCAAGGCACCGGCGGCGGAGGATTTCTCGGCGGCCAACCCAACAGCTTGCGCGGGCTGGTCGCGCGCGGCTTCAGCGCGGGTGCGACGGACACGGGACACGAGGGCGGCAGCGGCAGCTTCGCGCTCGGTGCCAACGGGCGGCAGGACTGGCAGGCCGTCATCGACAACGCCTATCTCGGCATCCACGAAATGACGGTGGTCGGCAAGGCGCTCACGCAGGCCTATTACGGCAAGGCCCCGCGCTATTCCTATTTCGTCGGCGGCTCGACCGGCGGACGGCAGGGGCTCATGGAGGCGCAACGCTTCCCGGACGATTACGACGGCATCATTTCGGCGTGTCCCGCCATCAACTGGCACCGCTTCGTGCCCGCCAGTCTCTGGCCCGAGGTGGTGATGCTCTCGATGTCGAACTTCGTCTCGAAAGCCAAGCTCGACGCCGCCACCGCCGCCGCCGTGAAAGCCTGCGATTCTACAGATGGCGTGACGGATGGCGTCATCGATGATCCGCTTCGTTGCGCGTTCGACCCCGGGGAACTGGTGGGCACGAAGGTCGGCAACGAGACCTTCACCGCCGCTGACGCGGAGGTGATTCGCAAAATCTGGCAGGGCCCCCGTGGACAGGACGACCGTTTCCTTTGGTACGGCCTCGATCGCGGCGCCGACATGTCGGCCTACGCCGGCACGACCGGCTCGCCTTTGCTAGGCAGGCCATTCGGCATCGCGCTGGAGTATTGGATTTACTATCTCGCGCAAAACCCAAAATGGGACTGGACGACACTGACCCCCGCTGGCTTTGAACAGCTTTGGACCAAATCGGTGGAGCAATACGGTGCCGTCATCGGCACCGACAATCCCGACCTGACGCGCTTCCGCGATCGCGGCAGCAAAATCATCATCTACCACGGCCTGGCGGACCAGCTCATCCCGGCCGCCGGCAGCATCGAGTATTACCAGCGGGTCCAACAGCACATGGGCGGGCCAAAGAAGACGGCGCAGTTCGCGCGGCTGTTCCTGGTTCCCGGTGTGGACCACGGCTTTCGCGGCGCGGGAGCCACGCCCATCGGACTCAACGAAGCCATCATGCGCTGGGTCGAGGAAGGCAAGGCGCCAGACAAGCTGATGGCCGAGAAGCGCGATTCCACTGGCAAGGTCATCCGCACGCGACCGCTTTTCCCCTTCCCGAAAGTCGCCAAATACAAGGGAAGCGGCGGCCCCGCCGCCGCCGCGAACTTCGTGAGCCGGACGCCGAAGGAGTAGGACATTAATAATTGCAGACAGGATGAACAAGATGCACAGGATGATCATCGGCCCCGATTCACAGGGAATCCTGTCCATCCTGTTAATCCTGTCGCAGCTCAAGGCATTTGCGTACAAAGCATTCTGTCGCCTAAACAACAAACGGGATCAGAAGCACATAGGGCAAATTGGGATCGCTTTTCGAGCCTTGCAGGCGGTTTTTGGCCCTGTTTTTTGGCTGTAACGGCGAATGGATGCCGCTGTGGTTTTGCGCATGGCACGGGCAAATCGATTGCGAGGAGAATTCCAAGGGCATTGCAGGCATAAACGTCAATCCCGCCCTGCTTTGCCTTTTGCACCAACTGCTCGTGGGCTAGGCGCGAATTGAGATCGGTTCGCGGAACCGGTTCGGAGTGTTTAATAAACTGGGCTGGCGTCTGCCGCAGCGGATTCCGACGCTTGGCCGGGCAAGGGCGGCGG
>Ga0209429_10002686_pt1 | contig 10369 bp, 8 predicted proteins | sample BarGraNGADG00212_3_FD_184493 | JGI IMG/M metagenome (GOLD analysis project Ga0209429, IMG submission 184493) | Arctic peat soil microbial communities from Barrow, Alaska - Barrow Graham LP Ref core NGADG0004-212 (SPAdes) (version 2) | ecosystem: Environmental > Terrestrial > Soil > Wetlands >... | reverse complement strand
TAGTCTCTGAAAAGAATTTCAGAAGATTGGGAGGAAGGCTTGAAAAAAGATCGGTGAGTTCCCATTCACACAAATTTCCATCCGACTGATCCTGCGGGGGCATAATGATATGAAGCTCATTCGTGAGCGAACAGATTTGCTTAAGGACTCGAAAGGGAAGGGACTCAATAACAACAATCACAGCTGTATTTTCATCAGGTGAATCGGACATTCTCCGCAAAAGTTGAAGCAGGCGAACCAGGACATCTGTTCGGCAGCAAAGGATATCGTCAGCGCGGATCGGGAGACCAAAATGATAGCATCCATCCTGGCCCAACTGAACAAAATTCAGCAAATCGGAAGGTTCCATTTTTACATTTTCCAGCTGCAGCATAAGCTCGGAGATTCCGGAAGACAAAGTGTCACGCCCATCTTTGAAACCTGTTTTCCGTCGGAAAGGATTTACCATTCTGATGCCCGGCATCAAATCCAGCCGGATGATTCGAAGCCCTGAAGCCAGAAGTGCTTTGGTACAGCCGCAAGCATATTTCTCGCGGTCCGAACGATCTGCAAACGAAAGAAGGATGCGCATGTGTCCTTTATGCCGGCCAAATTCCTGCAGGACGGGAGACTTAAGAATACTTGCTCCGGCTGAAGAGTCAAATGCCTGCATGGCGGGCTGTTTACCGGAAACGACACGGGTAACTTCCTGTACTTTCCGGGAAAGCTCCGACCCGGTCATTTTCCTTCTGGTCTCGGAGCCCTGAGTCTGCAAAGGGATGAAGCATGGCTGTCCGGCAGTACAGGTGTGTTTGAAAAGCATCTCCTGATCCGTGCGGATTTCATCATACAAAATAACATCTTCAGTAAGAACAAGTGACGGATCGTTCTTGAGATCTTCGGGAGAGTAGAGCGAAATGCGGGTTCGCGGGATCAAATGCAGCAATCGCTTCGACATGCTGCGGGCGAAAACGGGATCCGGATCAATTATGGCAATATGTCCTTCCATATCGAATTGTGCCCCTTTCCATTTAGTGAAGTCATTGTATGATACAAAATCCGACTGAAATGAACGAAATTTCGACAATAGGTGACAATACAATACAAAATTCGACAATTTTCCAGAATTAGAAAAACAGAAAAAGACTCTTGCACCGGCTTTCTATAAATGTTATGATTAAAAGACAATTTTATATTTGTTCATCTCTTATCAAGAGTGGCGGAGGGATCTGGCCCTACGAAGCCCAGCAACCGCGGTAATGCAGCGGTGCTAATTCCAGCAGGTAATATACCTGGAAGATGAGGCGTTAAGTTTGTTTTAAATGAGCCTTCTCTTTTAGGGGAAGGCTTTTTTTATCGAAACGATTGGGGATAGAAGCCCAACAGTATGAAGGAGGACATAAAATGAGTATTAGAAAAACAGGGAAATGGTTGTTTTCATCTGAGTCAGTTACAGAAGGACACCCGGATAAAGTGTGTGACCAGATTTCTGATGCAGTACTTGATGCTATTCTTGAACAGGATCCAATGGCTCGTGTTGCCTGTGAAACAGCCTGCACGACTGGAATGGTTCTTGTAATGGGTGAGGTTTCAACCAACGCCTATGTAGATATTCCCAGTATTGTGAGAAACACAATTAGAGAAATCGGTTATGACGGTTCGGATTCCGGGTTTGATTATAAGACATGCGCCGTTCTGACTACGATAGATGAGCAGTCTCCGGACATTGCACAAGGTGTCAATAAGTCACTCGAAGCAAGGGAAGGAACAGATTGCGATGCGCTTGATACCGGCGCCGGTGATCAGGGAATGATGTTCGGATATGCCAATAATGACACTCCGGAACTGATGCCGCTTCCAATTTCACTTGCACATAAGCTGACCCGCCGCCTTGCCGAAGTCAGAAAGAATGGACAGGCCCCGTTCCTTCGTCCTGACGGCAAAAGCCAGGTAACGATTGAATATAACGGCAACATGCCCGTTCGAGTTGAAGCGGTTGTCGTTTCTACGCAGCACAGTCCTGATATTTCCGAAAAGGACCTTGCAGATCAAGTAATCAAACTGGTTATTGACCCTGTTCTGCCCCGTGAACTGGTTGATGCCAAGACAAAAATATACATTAATCCTACCGGACGTTTTGTTGTAGGCGGTCCTCAGGTTGACAGCGGACTTACAGGAAGAAAGATCATTGTCGATACGTACGGCGGATATGCCCGTCACGGCGGCGGGGCTTTTTCCGGCAAGGACCCGACAAAAGTTGACCGCTCGGCAGCATATGCTGCAAGATATATTGCCAAAAACATCGTAGCAGCCGGGATTGCGGATGAATGCGAAATACAGTTTGCTTATGCAATCGGTGTGGCGCATCCTCTCTCCGTGATGGTTGATACATATGGAACAGGTAAGATTTCGGATGAAATGATTACTGAGCTTGTTAAAAAGCACTTTGATCTGCGTCCTGCAGCTATTATCCGTGATTTGGATCTGCGTCGTCCGATTTACAAAAGGACGGCTTCTTATGGTCATTTTGGAAGAGTTGATGAGAGCTTTCCATGGGAGAAGACAGACCGGGCTGACATGCTGAGATCCGATGCCGGTATTTAAGATAACAATGAGGTAATGATTACCTGTGAATAGTGCGAAAAAAGAATCCGGAGGCGCAAAGCAGCCAGATAAGGCGGTCCGGCAAGTCCAGATGAATCTGCCGGCTGCGGCTACTGCTGTTTCTCTGGAAGCTTTCTGCGAGAACATTATTTTCCGAAACGAAGAAAATGGATATACAGTAGCGCTTTTTTCGAGAAAACAGAAGTCTGCAGGTGAAGCTGCAACTACAAAAACGGTCCATTCTGCTGCAGATCCGATAATTCGTGAGTTTACGGCCGTCGGTAACATGCCCTTTCTTGAGGCAGGGGATTATGCGGGACTTTCCGGAAAATGGGTGGTTCACAACTCTTACGGACAGCAGCTTCAGGTTGATCACTATGCACAGGTGACACCTCACAGCGCTGCGGATATACTGCAGTATCTTTCTTCGGGTTCTGTGCACGGCATCGGGCAGAAGACAGCAGAAAGGATCGTCAGCGCATTTGGTGAAGATACGATACGCATCATGCGCGAGGAGCCGGAAAAACTCTCGGGAATCAAGGGTATCACACTTTCCAAAGCAAGACAGATTTCTGCTCAGATCATGGAAAAAGGTGACTTTCAGGAATTATCAATGCTTCTTACTCCTTTCGGTATCGGGATGGGCAGAATACTGAGTATTTACAAACAGTTCGGGGCGAGTTCGCAGTTTGTTGTGAAAAACAATCCGTTCAGGCTTGCAGACGAAGTAGACGGTATCGGTTTTCGTACGGCAGATTCGCTGGCATCCCATTTCGGCTGCGATCCAATGTCACCTTACCGGATCGGCAGTGCAATCATGTTTTGTATGACACAGGCTGAAAATGAAGGACACACATACCTTCCGCTGCATTCTCTGCTGACAAGGACACAATCACTATTATCGGTGAAAACATTCGAAGCGCAGGATGAATCCGGATCACATACTGAACTTCAGGACGTTCCGGGAGAAATTTCGGATACGGGTCCGGTTGATCCCGAACAAGGTTTTCAGTCGAAAGACAAGATGACACATACTCCTGTATCAGTGCAGAGTGAAGGATACAGGCAATTGATAGCAACCCACAGGATTATTGCTTACCGGATGGATTCAAATGAAGAATTTGCACTGGTTACGGAAGAGGATTCATCTGAAAAGGTCCGTGTCGCAATGCCTAAAACGCTTGAGGCAGAACTTGCATCCGCCAAAATCATTGCACAGAAAGTGCAGAGCGGGGCAGTTTTTTCTGTTTTAGAAGAAACCGAGCTCAAGATGTCCCATTCCACTGAGCAAATGGGAATCGAGTTAGCTCCGGAGCAAAAAAAAGCCGTATTAATGGCGGCTACTTCTTATATCTCCATAATTACAGGCGGTCCGGGAACGGGCAAAACCACAATAATCCGTGTTTTGACAGATTATTTTCAGTCCAACGATAAAAAAGTCGTCTTATGTGCTCCGACAGGGAGAGCTGCCAAACGTATGTCGGAAGCTTCCGGAATTCCTGCACGTACCATCCATAGATTGCTTGAGATGGATCGGGGTGCAGAGTCAAACTCGTCGATCGTTTTTAAGCGCAACGAAGAAAACCCGATCGAAGCTGGTGCAATTATTGTTGATGAGACGAGTATGCTGGATTCCTTTTTGTTTTATTGTCTTATGCGTGCTGTCGATAAAAAAACGCGGATTGTTTTCGTTGGGGACAGCGATCAGCTTCCATCAGTTGGGGCCGGTAATGTGCTTGCGGATTTGATCCGTTCCGGTGTGATCCCGGTCGAAAGGCTTACACAGATATTCAGGCAGGCAGCGCAGAGCCGGATAGTTCTTAACGCACATAGAATTCTAAGCGGGCAGCCGATTCTTTTTGATCAGTCGCTGGAAAGCGACTGCATGCTGATTCATATGGAGTCCGCAGCACAGATAGCACAGGCAGTCGCCAAACTTTGCTCGCAGGTTCTGCCGAATGTCTACGGCATTAATGTCCTTCGGGATGCTGTAGTTCTGAGCCCGTCACGGAAGGGTCCGGCCGGGATAAATGCCCTGAATCCTCTTCTGCAGACTGCGGTAGGAAATACAGGGGAACCGCATTGTATCTCACACGGTTTTTCTTTTCGTTTACTAGATAAAGTCATGCAGACAAGAAATAATTATGATTTGTCCTTTATTAATCAGGATGGTACGCAGGGTTCCGGTGTGTTTAACGGTGAACTTGGTTATATCGGTGAGATTGACCTTGCATCTGACTGCATTACCGTAGAGATGGATGACGGACGCGTTGTTATCTATGACCGTGCCGCAATGGACGACCTGGAACCGGCATATGCAATGACTGTACATAAAAGTCAGGGAAGTGAATATCCGGTTGTAGTTCTGGCTATAGCACCCGGTTCACCGATGCTTAATAACAGGAATCTTTTGTATACTGCAATAACACGTGCCAGGAAAAAGCTGTTTATCGTGACATCCAGACGAACACTTGAAAAAATGACCCTCAGCTATGCCCAGAACAAACGAATGACATCTCTTTGTGAATTCCTGCGTATATATTTAAAATGTTGAAAAATTTTTTAAATTTTTTTGAGCGAATGAAAATGTTTGAGCGAATGAACGGTATCATGAACTATATTGTAGTTATATCTATAATCTATATTTTTCCGTTAACGCTGAAAAACGAACGATTCGTAGCTCGCCTAAATGGGTTTGTCGAACAAAGAGAGTCCGAAAAAGAAACAAAAGACGGCGACTGGCAGTGGCCAGAAGCCGTCTTTTGTTGATACGCCACGCATAGCGCTTTGCCTTATAGTGAACTTAACCTTTAATTCTTTAGAAGTGTCGTATACCGACCGGTACGTACGCGCTTGTTAAGTAAAAGTATAAATAAATGAACTTTTCAGTTTGTTCCTTCAGACGACTAAAAACAGGGCAGTTCGACGATATCGTTCATTTTGAATATGATGAACTCTATTCGGTTATGGACGTTTGAAATAAAGTTCATTTATGCACATTACAGTGGAGATAGTTATAATCTGCATAATCCGAATAGAATCCATTTCCAGGTATAGGAGGTGCAGATAGATCCTTAATCAGAATGTGCTCCTTGCCATGGCAATTTATGGCCATGAATAACTGTTTATTTTTTATTGAATTGTAATCAAAAGAAGTTATAATTATGAATAAGACAATTCATTCAAAGTCTTTTTTTTCTTTTCCAAATTCATCCGTCAGAATGAGAGGGCTACATATGAAAAAAACACTTCTACTCGTCATTATTCTTTCCCTGCTTTTTTCAACATTTGGTTGTAGGGAAAGCGCTCCAAGGAGCACCACAAGGAGCACCACAACCGCCGTCCGATATACTACAGCGGCTACAACTACAGAGGCTACAACTGCTGAAACGACTGTCAATAATGACATTGTCGGATCATGTACCTGGGAATATGCAGATAGTAACGGATACTCGTATAGTCTGACGTTTTCAGTGTATAATCCGATTTTAAATGCAGTGGCTGGAGAAACGAGTCATCCCTATGATAGTTCTAATAAACTGATGTCGTCATTTTATGATCCCAAAACTGACCTTGTAATTCCGGCGACAGTTTCGATTAAAAACACAACTAACAATTTTGATATTTATGCTAGTTTTAAAGGAACAATAACGGGCTCTTCGTCAGAGGACGTAATAATTGATGGTTGTTTTTCTGATGGAAATGAGGACACATTTCTTAGCGAAGAATATTATAGCGTCAAATGGGATACTCCTTTTCCATATAATACTACAGGAGTTAATCCCTTCTTTATAATTATCGTTGACTATTATTCGCCTAATTTTCCTAATGGTAATATGGCGTTGCTTGACGAACTAGCTTTTACGCCCATCAATTACAACGGCGAATATATATGCGATGATATGATTGGGGTTTTCACGCTCGCCGGAAACCTAACTAAGTATTAGTTCTTAACGCGTTATTCCGAAAGGTGCCGATATCAGCAAGGACGCAAAACAAGAAGTCAAACGTATAGAACAGTGACTGAAAACATATCCTCGGAGAATACTTTAACATAGGACACTACAAGAAGAATACGAACGAGTCACTTAACATATGCAAAACTTGATGTTTCAATCTACAAAGTCAAGATAAGAACCTCATCGAAGTTTACGCGTGAAACAGAAGGGTAACAAATATGAAAAAACGATAACCATATTTTTTTCTTGTTTTTGTTATGTTATTGACTATTTTTAGTATGCCAGTTAGCGTTTCAGCTACAGGCGACATTATTCTCCGAAAATTAATTGAGCCCAGTGAGTTGGAAGCACGCAAACTTCTATGGAAAATACAACTATCATAAAACTCCAGATGGCATTGATCTCGCTAAAATGTGGATTGGGTGAAGGCGTTTATTGGCGATCCTAAATAGAGTGTTGTTTGATATCACTCAGTTATTCACAGTTTAATTGCTAACTGACATTTCGGGGTTTTAGTTAAACTTACCCATTATCCGTTCGGGAAGATTTTAACCCGTAAGCATGTCCTTTTTATACAAGTATTCCACATGAGCACTTCAGCAATTTCATTTTTATACAAGTATTCCACATGAGCACTTCAGCAATTTCATTTTGTGTCGTGATCTCCTCAATAATGGCTTCTATCAATTTTAGTTCCCGCGAATTTTCTTCCAGAGACAGTGTTAAACAATCTTTCCCTGAAAACAAAAAAGCGGCAAGAAATATGATATATTATAATTTATAAGAAATTATTTATTAGAAAACAGCGGGTTCATAAAACCCTAGTACTCTGTTAACTCTTAAACTGTGGATAAAGTCGTTTGAGCTTAACTCTGGCATTAGGGGTTGTGAACTGCCAGTCTACGCCCTTTTGCATATTGTTCCGTGCTGTTTCCCAATCAGCAAGCTCTTGTTGCAGGGAGGAGATGTTGTCGATTCTTCGATTCAGACATTGTTTGGTCATAACACTTAATTCGATTTCAGCGATGTTGAGCCAGCTGCCATGTTTAGGTGTATGGTGAATTTCCAGCCGTTTGGCCAAGCTGCGGGCAATATCGGGTGGGAAGGATTCATAAAGCGAGGATATGGAATGGGTATTAAGGTTATCCATGACCAGACGGACCTTCGGGCAATCCGGGTAGTCAACCTCCAGGAGGAGGCGAATCTGGTGTGCCCAATCAATCTTGGTCCGATGTTTTTGCGGTTCTACATGCCGCCATCCTGACAACGCTTCCGTGAACAAAAAGATGCAGCAGGTGCCGTTACGAACATATTCATCATCTTCTCGTTTTGGTCGGCCTCGTTTCATTGGAATGGAATGTCGTTTTTCACCGAGGAGTTGGTAGGGCTTCTCATCCATGCAGATAACTGGATAATCGGCATCATAGGGTTGCTGATAGACGTCCAAAACATCCTCCATACAGGCAACAAAGGCCGCATTGTTTTGTGAGGCTATGACCCAGCATTTTTTCAGATGCGGTTTGAGTTCGTTTTTTTTAGGAGTTGACCAACCGCGACATATGAAATGCTGTCAATAATCTCCAGTTCAACGGCCTTGTCTGCCAGAAGGCGCAACGTCCACTTGCTGCGGCCTGGCGGTGGTTCATTGCAACTCAAGGCAATAATGCGGGCCTCTACATCACCCGTTATTTTGGCCTGAACAGGCGGCGTATCTCGTTTCTTTCTGCCAATGGCAACATCCAATCCTTTTTCGGAGTAGAGCTGACGGATGGTATGGACAGTCTGTTTCGATACATGCATGATCTCTGCAATTCCAGCCTCACTCATTCGTCCCTTCGTGTTGTTTTCGTCAGCTGCCAGCAGAACATTGGCGTGCATGATCGATTTAGCGGTAGCAGCCCCCTTGGAGATCAGGCTTTGTAACCTGTTTCGTTCCGTTGAAGATAAGCAAACATGATTTTTCACCTTTGGCATGCTATACACCTCGCTTCCTTAAGAATAGCATACCATTCAATAGGGCTTTAGAAAAAATTTAGTGTTAACAATGTACTAGTTAGAAATGGTGAATTGAAAAAACAAGTAATGATTAGATTGTTGAAATAAAATTATTTAGGAGGCGGAACATGAAAAGACTTTTCAAAACGATAGTAGTAATTATTATCATGTTTTTATTAACAGCTCTTTGCAGTTGTGATTCTTCGCTAAACGACTATTTAGCGCCAGTTGGAGCAGCTGAAGGAGATGGATATATTGATAAATCAGGACGCTATGTGATACTCCCACAATTTGAAGCTGCAGATGAATTTACGGAAAATGGCCTAGCACGTGTTCAAGATAAAGACACAGGGCTTTTTGGATATATCGACAAATCAGGGAAATATGTGATTGAGCCGCAGTTTCCCGCAGTATATACGGCTGACACTGCCGATCTATCTATCGAAGAAAAAGGGTTTTCTTCAAACGGTTTAGCACTTGTTTTAGATCCTAATAGTATGCTTTTTGGATATATTGACTCTACAGGAAAATATGTTATACAGCCTCGATTTTACTGGGCTCTTGAGTTTGCCGAGAATGGGTTGGCGGCTGCTATAGATGAGAATAGTGGTACCTGTGGCTATATTGATGAGACGGGGAAATATGTAATCGAGTTACAGGAAAAATCGAGGCTGTGTTCCTTTGCCAAGAACGGATTGGCGGCGGTTTTTAATGATGGGAAGGATGAAATGAGCGGTTTTGGATATATTGATGCGTCAGGCAAATACGTAATAGAGCCACAATTTGGTGACGCCGGTATGTTTGGCGAAAACGGTTTGGCGCCTGTTGAGGATGCGAATAATGGAAAATGGGGCTATATAGATAAAACTGGAAAAGTCGTAATCGACCCACAATTTGAAGCTGCAGATGAATTTGCGGAGAATGGCCTAGCATGTGTTCAAGATAAAGGGCTTTTTGGATATATTGATGCGTCGGGCAAATACGTAATAGAGCCACAGCTTAGGAGGATCGGTATGTTTGGCGAAAACGGTTTGGCGCCTGTTGAGGATGAGAATAATGGGAAATGGGGCTATATGGATAAAACAGGTAAAGTCATAATCACGCCCGCGTTTGAGTATTGCAAGCCCTTTACAAAAACGAAATAGGTGAATGTTGTTTCAAGAAAAAACACACAGGGTGACACCACTAATACTGTTTTAGATTCCTAAGGCAAATAAGGAGGGTACCCCATGAAAATTCAAAAACATTTTGTGGCGTATGTGGATATTTTAGGCTTTGGAAAATACGTAAAAGACAATCAGCAAAATCCGGAGAAGCCACTGAAATTGCTTCAGCAATTTATTGATATAGCCAAGGAGTTTAATGTAACGAACGAATTTAGAGTTACGGCTTTCTCTGATAACATAGTGATAAGTGTGCTGGCTGAAGAACCAATTCCAACACTAAGTTACGATCTTAAATATTGGATTTTTATTCCTTATATGAACAACGTACAAATGTATATGATAACGAACATTAATATGTTCCGGCTTTTCTGATCCGCTCGCGGCATACTAGGCAGCAGAGCCGGTTTTCTGACCCTATCCTTCGCTCGGCCAATATCATCGATGCGTTTTCTGTTCCTGACGAATTTGATTTGGAGGGACTATCCGTACTTCTGGTTGATGATGTGACAACAACGGGCAGCACACTCCATGAAGCGGCTGTGACACTATACCGAAAAGGCGCCGGATATGTTGCTGGAATAGCTGCTGCATCCGGAAGAATGTAAGGGATCAATATCGTTTTAATTTTGCAGTAATAATCAATAGACATAAAATGCCTATAAATGC
>Ga0209429_10002684_pt1 | contig 10371 bp, 5 predicted proteins | sample BarGraNGADG00212_3_FD_184493 | JGI IMG/M metagenome (GOLD analysis project Ga0209429, IMG submission 184493) | Arctic peat soil microbial communities from Barrow, Alaska - Barrow Graham LP Ref core NGADG0004-212 (SPAdes) (version 2) | ecosystem: Environmental > Terrestrial > Soil > Wetlands >... | reverse complement strand
GACATGGCTAAGAGCTCCGACCGGCTCGCCCTGACCCAGCAGCTCGCCGCCAACGCCGCCAGCCAGGCCGACCGCGACGCCGCGCAGGTGGACCAGACCGCGAAATCCTTGGAGGTCACCGCGAAAGAGCTGCGGTCGATGGCCTCGGACCTGGGGATCACCGGCAACGGTGCGGACGCCGCGGCCGGGGTCAGCGGACAGGCTGAACGGTGAACGTGCGCTCGCCGAGGCGGACCGTTCCGCCGGCCGGGATGGTGGTGCGCTCCCGTGGGGCCACCTTCGTCCACGTCCCATCAGGCCCGCGGACGAAGGTGCCGTTCGCCGAGCCGCGGTCCTCCACCCAGAACCCTCGGGCGTCGATGCCGAACCCGGCGTGCGTCCGGGACAGCGAACGGCCGGGGTCGTCGACCTCGATCACGTGGTCGCACAGCTCGCCGTCGGGCACCTGTGGCCGACGACCGATGAGGCCCGGCCCGGAGACCGCCGTCCGCTGACCCGTGTCCAGGATGAGCAGGTACGACGTCGCGGGGGCGGCCGGCCGGCCGGGAACCGGCGGCATCGGCGGCCGGACGGGAACCGGCGGCATCGGCGCCCGGACGGGTACCGGCGAGATCGGCTCCGCGGCCGCAGGAGCCCGCACGGCGGGAGGAGGCCCGGAGGGAGCCACCCCGGCTGCGGGAGCGGCAGGAGCGGCCGGAACCGGCCAAGAGGGTGCCATCGGCACGGCGACGGTGGGCCCGCCCGGCGCCGCGACCGGCGCCAGAGCAGGCGCCGACGCACTCGGCACCACCATTCGCACCGCTGGAGAGCCGAACGCCTCCGGCGCCACCCTCGGATCGAGCGCAGCCTGGATGCCCCGCACGTCGACCACGACGGTTCCGCTCACCCGGTCGTGCCACGCCTGACGGCGCCCGGAAGGGTCGAACCCGGCCGAGGCCACCACGAGCCACTGGCCGAGCCCCAGCACCAGGTGGCTCGCCCCCAGCACGAGCGCGCGGCCGACGGCGCGCCCAAGACCCGGCGCGTACGGGGTCTCCTCCTTGGCGGTGCGCAGCCCCAGCACGGCGTTGCCCACCGTCTGACCGCTGCGGGCCTCCCACACCACCAGCCCCAAGGCGAGCTCCGCCGCGGCGAGCCCGGCGTACACCAGGCTCCGGGTGAGCCAGAGCACCGGCCCGGCCACGGCAAGGACCGCGAGCAGGTCGAGGGCGTAGGCACCGACGCGCTGCCCGACCAGGGCCGGGACGACGCCGTCGAACGCCGGGCCGAGCGCGGCATCGTGCGCCGGGACGACGGCCGCGGACCCGGAAGCCGGCACCGCGCTCCAGCCGACCTCTGGCACAGCACCCGATCCGGCCGCCACCCCCGACGGCGCGCCGGCCACCCCGGGGTGCACGGCGACGGCGACGGCACCGGAGGCCCCGCGGTCCCGGCGGTCGCGACGGCGTCCACCGCCCCACTGCTGGCTCTCGTCGAGCACCGGTGCGATGACCCTGACCGACGTCAGTGCGCCGCCGCACCGGGTGCAGAACGCGCTGCCGGCGGCGACCGCGGCGTGACAGCTGGGGCAGGCCAGGTCAGGGGTGCTGATGGTCCACCTCCCGAGCGGTCGGACAGCGCGGCGCCCAGCGATCCGGGCGGCCACAGCGTAGCAACGGGCCCACCGCGGGACGCAGCTCCCCGAGCGTCATCCCCGCCTCAGCCGGAGGTCATCAGTCGGAACGCCTCGACCGCGCCCGCGCCGAGCAGAGCAACGGGCAGCGCAAGGACGGTCGCCAACCCCTCCGCGGCATCGGCCAGCCGGGAGAGGCCCACCGACCGCCACCCCCGCCCGATCGGGAGGCTGAGCGCGGCGACCCCCAACCCGACGGCCACAAGGAGGGCTGTCATCAGCGCGACCGTGCCGCCGCCCGCCAGCCCACCAAGTGCGGCCAGCTCGATCAGCAGAGCAACGGCGCCGACCCGTGGCGCCCAGTGCACCAGGACCCCGCGCTGGCTCCGGGGGGCGAGGCCGAGCACCAGCGCCACCAGCACGCACGCCCCGATCGACCCCCAACGGGTGAGCGCACCAGCTCCGGCGCCGAGCAGCACCACGGCAGCAAGGACCGGCGCCGCAAGGCTGAGCACGATCGTGCCCGCGTCCCGACGCCGCTCGGCGCTGCGCACGGTCCACGTCACCATCCGCTCGTTGACGGCGCCCAGCGGCTCGCTGGCGGGCGCGCGCACCGTCGACACCGTCCGGGCAACGAGCGTGACGTCGATCAGCTGGTCGTCCGGAACGTCGATGCACATCGTCGGCAGCGCCCGCAGGCCGAGCGGCACCGCACCCAGCAGCACCGCCGCCGGGAAGGTCGCCGGCAGGCCCATCAGGAGCGCGACGGCGGCCGTCGCGGCAGCCACCGCCAGCACAACGAGCAGGACGGCGGCCAGGTCGGCGCTCTCGTCCCGGTTACGTCGGCCCACCGCCCAGCGCACGGCCGTCGGCACCAGGGCGCCCACCAGGCCGGCCACCACCATCAACCGGCCGGCCCCGGGAAGCCCCGGGTCGATGGTCACCGCCCCCGCGGCCGCTCCGCCCAGCACTGCCACGACCGTGGGCCAGGCCGACGACGCGCCCGGCCGCGCCCGCACCAGAGCCAGTGCAAGGCTGGCCAGCGCGACGACAGCTGCCAGGCCCGCGCGCTCCTGGGGCCGCGACGTCGTGCCACCGGACACCACGTCGAGGCCCACCGTGACCGCGAGCACGACCGCCGCGACGCCGGCCAGCCCGAGCCACCACGGGGACGACGCCGGTCGGACCGTTGCCGGGTCCGTCCGGGTCTTCCGGGCCCGGCCGGCCGGTGCCGCCCGCACCGAGGTCACCACCGACAGCACCGCACCGTCGACCAGCTCGTCGCCGGTCGTCGAGTACAGCTCCACCCGCCGGCCGGCCGAGTCGACGATGGCCACGTTGGGGTCATCCAGGTCGACACCGACCTCGCGGAGCACCTCGTACAGCGGCACGCCGGACGGGATGGCGACGTCGAGGGTCCGGTCACCGACGCGCAGCCCGACACGGGACCGAACGGGTGCATTCACGCCGTCTCCCTGAGAACCTCGGGCACACCAGGACGGCCTCATATTAGGGTGTGCGGCGGGCCTGGAAGCCTCGTCGGCCGTGCCGCGCGCGAGGCGTTGCACGCACCGTGGCACCAGGTGGCGTCAGCCCAGAGAGAAGCGCGAGATGACCGCAGCCCTTCCACACAGCCAGCGGATGGCGCCGCCAACCGTCCCCACCGGGCACGTCGCGGTCCTCCCGCCACCGGAGATCACTCCGTCGGACGGCATCAGCAGCATGCTTTCCAGCATGCTGCCGATGCTCGGCAGCGTCGGCAGCATCGTCTTCATCGCGATGGCCCAGCCCGGCGGCAAGGGCATGCTCGCCGGCGGGATGTTCCTGGTCGCCTCCCTCGGGTTCGTCGGCGTCAACGGCTGGCGCCAGCGGTCCCAGCACCAGGCGGCAACCGTGGGGTCCCGCCGGGAGTACCTGGCCTACCTGGCGGACCTGCGCGACACCGTGCGGCAGGCCGCGCGCCAGCAGCGCCGCAGCGCGGAGTGGAACAACCCCGACCCGCGGGCCCTCGCGGTGCTGGCCGAGGAGCGCAGCCGCATCTGGGAGCGCCAGCCCGACCACGGGGACTTCCTCTACGTCCGGCTGGGCTTCTCCGACCAGCCGTTGTGCCTGGTCCTCGAGGCGCCGGAGACGGCGCCGCTGGCCCAGCTGGACCCGGTGGCGGCGTCCGCGGCGCACCGGTTCATGGTCACCCACCAGGTCCAGCACGACATCCCGCTGGCCATCGACCTGCGCTCCGCCGCGCGACTGGAGATCACCGGTGACGAGGCGGAGGTGCGGGCGATGGCCCGCGCAATGGTCAGCCACCTTGCCGCGTTCCACTCCCCCGAGCACCTGAAGATCGCCGTGCTGGCCGACCGGGATGCCCTTGCGGACTGGGACTGGGCCAAGTGGCTGCCGCACACCCAGAGCACCCGGGCGCGGGACGCCGTCGGGCCGGCCCGGATGATCGCCTCCTCGCTGAACGACCTCGAGGACCTGCTGCCCGAGGGCCTGCCGGACCGCCCGCGGTTCGGGCAGAGCGACACCCCCCTGCTGCCGCACGTCCTGGTGATCGTCGACGGCGGCGAGGTGCCGGCCGGGAACGCGATCCTCACTTCCGACGGCGTCCTCGGCGTCACCAGACTTGACCTGCCGGAGCGCTGGGACGAGCTGAGCGACCCGGGCACGCTGCGCCTGACGATCGGCTCACGGACCGCACGCGGTCAGCGCGCCGACAAGCGCGGCCGGCTGCCCGTCGAGGTGCTGCACCTCTCCCGTGCCCCGCAGCACGCCGTTGCCGACCAGATGTCCGTGCCGGACGCCGAGGCTGCCGCGCGCCGGCTCACCCCGCTGTACCTGGAGTCCGGGCCGACCCGGGACGACGCGCAGACGACCTCCGCCGAGCTGGTCGACCTACTCGGCATCGGGGACGTGCGCGACTTCGACCCGTTGGTGCACTGGCGTCCGCGCCTGCAGCGTGACCGGCTGCGGGTGCCGATCGGCCTGACCACCCAGGGCCAGCCGATCTCGCTGGACATCAAGGAGTCCGCCCAGCAGGGCATGGGTCCGCACGGCCTGATCATCGGGGCCACCGGCTCGGGCAAGTCCGAGGTGCTGCGCACCCTGGTGCTCGCCCTTGCGCTGACCCACTCCTCCGAGGACCTCAACTTCGTCCTGGTGGACTTCAAGGGCGGTGCGACGTTCGCCGGGATGGCGGACATGCCGCACGTGTCGGCGATCATCACCAACCTCGGTGAGGAGCTCACCCTGGTCGACCGCATGCAGGACGCCCTGCAGGGCGAGATGACCCGGCGTCAGGAGCTGCTGCGGGCGGCCGGCAACTTCGCCAACGTCACCGACTACGAGAAGGCCCGGACCGGCGGTCGCACCGACCTCGAGCCCCTTCCCGCGCTGCTCATCGTGGCCGACGAGTTCTCCGAGCTGCTCTCGGCCAAGCCCGAGTTCGCCGACCTGTTCGTAGCCATCGGGCGCCTGGGCCGTTCGCTGCAGATGCACCTGCTGCTGTCGTCCCAGCGCCTCGAGGAGGGCCGGCTGCGCGGTCTGGAGTCGCACCTGTCCTACCGGATCGGGCTGCGCACGTTCTCGGCGGCCGAGTCCCGGACGGTGCTGGGCGTGCCGGACGCCTACACCCTGCCCCCGGTCCCCGGCATGGGCTACCTCAAGCCGGACACCACCACGATGATCCAGTTCCGGGCCGCCTACGTGTCGGGACCGCCGAAGGCCCGACGCCGGACCGCCGCGGCAGCCGGCGGTCGGGTGGCCGGTGCGCGCCTCGAGCCCTTCACCGCAGCGCCCGTGCCGCGCTCGGCCGAGCACGCGGAGGAGGCACCCGCCCCCACCATCGCCGAGCAGGAGGAGACCCGGGCGACCTTCGACATCGCGGTGCAACGGATGGCCGGCAAGGGCCGCCCGGCGCACAAGGTGTGGCTCGAGCCCCTCGTGGTGCCGCAGACGTTCGACCAGCTGATGCCGGACCTGGCGCCCGACCCGCAGCTGGGCCTGGTCTCCGCAACCTGGCGCAACGCCGGTGAGCTGGTGCTCCCGCTCGGCATCGTCGACCGGCCGCTCGAGCAGCGCCGGGAGAACCTCACCATCGCCCTCGGCGGTGCGGCCGGGCACATGGCCATCGTCGGCGGTCCGCGCACCGGCAAGAGCAACGCGGCGCGCTCCGTCGTGACCGGCCTCGCCCTGACCCGCACCCCGCTCGAGGTCCAGTTCTACGTGCTCGACTTCGGTGGTGGCACGTTCAGCCCGTTCAGCCGGCTGGCCCACGTGGCAGGCGTCGCCTCCCGCTCCGAGCCGGACGTCGTGCGCCGGATCGTCGCCGAGATCCGCGGCATCGTCGACGCCCGCGAGCTGTACTTCCGCGCCAACGGCATCGACTCGATCGAGACCTATCGCCAGCGACGCGCCCAGGGCAGGGTCGACGACGGCTACGGCGACATCTTCCTTGTCATCGACGGCTGGAGCACCGTGCGCGCGGAGTTCGACGAGCTGGAGACGGAGATCCAGGCCCTTGCCGGCCGGGGCCTCACCTTCGGTCTGCACCTGATCGCGACGGCCAGCCGGTGGATGGACTTCCGCACCCAGGTCAAGGACGTCTTCGGCACCAAGCTCGAGCTGGGCCTCGGTGACTCGATGGACTCCGAGATCGACCGCAAGGTCGCCGTGAACGTGCCGAAGGACCGTCCCGGGCGCGGCCTGATCGTCAGCAAGCACCACGTGCTGATCGCGCTGCCGCGGATCGACGGATCCGGCGACGCCAGCAGCCTCGGCGCCGGCGTCGACCACCTGATCGAGACGGTCAACGCCGCATGGACCGGGCCCGCCGGGCCCAAGCTGCGCCTGCTCCCCGAGCGCATCTCGCTCGCCGAGGTCCGGGCGATGGCCCCGGGCGACGGCGCCCGGATCCTGCTCGGCATCGACGAGGCCGCGCTGGCACCGATCGGCGTCGAGCCGGCAGAGGACTCGCACCTGTACGCGTTCGGCGACGGCGGCTCGGGCAAGTCCGCGCTGCTGCGCGGGGTCGCGCTGGAGATCCAACGCCTGTACACGGCGAAGGAGGCGCAGATCTTCGCGGTCGACTTCCGCCGGTCGCTGCTCGGCGAGATCCCCGAGGAGTACCTCGCCGCCTACCTGACCACCCAGGACCAGGCCGCATCCGAGATGGCGGGACTGGCCGCGTACCTGCGCGGACGCCTGCCCGGACCGGACGTGACACCCGAGCAGCTGCGGTCGAGGTCCTGGTGGTCCGGGGCTGAGGTGTTCGTGCTGGTCGACGACTACGACCTGGTCGCGACGTCAACCGGGAACCCGCTCGTACCGCTGGTCCCGCTCCTGGCGCAGGCCGGCGACGTCGGGCTCCACCTGGTTCTCACCCGGCGCACCGGTGGTGCCGGGCGGGCGATGTACGAGCCCGTGCTGCAGGCCCTCAAGGACCTGGCGGCGCCCGGCATCGTGCTCTCCGGCAGCCCCGACGAGGGGGCGCTGATCGGCAGTGCCAAGCCGGTGCCGGGTGTTCCCGGACGGGGTCAGCTGGTCACCCGCGAGCACGGCCGCAAGGTGATCCAGCTGGCCTTCGAGCCGCCGACCCTGTGACAGCCAGCGCCCGGACCCCCGGCGCCGGCCCCCGGGTGGTCTCCTAGCCGTCGAGGACGGCGGTGCGGAACGCCTCCTGCAACGTGCCCGAGCCGAAGGCCTCCGGCGGCCCGGACACCGACACGATCACCCAGGTCCCCACCCGGCGCCTCCAGGACCAGCAGCAGCTCCCGCACGCCGTCACCGACCACCGCCCCGGCGACGTGCCGCTGCGCACCGTCCCACTGCACGCCCGGGACGGACGGGATGCTCGCGCCGACCGCGGTCAGACCGCCGTGCGTCCCGGCCTTGGTGGTCATCACGGTGACGACCACCGCCGTCGGCGCCACAACGCCCCACGCGCCGTCGATCACGGCCCCGCCAAGGGCGTCGCTGGTCCGCACCGGGTCGAAGTCCGACCCGGGCACCACCGACCACGGCCCGAGGTCATCGGGCAGGTGGATCAGGATCGGACCGAGGGCAGTCATCTCGACCGGTGGTTGCTTGTCGCGCGACCCGACCAAGGCAGCCGCGCCCCAGCCCAGCGCGAAGGAAAGGGCCGCAACCGCCACCAGCGTCAGCCGGGCCTGGCGGCGGGTGGACCGACCAAGGACCGGCGCCCGCCACCAGCGGCGGCGCGCGACGGGGCGCCGGGACCCGGGGGCGGTCATGTGACGCACGGTAGCGCCGGGCGGACCATCGTTCGGCGCCCATCACCCGCAAGGGTGAAGGGCAGGTCCGGGATGCGCTCAGCGACCCGCGCGGGCCGCCCGCCGTCGTCCGGCTCGTCGCGACCGCAGCGACGACGTCGCCCAGTGCGACCTGAGCCGCTGGCGACGCGGGATGGCGGCCCGCATCGCAGCACGCGCCACCTCGACCTGCTGCCAGTAGAGGTCCACGTGCTCCGCCGGTGGCTGGCCAGGACCGAAGACAGCCGCGTCAGCGCTCGCCGCGAGGCCGGCGACCGTACCGGCCACCGGCGGACGCCGCGACGACCGCCGCGGGAACACCTCGGCCAGGTGCACGGCCGTCTCGCGTCGGGTTGCGGTGACCGGCGCCGATCGACGCAGGTCCCGGGCCTCGTCGATCAGCTCGTCCCAGCCACCGACCACCCGGGTGACCGGGTCACCTGAGGTGCGACGCCGACGTCGACGACGTCGCTTGAGCAGCGCGATCACCACGAGCGGGCTGACGAGCAGGATGACGGGCACCCCGGCCGACGCTGCGACCATGATCACGGTGCCCCATCGGTCCACCGGGATCGGGTCCTCCGCGTGCTCGCGCGTCTGCGGCTGCTCGGTGTCGTCCTCGGGCGGCACCACCGGGTCCGGCGGTGGCTGTGGCGGTTGACGGACCTGCGGCTGCTCGGCGACCGGGTCCTGGGGGGTGTCCTCCCGGGGCGTCCTGCTCTCGTCGGGTGTCGGGTTGAACGCGACCCAGCCGTGACCGGCGAACTGGATCTCGACCCACGCCTGCACGTCGTTACCCGTGATCACGATCTCGTCACCGGCGCCCTCGGCCGGGATGAAGCCGAGCACGACACGCGACGGCAGGCCCATCTCCCGTGCCATCAGGGCCATCGCGGAGGCGTACTGCTCCCCGTCCCCGACCATCAGCTTCCCGGTGAGCAGGGTGGTGATCCGGTCGGCCCCGTGCCCCGAGAGTGACGGGTAGTCCGCCTCGCTGACACCGTGGCTGAACCATCCGTTCGCCAGGCCGGCTTCCAGGCTCCGCGCGATGAGCAGCGGGGACGACGCGGTTCCCGCGATCTGGCCGGCGAACAGCGGAACCGCCTCCGGCACACCGGTCGGCTCCGGCAGGCGGACCGTCCCGACACCGGCGCCGTCCAGCGCGCCCTCCTCGGGCACCTCCGGGACCACCACGTCGGCACTCCAGGTCGCACCGGCCGGCACACCGTCGGTGAGCACGGCGGTACCGGTCGCGTCGTTGTACCGCAGCTTCAGGGCCAGATCGGCGTCAGCGCCCGTGAACGAGAACCGCTCGGTGTACCCGACGGTCGGCAACCACACCATCGGCAGGTCGAGCACCTGGAACTCCACGTGCGCCGAGACGCCGGTCACCGAGGTGCTGATCGTCTCGCCCACCCGGCGGAAGCTCCCCGAGCCCTCCGCCTGCGCACTGCCGGCCACGTTCCAGACCACACCGTCGAAGGCGTCCATCGTGGCCAGCCGCACCGCCGCACCCTCGGGCAGCCCGCGCACGGTGAGCAGCGGGGTATCCCGCCACTGCTTGACGAAGGTGCGGAACGCCGACAGCGGGCTCGGGTGATCGCGCGGGTCGAACGGCGGCACCATCTCGTCCCGCAGCACGAACCGCGGGCTGGGGTCGGCCAGCACCGGGCCGCCCGCCACCCCGCCTCCGACGACCGCCACCGCCATCAGCACCAGGGCGATCGCCCGCCGCCAGGCCAGGGCCCTGCGGCGCCAGGCCGCCCAGGTCAGCAGGAGGGCGACCAGGACGACGCCCGCGGCGAGCGGCTGAACGGTCTGCTTGGTCCCAAGGAGCAGCGAGATGCCGAGCACGGCGGCCGGGACCAGCGCGGCCCAGGTCCGGCGCGCCCCGGGAGCCCGCACCGCGATGCTGACGGCCACTGCCGAACCCCCAAGGCCCAGCAGATAGGGCGCCACCAGGACGTCCGCTGCCGCTCCCAGCTGCGGGTCGAGGGTGAGCACCTCTTTCCAGACCGAGATGGCCCCGGCCAGAAGGGCCAGGACCGCGGCCGGGGTGGGCACCACCCGGCCCAACGCCATGGTGGGCACGGCGATCGCGGCCCCCGCCAGCAGGTAGACGCCCAGCACGACGCCGCAGGTGACCACACCGCTCCAGCGGCGGCGGGCGGCAACCGCGGCGGTCGTGGCACCGAGCAGCACCCCGCCGACGATCGCCGTGATCGCGGCACGAGGACCGAACACCGGCACCAGCGGGAGCAGGCACAGCCCGACGGCGGCCCCGAGCACCAGGGCGGCGACCAGCACCGGCGGTCGGCTCTCCCGGTGGGCGCGGCGGCGCGATGTGTCGGTCATCCGACGGCCACCCGACGCAGGACCCGCGGCAGGTCGAGCAGCGAGCCGATCCGGGCCATCGAGAGCCCGTTGTGCGTTGCGACCTCCCCGTCGGAGCTCCGGTCGACCATCAGCACGAGCGTGCGCACCCCGACC
>Ga0209429_10002683_pt1 | contig 10376 bp, 11 predicted proteins | sample BarGraNGADG00212_3_FD_184493 | JGI IMG/M metagenome (GOLD analysis project Ga0209429, IMG submission 184493) | Arctic peat soil microbial communities from Barrow, Alaska - Barrow Graham LP Ref core NGADG0004-212 (SPAdes) (version 2) | ecosystem: Environmental > Terrestrial > Soil > Wetlands >... | reverse complement strand
GTCCAATCCCGCGTACAACATCACTGGGGCCTCCCGGTGCTGGTTGCTTCGACAACCCACAGGTTGTCACCGGCGAGGCCCCTCTTCATGACATTCCATAGCGTGGGCGTGCGACCGCTCAGCGACCCCAGAGCAGGCGCCAGAGCCCCGCGCGGGCCATCGCGCGCCCGACGATCTTGTTCTTCGCCCGCCGGGCCATCCGGTGCGGGTTGCCCGACGTGATAGCCGAGACGTCGTTCGCGAGCCGGGCCGTCCGGTACAGCTGCGACACGAGCCCCCGTCGCCTCATGACAGCGCCTCCTCGACGAAGGTCGCCCGGGTCGACCTCGCTCGCCAGTTAGCCGAGGCGATCTGGCACGTCCTCAGGAAGAACGAACCCTTCCATCCGGCAGGCCCCGCGATCCGTTTGGTCGCTTGACGACCACCTATGAAATTGGGCCGCCGGAGCAGCCTCCCACGAGACCTTGTCCCTCTCGCAGAGGGCCATAGGAAGATGAGCGCTGCTCGATCCACTCAGCAACCCGACGGCCCCTGACACGGAGCCCTGGGCTCGATCACCAAGAGACCCATTGGCCATTGACGGCGGGGCCCCTCTTCATAGAAAACGGATCGTGTGATTGGCGCTCGAGATGCGCCACGCGGGCGTGTACGCCGTCGGCGACGTCACCGCGATCCGGCTGATGAACCGGCTGCTCCTGGCCAAGGCCGGCGTGTTCGCCGAGGCCGAGGCGAACGTCGCGGCCGAGACCCTCCGTGCCTTCAGGTGAGGAACGTGGTGGTCGCCAGGAGCGCGTAGATCGCGAGCAGGCCGAGGAGGGCCCAGCGAAGGATTCGGATCCCTTCGAAGCCGAGCTCGTCCCGACGGTAGCTTCGCACCGCCCCCGCGTAGAGGGTGCCGAAGATCACGAGCATCACGCCCGCGAAGGCGAACACGGCCAGCAGCGCTGCGAGGTTCACGTTCATCCCGCTCGCCCTCTCCCTCGTGGACGTCAGTACACCGCAAGGTGGGCCATGATCAGGATGATCAGGACCTGGAGGAGCGCCTGGACTCCCGCGAGACGGATGTTCCGCATGTTGAGCCTGGCGATCAGCCCGGTGTCAGGCTGGCGCTTGGCGAGCTCGATGAAGATCCGGACGCCATTCGGCATGAAGATCCCGAACCCCTGGGCGGTCAGGATCAGCACGACGACGCCGGCCGCAATGATCCAGGGCGAACTCAGGTCGAACTTGTCCTCGACCTGCGCGAGGTAGATGCCCGAGGTCACCGCCACGGCTGCCAGCGACGGCAGGATGAAGAAGGTGGTGGGCGTGAGCCGCTTGGCCACCTCCACCCTGGCGGGGATGTCGAGCGAGCGCATGACCCTCGACATGACCAGGCCCATGAAGAGGTCGAACCCGGTCCAGGTCCCGCCGGTGATCACGTGGACGAAGGTGAGCAGGAGCAGGCTCCTGGTCGCGAGGCCGGCGATCAGGGCAAGCGGCGGGAGGACGCCGATCGCGAAGCTCCAGAGGAGGAGCCGGCTCGTGTACGGGGGGAGCGTCGAAGGTCCGGGTTCCATTTGGGCCTCCTGGTCGGGTCCCGAGCGCCAGCGCGCGGTTCACTCGCGGGACAGCCAGTTGCGCTGGCCGTCCGGTGGGCCGGATGGGGCGGGCGCCAACCCCTCGCGGAGCCGCGCCCGCCTGCCTACGGCCGAGTGGCCGACGTCCTGCCTACGCCTTGCGGACGCGCGTGCTGATCGACGTCAATGCCTCCCGTCGAAGCGGAGAGTGCATGCCAAGTAGCCCAGGATGACCGTGCCGCATGGCACCTAATGGGGGCCATTCGGCAGGGTGCGCCGTATGGCACCCGCCGCGCCGCACGAATCTGACCACCGCGCCTCCGTCAGACCCAACCGCGGATAGACGGAAGGGACCGGGTGCCCTGCTCACATGCTCGGCGACGCCCAACCCCCCACCATGGCAACGTCGTGTTCGGCGCCAAGACGGCACGACTCGAGAACTGCCCGCGCCAGCATGGCCGCTGTGGCCCGGCTGCCGGCTTACTCCACCAGGTAGTCCCGCAACTTGCGCGAACGGCTCGGGTGGCGCAGCTTCCGCAGCGCCTTCGCCTCGATCTGGCGGATCCGCTCGCGGCTCACGTGGAACTCCTTGCCAACCTCCTCGAGGGTCCGGGCGCGGCCGTTCTCCAGCCCGAAGCGGAGCTGGAGGACTCGGCGCTCACGGCCGGTCAACGAGTTGAGCACGGCCGCCACCTGCTCCTTGAGGAGCCGGTTCGCCGCGGCCTCGGCCGGGGCCAGCGCGCTCCGGTCCTCGATGAAGTCGCCGAGGTGCGCGTCCCCTTCCTCGCCGATCGGCGTCTCGAGGGAGACGGGCTGCTGGCTGGCCTTGATGATCTCGCGGACCTTCTCCGGCGTGACCACCACCTCCTCGCCGCGCGACATCGCCTCGGCGATCTCCTCCACCGTCGGCTCGCGGCCCAGCTCCTGGAGGAGAGAGCGCGAGACGCGGTGGAGGCGGTTGATCGTCTCGATCATGTGGACCGGGACCCGGATCGTGCGGGCCTGGTCGGTGATCGCGCGCGTGACGGCCTGGCGGATCCACCACGTGGCGTAGGTGGAGAACTTGAAGCCCTTCTCGTAGTCGAACTTCTCGACCGCCCGGATCAGGCCGATGTTGCCCTCCTGGATGAGGGCCAGGAAGCTCATCCCGCGGCCGATGTACTTCTTGGCGATCGACACGACGAGGCGGAGGTTCGCCGACGTCAGCTGCTCACGGGCGTCCCGGCCCATGCGCACCAACACGCCCTTGCGGTGGGTCAGTTTCGTGTTGAGCGGCACCTCCGGGTCGTAGCCCATGCGCTTGAGCAGATCCGCGTCGTGCCCGGAGAGGATCCAGCGCTCGAGCGCTGGGAATGCGACCTCATCGCGGGTCCAGTCGTAGAGGGCGCGCAGGCCGATGTTGTCGCGCGAGTCGAGATCACCGTTGTGGACCGCGAGGTAGGCGAAATCCAGCAGTGTCAGGAAGGCCTCGGGCGTGAGCGCCTCGTCATAGGCCGTGACGAGATAGGCCGTGACGAGGTGGCGAGCGTCCTTGAGGAGCTGCTTCGTCCCCTCGGACTGGGCATCCTTGGCGGCCTCGACGAAGCCGAAGTCGGGTGAGGCCACGAGCAGGTCACCGGCCGCCTCCTGTCAGAAGGGATTCGGGTGATCCGCACGCCGATCAGGGCGCCGAACGCGAACGCCTTCGCCGAGCGCTGGATAGAGACGCGTCGCGCAGAGTGCCTGGACTGGCTGCTGATCCTCGGCCCCCGGCATCTCGATCGCATCCTTCGGATCTATTCGCGCCACTACAACCGGCGACGCCCGCATCGGGGACTGGAGCTCGAGGTACCCGAGCGTCTCGCTCCCGTCGAAGAGGCCGACCGTGTGCCCGACATCGAACGGCGAGATCTCCTCGGAGGGCTCGTGCACGAGTACAGGAGGGCGGCATGATCGAGTTTTCATACCCGACGGCACGACCGAGAACGCGACGGTCGTCACGGGCCTCATCACCGACCTGCGCGAGCGTGGCCTCGATGCATCCGGGGGCCTGCTCTTCGTCATCGATGGCGGCAAGGCCCTCCGCGCCGCCATCCGGCAGGTCTTCGGCACGAGCACCCCGGTGCAGCGATGCCGTCGGCACAAGGAGCGGAATGTGACTGACCACCTGCCCGAGGTGGAGCGGCCGCTGGTGCTGCGCCGCCTGCGGGCAGCCTGGGCGGAACCGGACCCAACGCATGCCAAGGCGCAGCTCGAGGCCATCGCACGAGGGCTCGCCCACCAGCGCCCCGGCGCCGCCGCGGCCGTCCGCGAGGGCCTCGCGGAGACACTCACCGTGAACCGGCTCGGCGTCACCGGCAGCCTGCTGCGCACCCTGGAGTCGACGAACCCGGTCGAGTCGATGATCGAGATCGTGCGTGACCATGCCACGCGCGTGAAGCACTGGGAGTCGGGCGAGATGGCGCTCCGCTGGGCGGCCGCTGGGATGCTCGCCGCTGAGGCGCAGTTCCGCCGAGTGAAGGGCTACCGGGAGCTGCCGCTCCTGGCCGCCGCGCTCCGACGGGCAGTGGGTCTACCCGAGGAGGCCGCCATCGCCTGACCGTATCATTCCGCGGCGGAGGCCCTCACCGAAGTTCCACGACGATCGGGACATCCTCCCACGACGCTCACGGCGTCACTGAGACTACCGAGGGGCGCTTCGAGAAAACCCGGGACGGCCAGCGCGAGCGCGACGATCCAGACACCCCACGCAATCAGCGCCGGCGGGCGAGCGAGCCCGGCACGCTCAGGCGTGCGGCGAGGCGAAGACGGAGTGGGGACGCTCAAGCGGGCCATATCTCCGCGGGGGTCGACGACGCAGATTGTCGCCGACGACCGTTCCGAGATCGTTACGGGGGGCCTCGCCTCAGGATGAAGCGGTCTCACCCCCACACGAAGGCGAGGTCGTGCTTGCTCCTGACTTCAGCTGGGCTGAGCTCACGGCTGGGCAACCCAGCCCTCTCGGTTGCCTACCAGCGCTCTTCGTGCACGAGCTCGTCGAGCGGTCTGCGGCCTCCAGGGCGCTTCGGGGCGGTCAGGACGGACGAGTCGGCCGGATAGCCGAACGACAGGACGTAATCGCATCGCTGACCCTCAGGGTAGCCGAGAAGCTCGCGAGCTACGTCCTGGTAGAAGACGGTCGCCGGGGCGCTCCCGATCCCTAGATCCCACGCGGCAAGGCTCATGTTCTGAGCGGCGAGCCCGACGTCGTAGAAGATCCCGGCGGCCTGACCCGGAGACTCGGGCTCGGGTGTCACGATGGCGATCCCGACCGCGGCCCCGGCGAGGTGTCCGGCGTAGTCGCCGACGCGGGACAGGGCCTCGAGGTGCTCGCGGTCGTGGCAGACGACGAAGGCTCGTCGCTGCATGTTCTTCGAGCTGCCGGCTCTTCGCCCCGCCTGGAGGATCCGGTAGAGGTGGGCCGCGTCGAGCGGCCGACTTGCGAAGTTCCGGACGACGCGGAGGGTATCGATCGCCTGCCAGGTTTCCATGGCAAGGATCATGCCCGTTCAGCCCCCAGCGCGCTAGAAGCCCGCGGAACGCCCCACCCGCCTCCACGAGGCGACGCGGACACGATCGGGCCATGGAGTCGGGTGTCTCGCGCGGAGGGATCGGCCGGCGCGCTCCTGGGAGGCGTCTCGCCGCCGTGGAGCGACCGCTAGAATGTCAATCGCGTCGGAAACCCGGGACGCGGGAGGAGGGGGTCGCAGGCATGCCGCTGGGACGTCGTCTCATCGCGTGGGCCCGATTGGCAGTGGCCCGATCCTCTGGGTCCGCGCGGCTCGGCGTGATCGCCCTCATCGTCTTCGTCGGCGTGCCGCTCTACCTCGCGGCCGGGCTCTGGTTCGACCTCGTCTATGGGGGGCTGGGGCTCATCGCGAGCCGGTGGCTCACCGTGCGCGTCCGCGGCGCAGTCGCCGCGGTCGTTGTTGTCGCGCTCGTTGCCGCGCTCGGATCGACGAGCCCACCACCGAAGGCCCCGGTCGCTGACCAGGCGACGCGCGCGCCAACGACGGCCCCAGCGGCGGCCCCAGCGGCGGTCACTGCCTCCACGCCCGCACCGTCGGCACCCTCGATCGCGATCGATGCAACGCCCGTCCCCACGGCCGCCCCGTCGAGCGAGGCCGTCGTCGATCTCGACGACGGGGCAACCGGCCCGGCGCCGACCGAGCTGCCGACACCGGCCCCGACGACCGTACCCGGCGTCGCCGCCGTCGGACGGCTGCCGGGCGAGCCCGATCCGGCCCTCAGCCCGGGCGCGCGTAACCCCGACGTGACCCAGGCGACGATCAACTCGACGATCTGCGTCTCGGGCTGGACGACGACGGTCCGACCGTCGTCCTCGTACACGACCAGCCTCAAGATCGAGCAGATCGCCGACTATCGCTACCGGGAAACGAGCACCGCCTCCTACGAGGAGGACCATCTCATTCCCCTCGAGCTCGGCGGCGCGCCAACCGATCCGCACAACCTCTGGCCAGAGCCCTACACGGCGTCGCTATCCGACGGGCGGAACGTCGGAGCCCGGGTGAAGGACGCCTACGAGACCGCGCTCAAGGGCCAGGTCTGCGGGGGCACGATCACCCTCGCCGCGGCCCAGGCCAAGATCGGGATCCATTGGGTGCACGCCTACTACGGGATCCCGCTCGCCAATGGGGCGGCCGGAGCCTCACCGACCCCGAAGCCAACGCCCCGGCCGACCGCCGGCGGAGCCTCGGCCACGTTGTCGGTCCGGTTCGTGAGCCTGCCTGGCCCGGCCGTCCCGGGCTCGACCGGATCGATGACGGCGAAGACGCTGCCCGGCGCGACCTGCGCGGCAAAGGTGACCTGGCCGTCGGGTACCGTATCCGCCGCGGCAGGTCTCAAGCCGACTCCCAGTGCAAGCTCCGATGGGCTCGTGTCGTGGACGTGGAACGTCGGCTCGACGACGAAGCCGGGCACCGCGACGGCATCGGTGACCTGTCGACTCGGGGGATCGACCGCGAGCAAGAGCGCGACGTTCGCCGTGCAGTAGTCGCCGATCTGACCGGACGCGCCACGGTGCGACACGATGCGTGCGTCAGAGTGGCGGTCAGGTCGTCGGACAGCGCGAATGCTGGGATTTCGGTAAAGGTTCATTCAAGGTCGGACCCAACGGGTCGCGGAGTCGTTACGGTGCGGCGATGAAGTCCAATACCGCGTCCCGTGCCCCGACTCAAGACCGCCGGATCGCCATCGCGGTCGTCGCGCTCGCGGTCACGCTCGCAGCCTGCGGGGCTTCCGCGAATCCCCGGGCGCCCAGCTCCGCCACCGCGGCACCGACGACGGCACCTGGCGGCCCGGCCACATCGTCAGGCGCGCCGACCACCAGCGGGATACCGATCCAGCCGGGCGGCTTGCCGGGGACCGCGGCGGCGGCCGGTGGCCCGTTCCCGGGTGGGCTCCTCATCGCCGATGGCGGCAACGGTCGATTGCTCGTCGTCTCGTCGACCGGCCAGCAGCTGTGGCAATTCCCGACGACGGGGAGCCTTCCGTCCGGCCAGGCCTTCGAAGCCGATGACGCGTTCATCGCGCCGGACGGGAGGACGATCGTCGCCAACGATGACAGCCATGATGTGATCGACCGCATCGACATCGGGACCGGGAAGGTGATCTGGCAGTACGGCCACTATGGGGTGCCCGGGCGGGCGGCCGGCTATCTCAACGGACCAGATGATTCGTACCCGCTCGCCAACGGCGATGTTGTCGTAGCCGACATCAAGAACTGCCGGGTCATCGAGATCGCTCCGTCAAAGCAGATCGTCCAGCAGTGGGGCCAGACCGGCCGGTGCATCGACCTGGCACCCCGCACCTACGGCTCGCCGAACGGTGACACGCCCCTTCCCGACGGCGGCCTGCTGATCACGAACATCCACGGCTCGCGCGTCGTCCGGCTCTCGGCGACCGGCAAGGTCATCTTCGACATCCACGTCCCGGTCGCCTATCCGTCCGATGCGCATCTCGATGCCAAGGGCAACGTGATCGTGACCGACTACAGCACGATCGGAGCGGTCGTCCTCGTCTCGCCACAGGGCCGCCTGCTGTGGCGCTACGCGCCGACGAGCGGCAACGGCCGGCTCGATCACCCGAGCCTCGCCGCGCCGCTGCCCAACGGCATGATCGTGGTCAATGACGATTTCCGGGCGCGGGTGGTCGTCATCGACCCGACGACGAACACGATCGTCTGGCAGTACGGACGGACCGGCGCGCCCGGAAACGGACCGGGCCAGCTGTCGGTCCCGGACGGGGTCGACGTGCTGCCGGTCGGCATCTTCTGACCCGCCCGCGGTCGCGACCAATGCCCCCCAGTAGTCTGATGCCCCACGGTGGTTCGAGGTCCAGCGTGCTGCGTCGGCTTGGCGCGATCGCCTGCCTGGCGGCGGTCATCGCCGGCTGCGGGTCCGCCGGATCCGCAAGCCCGGAGCGTGGAGTGGAGTCCGCTCCGGCCTCATCGTCCGCGGGGCTGGCCGCGACGGCGACGACGGCCCCGACGAACACCAACGGGGGCACGTCCGCCGCTGGCTCGTCCGCCGGAAGTTCGCCGCACTTCGTGGCCCAGCTGAGCGGGCTCCGCCTTCCGACGCCCACGAGCCGCGGCGTGGCGTTCCCGGCCGGCGCGAGCATCGTCCTGGCGGGTGGTTTCACGATCGCCGGGACGACGGGCAGCGTGGTCCAGGTCCCGATCTCCGGCGGGCCGATCGCCACGATCGGCAGCCTCGAACATCCGGTCCACGATGCGGCGGGCGTCGTCCTGGCCGGGTCGATGCTCGTCCTCGGCGGCGGTGCGGCCACGCAGGACGCGTGGATCCAGCGGGTCGGCAGTGTGGGCAGGAGCGTCGCCCAAGGTCGGCTCCCGGCGCCTCGCGCGGATCTCGGAGCCGTGATTGTCGGGTCGGAGGCGATCGTCGTCGGGGGTGGCGCGGGCGGTGGGGACGATCCGCGGGTCCTCGCCACGAGCGACGGCGCCCACTTCCGGCTCGTCGCCAGCCTGCCCGTAGCCGTCCGGTACGCGGCCGTCGCCGCGGTGGGGGGCACGGTCTTCGTCATCGGGGGCGCGGCATCGACCGGAGACGTCGCGACGATCCAGGCCGTCGATGTGGCGGCAGGCACGGCCCGGGTCGTTGGTCAACTGCCGATGACCGTGTCGCATGCCGCGGCGTTGATTCTCGGCGGCTCGATCGTGATCGCGGGGGGTCGACGAGCCGGCCGGGCCCTCGACGCGGTCCTAGCCATCGACCCGACGACCCTCGCCGTCCGTACCGTGGCGCGTCTGCCGCAGCCGATGTCGGATGCGGCCGGTGTGGTCGTCGGGGGTGTCGGCTACCTCGTCGGCGGCGAGGCGGCTCACCCACTCGCGACGATCGTGACGATCACACCGTCCTGAGTCCGTCGCTCGCCACGCGCCCGACGAAGAGAACGCACCTGCCGGCCACTGGCCACAACGTCCTGCCGGTCTCACCACCCTTGCGAGTCCGATAGGTTGCGCGCCGAGACCCCCACGATGACCTGATGGTGTGTGCCAACGCCTACAATGGGGCAGTGATCTCGGAACCTTTCCAAGCGGCAGGTCGATGAGCGATCGCGACCCCCTTACACCGAACGCTTGAACTCACCGAGGCCGATCGGAGGAAGCGATGCAGGTCGGGGTGCTGGTGCCGCAGGGCTGGAAGCATGAGTACGACGGATGGGATCCGGCACGGGCCTGGGACCGGACGGTGGAGCTCGCGCGGCAGGCCGAGGCGCTCGGCTTCGAGTCCGAGTGGGTCTTCGACCACTTCCACACGACGCCGGACACGACTGACGAGATCACCTTCGAGTCGTTCACCACGCTAGCGGCGATCGCCAGCGTGACCTCCCGGGTGCGGCTCGGGCACATGGTGATCTGCGCCGGCTACCGCAACCCCGCGCTCGTCGCGAAGCTCGTGTCCACGCTGGACGTCGCGAGCGGCGGCCGGTTCGAGGTGGGCATCGGCGGCGGGTGGAAAGAGGACGAGTGGCTCGCGTATGGGTATGGGTTCCCGGAGACGAGAGACCGGCTGTCCGCCCTGCGCGACGCGCTCGAGGTGATCACACGGATGCTCGCGCCGGGCCGGGCCACCTACGAGGGGCGGTTCGCGAGCGTCCACGCCGCGGTGAACGTGCCGAAGGGGATCCAGCAACCGCGCCCGCCGATCATCGTGGGTGGAAACGGCCGCGACGTCACGTGGCGGTTGGCGGCACGTTTTGCGGACGAGCTCAACGTCGTGTTCCTGTCGCCCGAACAGATCGCCGAGTCGCTCCCGCTGATCCGCGCCCGGTGCGAGGAGATCGGCCGCGACCCGGCGACGCTTCGCCTCTCGGTCTATGCGTCAGACGAGGAGATGCGCGAGCCGGGCCAGGCCCGGGTCGACCTGATCGGCCGGTACGCACAGGTCGGGTTGGCGAGGCTGGTGGCGTTCCCCGCCCGGTGGTCGCCCACCGAGGAGACGCACCCCCGCTTTGCCGAGGACTGCCTCGCGGCGGGGATCGAGCTCGAGCGCGCGTGAGCCGCCAGAGACGCGCCTGACGGCAGTTCCGCCGGGCAGGCCGTAATCGCCTCGACACCTCGCACGTGGCCGGGTGGCCGGCACCGCTCGCGTGCGGCGGCGGACGCCGGTCGGCCGACCGCGGCCCCGCACGATGGCAACCTCGTGTTCGGGTCGCGAAGAACCGCATCGACCCCGGGAGGCGGTCCGGGGGTCTGGCGGGGGAGTGAGGGGCGCTATCGGCGGCGCACCCCGATGTTGAAGGCGACGTTCCGGC
>Ga0209429_10002682_pt1 | contig 10378 bp, 6 predicted proteins | sample BarGraNGADG00212_3_FD_184493 | JGI IMG/M metagenome (GOLD analysis project Ga0209429, IMG submission 184493) | Arctic peat soil microbial communities from Barrow, Alaska - Barrow Graham LP Ref core NGADG0004-212 (SPAdes) (version 2) | ecosystem: Environmental > Terrestrial > Soil > Wetlands >... | reverse complement strand
ATTCATAACCCATAGAGTCAATTGCATCAAGCAAGCCCTGGTCGAACGAATAATCAACAAATTTCAATACGAATATATTTTATACAAAATTAACCCTTTAATGAATATAAAATTGCAAAGAAATCAGAAACTGCAATCAGAAGTAATATATATGAATAAAGAAGGGATTTTTAGTCTGGAACAGACCGGAATGGAAACAAAAAAAGGAGTGTTTCCACTCCTTTTTTTCAAGTAGGATTAACATACCTTATTATTACTTTTTGCCTTTTAATGCAGCGATAGAATCAGCTTTTCTGATAGAATCTGCATTTATAATGGTAACTGAATCAGCCTTACGAATTGAATCAGCCTGAATAGTAGCGATTGAGTCAGCTCTGCGAATTGAATCTTGTTCTGCGATTTTAGCTTTTTCAGCTGCACTAGGTCCACAAGCGATAAAAGAAGCCATTCCGGCTACAACCAATAATTGAATTAATCTTTTCATAATGTTTTTTGATTTTTTAAAAGCGATGCAAATTTACAGCTATTTCCAGAAAGAGAACTATTATATGGTTTAAAATTTTCCCAATGAGAACCTAAAATAAATAGATTGTTTATATCATTCTATCCATCATTATATTATAATGATAATATTCGTTCTAAAGTGTAGAATAATTCTACAATATTTTACAAACCCTACACGAAAAAGCATCATAATATTGACAAGACCCACGAATTGGATACATTATAGACAATTCAATAATCAAAAATGAACAAATCAGGGCCCTTTTTGAATGAAAATATATAGATTTCATTTGCCCGTAGGGCATAAATGTCAATAGAAATAAGTTGCTCCTCTCATTTTTGCCCGTAGGGCATTAACATTCAATGTTGATCCCCTATGGGGAAAGTTTATAATGTGAATGTTTCTATTGATATTTATCCCCTACGGGGAAACTTAAACAGTTTCTTAAAGTTTTGTAAATTTGTGTTGTTTAATATAATCGATAACACTACATTTACTAAAAGCAATTTTCATGGCTCCATTGGCTGAACTATTACGACCCAAAAATCTGGATGAATATATCGGACAGGATCATCTGTTGGGTTCCGGAGCCATACTTCGTCAGGCTATTGAATCAGGATCTATACCCTCCATGATTCTTTGGGGTCCTCCCGGAGTAGGAAAAACCACTCTGGCTCATATCATCGCAACTTTATTAAACCGTCAATGCTTTACATTAAGTGCAATAAGCGCTGGTGTAAAAGATGTAAGGGAAATCATTCAAAATGCCAGAGAATCTAATTCAAGCCCAATACTTTTCATTGATGAAATTCACCGTTTCAGCAAGTCACAACAGGATTCATTATTGGGTGCAGTTGAAAAGGGAGATGTAACATTAATTGGTGCCACTACTGAAAACCCTTCCTTCGAAGTTATTGCACCTCTCCTTTCGCGCTGTCAGATTTATATTCTCAAGACTTTATCGGAAACCGAATTGCTAAAGATTCTGGAAAGAGCAAGACAAGAACTTGAGGTTAGAAACAAAATAACTGTTACCATAAAAGAACACGACGCCCTGTTGCGTATTTCTGGAGGAGATGCAAGAAAGCTGCTCAATGCAATAGAGTTGGTGGCTCAAATGGAGGGATCGAAAAGCAAAGATGTGCTGATTACCAATGAAAACACCATCCGCATCATCCAGCAGAACCTTGCTTTTTACGACAAGGGTGGTGAGATGCATTACGATATTATATCCGCTTTCATCAAAAGTATCCGTGGCAGCGATCCCAATGCTGCTGTCTACTGGCTTGCCCGAATGATAGAAGGTGGTGAAGATCCACTTTTCATTGCACGCCGGTTATTGATTCTGTCGTCTGAAGATATCGGGAACGCCAATCCCAATGCATTGTTGTTAGCAAATGCTTGTTTTGATGCTGTCAACAAGATTGGGTATCCTGAATGCAGGATCATTTTGTCTCAAACTGTAACCTACCTTGCTTCTTCGGCAAAAAGCAATGCTGCTGTGATGGCTATCAGTATGGCACAGCAGCTCGTTCAACAAACAGGAGACCTCCCGGTGCCATTGCATATCCGCAATGCTCCCACAAAGCTGATGAAAGAAATAGGCTATGGTGAAAACTACAAATATGCACACGACTTCCCAGGCAACTTTGCAGAACAGGAGTTCCTTCCCGGGAAGATTTCAGGCCGGAAGTTGTATGAACCTCAAAACAATCCGAGAGAGAATGAACTAAGAATCAGATTGAAAAGCCTTTGGAAAAATAAATATGGTTATTAGTTTTTATTATCCTGATATTAAAACAAAAAAGTGCCTCATAATTGAGACACTTTTTTGTTTTTACTTCTTATACATTTTCAAAATACAAGAAGAGTGTATGAACATTTTGGTTTACCAACCTGGGTTCTGAGCCATATTTGGATTGGTACTCAAATCATTTGAAGGAATACCCCATACAAATTTAGGATCAGTAGCAGTCACTGTCTTTAGATTAAAGTCAGCGCCTACATTAATAAGATTTACATTTTGTGCCGGCTGTCTGGTGAATCCCATTTTCCAACGTTTCAAGTCATCCAAACGGAAACCTTCACAGAACAATTCGCGTCCACGTTCGTCCTGAATTGCACTCATCAACACTGTTCCGGTTAATCCTGTTAAAGCAGGAATTCCACGAGCAACCCTAAGAACATTCAATGTAGCCAAAGCAGCGGCTTCAGTAGCCGGAGTTTTTGCTGCAGCTTCTGCACTGACCAGATACATTTCAGCTATACGGAAAACTTTGGGTTTCTGCGCATAATTGGTTGTAGCTGCTGTGAATAATGCAGGGTTACCTGAATATTTGCTTACAATCCAAATATTTGGATAAGAGATCCCTTGAATAAACACAGTTTTCTGTGCCAAATAGACATTTTTACGTAAATCTGTAGCGCTGTATTGGTCAATAACCCATTGCTCAGGTAAGAAATCAGGAGTGTAATAGTTTTTAGCCGGAACAAAACCCTGATAAATACTATTCGTATTAGGTAATTCACTTGGTGCAGATGCAAAAGGCTGGAAAATTGTTTCGGTGCTTACATCATTTACCCACATTGAAGTCATTGCAGCAGCAGTCGTAACCAATGGATATTTTCCGCTTGTAATCAATGCATTGGCGTCATTAGCTGCCAATGTCCAATTTTGCATACAGAGTGCAACACGGGCCTCAAGAGCCGTTACGCAATCCTTAGTAAGTTTGGTAGAATTTTGAGCGCCGGCAACGGCAGCAAGGTTTGTCCTGGCAAGAGCAATGTCTGCCATAATCTGCGTATACACCTCGGCAACCGTATTGCGTTTTGGCATCAACGTAATGTCAAATGTCAAAATCAAAGGTACACCCGGATCGGTAGTAGCTGAAGTAGGATCATAGGCTTTTGCCCATCTTAGCACCAACTGATGATAATAGTATGCACGCATAAGATAAGCTTCACCTTTATACTTAGGGATCAATGTAGCATCATCCTTAGGCCCGACAGTAATTTTATCGACATTGTTCAGGAAATTGTTCACATTGGCAAGTGCATAATAGTAAGGGTACCATGTATCACGGATGGTGTAATCATCAGCCAAAAAACTGGTCCATTTGTGAGGGAAACCATTTCTGTTTCCATAATCCAGTGTTGCATTCAACAGGTCAGCCTGTACATCCGTTGAATATGTAAAGAGTCCATAAACCCTGCTTCTTAAAAGAGCATATAAACCGTTATCCAGTGTTGTGGCGTCTTTAACGGAGGAGAAAGCTTGTGAAGTTTCAATAGAATCGTATGGAAATTTACTCAGGTTACAAGAAGACACGGTAGCAAGTATAACCACCGCCAATGACATTATTTTTAGATATTTTTTCATAATCATTTTGGTTTTGTGGTTAATTAAAATGTGATTTCAACACCAACAGTGTATTGTTTTGTATTTGGATTTGCACCTGTTGTGAGGTTGGAATCGATTTCTGGATCCGGACCACTGTACTTGGTGACGGTCAACAAGTTACGACCTGTTAAGAACACTTTGAAGTTCTTGATCACATTGGTTTTCTTCAAGATCGATGAAGGAACTGTATAAGCGATACTTAAATTCTTCAAACGCATGAAAGAAGCATTTTCAATTAACCTTGAATCAAATTGGGTAAACTGTGAAGTATAAGCAGGGAATTTAGTAACATCTCCCGGTTTTTGCCAATAGTCAAAAACAGTTGTTGACTGGTTGTAGCCTGCAAATGCGTTAGGATTTTCTGTAAAATAACGGTCGTTATTGATCAGATATTTACCCAAAGCAAAAGAAAAGTCTGCTTGTAAACTGATACCCTTCCAGCCTGCATTTAAACCAAATCCACCTGTAAACGGTGCATAACGTTTTATACCGGTATTTTGCTCAAGAGAAGCAGATGAAAATACTTTTGTAGTTGCAGTTTCGGAATGAACCGTTTTATCCGCTCCCTGAGTATACCACATTGGCTTTCCATCAGCAGGATCGACGCCTGCAAAAACAGGATAGAAGAACATTACAGGACTGTTAACAACCCAACATACTCCGGTATTTGGAATGATCCAGTAATTTTTTCCCTGGAAAAGTGACGTAACTTTTTCCTTGTTATAGTTTAAATTGACGTAAGGAGTGACGTAAAAATCATTTCCTCTTACAGCATCAAATTCGAAAGTTACATCAAGACCGGTATTCTTCAGTGTTCCAACATTTGACAAGACTGAGCCAAAGCCTGAAGTGTAGGGGTAAGGAACAGAGATCAACATATTGGCAGTTGAACGATTGTAGTATTCAACATTTAAACGGACTCTTTCTTTAAACAGACCAATTTTAGCGCCCAATGTCAGCAGGGTTTGTTTTTCCCAACTCAAATCCGGATTTCCAGAAGTATTAATGTTCCAACCGGTACCGTTTGAATAGAGATTGGTAGACACTGTTGCCAAACTGTTGTAGTTACCAATTTCAGAGTTACCACTGGTTCCGTAACTTGCTTTCACATTCAGACCAGAAATAATGTCCACTTTCCGCAAGAATGATTCTTTCTTGGCATTCCACATCAAACCACCTGAATAGAACATGGCAGAACGATTACCTGGACCAAAACGGGAAGACTGGTCATTGCGCACAGAAGCGTCAGCATAATATTTCTCATCTAAACTATATTCTGCACGACCAAAATAAGAGAGATAAGCATACTGGGTATGTGATGAACTCACATCTTTATTTGTTGGACCAGCGTTTAACAACATAAGTCTGTCATCGGTTTGTCCTGAAGATGTACCATAAAAGGAAGTATAATCATTAGCAATACCTTCCTGACCGGCAAGTAGCGTGAATTTGTGTTTGGTGTTTACATTAAATTTGTACTCAGCTGTATTGGTGATCGTAGTCGTAATATTTCTGAATAAGTACTCATATATATTCCCATTATTCAAACTCCCTATATATGAAGGCAACCTTTCAGTTGTTGTTCTTCTGTCATAGGCATCAATACCGGCCTGAGCTTTCAGTGTTAACCCTTTAAAAGGAGTAATCTGAATGAAACTCGATCCGTTAACCTGGGTGTAATTCTCAGCATAAAAAGCAGCTTTTGCAGCCAGATATTCAGGATTGTATCGTCCTAAACCAGGAATTATATCTGGATAAGGAACCCCGTTAGCATCGTATGGAGAATAAAATGGCTGTCCAAGAATAGAGAGCCCTCCATTGGTACTGTTTGAAGTATATGGATTGGTGGCTCTTTTATCATAACCCATAGTCAAATTTAATCCAACGGTTAACCATTCGTTAGCTTTGGACTGAATATTTGAACGAAGGGTGTACCTGTCAAATTTCGAACGTACAGCAAGACCCTGCTGATTGAAATAAGAACCGGAAATAAAGTAAGTTGTCTTACCACCACCGCCAGAGATGGATAAGTCACCTTGTGCTGTAGGTACATTTTGTTTATAATAATATTTATACCATTGATAATCATTTGGATAGGTGGTCAATAAACTGGTAACCTGAGCCTGTGTCTGATAGCCTGTTGCGATCCAGAAATCAGTCAGCTGCTTTGTGTTCATAAATTTATCGAAGTAATCAGTATTGGCCAGGTTTGAAATACCATATTGAGAACTAACAACAATTTTAGCTTCTGTGTTGAGACTTCCTTTCTTACTGGTTATAAAGATAACGCCGTTGGCAGCTCTTGAACCATAGATTGAAGTTGCCGAAGCATCTTTCAACACGGAAACACTTTCGAAGTCGTTAGAGTTCAAATCGATCACTGTTCCAGGTGCGATTTGAACACCATCCAGAATATACAGTGGTGTAGAACTTGCACCCAATGAACCGGTTCCATGCAGACGGATGGAAGATAATTGTGAAGGCTCACCGGAAGAGGTATAAACCTGCAAACCTGCAACTTTACCCTGAAGAGCATCCAGCACATTTGCAGAAGGTTTCTCCTGCAACTTAGTAGCTTTGACCGTGGAAACTGAACTAACAATAGAGCCAACCGGTTTTGCGGTACCGTAACCAACAACAAGCACTTCGTCGAGGGTGACGGCTGAACTAACTAATTGAACATCAATAACCGAATTCGTTCCAACAGGAAGCTCTATTTTGTCCATACCCACAAATGAAAAGACAAGTACAGCCTTGCTTGATGGAGCCTTAATGGAAAATTTACCGGCCTGATTGGTCGTAACCGCAATTTTAGTCCCCTTTACAGATACAGTAACTCCGGGAAGAGTTGCTCCATCAGATATCTGGGAGACGGTTCCCGTAACTACTCTTTCCTGAGCATACGCTATGTTGATAGCGTTTAAAAGCACAAGCATTAAAATTAATAAACGTTTTCGCATAAGATAAAATTTAGGTTAGTGATTAATTAAGTTGATTGCATATTTGATAATTTGGTTTTTCAATTTATTATGATTGGTAATATTATTAATGTTGAAATTTAAACGATTTGTATTATAACGAGAAAAGGGGAAATTCACTTTTATGAAAAAAACTGAGCCCCCCTTTTTAACACAACTCACACAACAAAAATATTATTTTTTTAAACACATATCACTTTTATTAATTACGATTATAAAAATTTCAAGATTCAGGACTCTTAATTCTTTATTATAAGATTAAAAATTTGTTTTAGAAAATTCAATCAAATATAATTCGAATCAAAAATATACATTTTTTTAAAATAAAAATACATTTTTTAAAATAAATAATCACTTTTCATGCATTTAATTTTTTTTATTCAAAAATCCTAAAATGGTATAAAATTATGTTTTAGCATCAAAACTGAAAATAGTATGCAACTATAATCAATTTATATCAACATATAATTTAAATTTACCGCCAAATCAATTTCATTTACCCAACATTTAATTATTTTATGAAAACCCTTACACAATCTTGCATCACACTGTCTCTTGTCTTTTTGCTTTGCTTCACCGCAATGAATGTTTCTGCGCAAAGACGAGACACACTTCGCATGCCCCAGTCGCAAAATCCTGCAACTCCGGGAGCGACTCAAACTCCGCTGACTGCTGCCCAAAGAGCTCCTAAGCCTTACAAAGATGTCATTACCGCAAAGGCTAAAACCAGTAAGGGACTTTTTACAGTTCATAAGGTCGACGATAAGTATTATTTCGAAATCGCCGATTCTTTGATGAAACGTGATTTTATTGCCATCACACGTTATGCTAAAACCACTTCCGGTGCAGGATTTGGTGGCGAAATACTCAATCAGTCCGTACTCTATTTCGAGAAAGGGCCCGATAACAGGCTCTTGTTGAGGAATTCACTGATCGTAAATATGGCAGCCGATCCAAGCCAACCATTGGCGCAGGCAGTCGAAAATTCAAATGTAGATCCGATTGTAGCTGTCTTCGATATCAAGGCTTTTAACAAGGATTCAGCAAGTTCGGTCATCGAAGTAACCGATTTCTTCAAAAGTGAAAACACGGTTATATCTATGAGCAACAATACCAAAACCCAATACAAGCTGGGTGGCATTCAAGCCGATCGTATCTTCATTGAAAGCATCCGGAGTTATCCCATCAATACTGAAATAAAAGTTTCAAAAACATTCACAATCAGCAACACGCCGTCAGGCGCAATGCCAACAAGGGGTGGTTCCGAAAGGCCTCTTCCTGCAACCGAAGCAGGAGTTGCAACTTTCGAATTAAACATTTCAATGTTGTTGCTTCCAAAAACTCCAATGCACCGCAGAGCTTTTGATGCACGCGTAGGATTCTTTGCAGACAGTTTCACATCGTTTGACGAAAACAAACAGGGCTCAGAAAAAGAGACCTTTGCCGTCAGATGGAGACTTGAACCCAAACCGGGTGACATCGAGAAGATGAAACGTGGCGAACTGGTTGAACCCAAGAAACAAATCGTTTACTATATCGATCCTGCGACTCCTAAAAAGTGGAGAAAATATCTTATCCAGGGTATCGATGACTGGAATGTGGCCTTCGAAGCTGCCGGATTTAAAAATGCGATCAAAGCAAAGGAGTGGCCTGAAAAAGATTCAACCATGAGTCTTGAAGATGCCCGCTTCTCTGTAGTTCGTTATTTTGCAGCCGACATCGAAAATGCCTATGGACCCAATGTTCATGATCCACGCAGTGGCGAAATCATTGAAAGTCATATTGGCTGGTACAATGATATCGTAAAACGTCTCTACAAATGGTATCTCATTCAGACAGCTACCATTGATCCACGTGCTAAGAACAAAGAGTACGACGAAGAGTTAATGGGACAATTGATGCGCTATGTAGTTTGTCATGAAGTAGGTCATACCCTTGGTCTACGACACAACTTTGCATCCAGTTCAGCCATGCCCGTTGAGAAGTTAAGAGACAAGGAATTCATCAAGAAATATGGTCAGTCTTCTTCGATCATGGACTATTCACGTTTTAATTATGTGGCTCAACCCGGTGATGGCATTACCGATCTCATTCCCCGCATTTCAGTTTACGATTTGTGGGCCATCCAGTGGGGCTACAAACCCATCTTTGATATGAAAGATGCTAAAGCTGAAAAGCTGGAACTCAACAAATGGGTACGTTCTCACGAAGGAGATAAAATGTATCTGTTTGGTAGCGAATCGAGTCCATATGATCCTCGTTTCCAGAGTGAAGACCTGGGCGATAATGCCATGAAGGCAGGAGAGTATGGCATTAAAAACCTCAAGCTGATCCTCCCCCACCTGATTGAATGGATCAAAGAAGATGGTGATGATTACACTAATCTGGCAACGATGTATGGTGAACTAACTTCACAGTTTTCAAGATACATGGGCCACGCAGCTAAAAACGTGGGTGGTGTTTATGAAACCCCCAAGACGTTTGACATGCCGGGTGCTCAGTTTGAAGCAGTACCACGTGCTACTCAGAAAGAAGCCGTTGCTTTCCTCACTAAAAACGTATTCGATACTCCGCTTTGGTTACAGGATAAAACAATCATGAGCAAGATTTCACGTACCGGAGGATTAGAACTCATCGCACCAATACAGGAAAGCGCTTTAAACAATGTAATGTCACCTGCAAGATTGAATATGTTGGCAACCAATTATGGGGTCAGCACGCAAAACTATTCAGTACAGGAACTCCTCCAGGATCTCAAGAACGGCATCTGGACAGAAGTTCCTGCCAGGAAAGCTGTAGACTATTGCCGCCGAAACCTTCAGAAAGCATATGTTGAAAAATTATTGGCAATAATTGAACCGGCTCCGCAAGCTAGTGCAGCACCTGTTGCAGCTATGAGAGGTGGCAATGTTTCTATTTCTCCAAATAGCGACACTTACTCTATCGTCAAGAGTCATCTTAAGTCGTTAATGAGCGAACTCAAAACAGCTTCAGCAACGACCGCTGATGCAATTACCAAGGCTCATTGGGCTGATCTGGCCGACAGAATTGACAAGACCCTGAACAAAAAATAAAAACTGAAATTCCAATTCTGAAAACGAGACTACCCATTTTACGGGCAGTCTCGTTTTCATATCTATGAGATTATAAACAAAGAATTCACCTCTATTCATATTTACAAAATCAACTGATTTAATGTATATTTGGATTGAAGTTTTTATGTAAAGGTTTTGAACTTTAAACCTATAAAAAATTTCTTTTTAAAAAATAATTATTTTGATCTTGTAACATTGATTTTCAGGAACATGGAAAATATATTACAGTTTACAAGTTGGTTGAAAAAGATCTCCACTCAATTCATAACGGAAAAAGATTTCGAGAGAATTGAAAAGACCTCTGTGAAATTAAAATTCAAAAAAGGAGAAGTAATTTTAAAGCAGGGCAACCAACCTACACATGTTGCATTCCTGGAAAGTGGAATAGTAAAGTTCAATG
>Ga0209429_10002678_pt1 | contig 10392 bp, 6 predicted proteins | sample BarGraNGADG00212_3_FD_184493 | JGI IMG/M metagenome (GOLD analysis project Ga0209429, IMG submission 184493) | Arctic peat soil microbial communities from Barrow, Alaska - Barrow Graham LP Ref core NGADG0004-212 (SPAdes) (version 2) | ecosystem: Environmental > Terrestrial > Soil > Wetlands >... | reverse complement strand
ACCAAAAGCCGCAATTTCCGTAGTCTTCGGTAAGCGTGTCTCCGCCTACCGTCAATACGACGTCAGCGTTGTAGTACGCGTTTAGTCGCCGGTCGTTTACCAGTATTTGAGTACCGAGATCGAGACGGCGAAATAAGCGCCAAAAAGCACATTTGATAAGCGGAGGCGCGGTTCGTAATCCTGCCCATAAGCCGCCTGGATAAGGCCAGACTTGCCCAATAACCTCGTAAAAACTCACGCCAGGAAATTTTTCCTGGACGTTAGACTCCAGCCCGTACATAAAGACAGTGAAAGACACGTTGCTAATGAATCGCGTCAGCGCAGCCATTCTAGTGATCAGGAGGGCATCGGTCCCCCTATTGAATCTCCTGTGATTTACGATCACGACTCTGGTCGCCTTTTCTTCTTCCAAAGAAGCCACTAGGCCACCTTCCATTTTTGGAGTTTCTTGTGCAACAAGTGGTCGACGGGTATCATATACAGAAAGAGTAACCCCTGCGGTAAGCGACTCACAAGCGCGCGAGCTAGAAAATTATCGGACAAAGAACTCACAAAGCAAGGTGCGAAGGCGAGAAAATAGTCTGAGATGTCAGGGTCGAGCAAGTCAGCATCAATCTCTGGTTTGTTTCTATAAAACTTCAAACGAGCCCGCAATCCTTTTTTCTTAAAGTAGAGCTTCTGTAATTGAGATTGCTTGACTTGGCCTGCGGTTGCAGGTGTAAGGCTTATAGCCCCGTTTGATTTTGCTTTGAGCACCGCGTCCTGCCCTTTTTTGGTTCTGGCAACGACAATGGTGCTTCCGATACCCTCAGGTATACCAAGGTTCCACGCATCGCCAAAGGAGATATCGGCGAGTTCAGACGTTTGATCGCAGCACATAAGACACCTTTTTGAAGTGAAAAAGTCTGAGCCGAGAAAGGTCCAGTAGTCACGCAGAGGCAGCAGCTTCTTACTCCCATCTCGAAGCTGTATGGTCATTGCTCCGGGCCATCCCTGGCCTCGGTAGTCGATTTTTGCAACCTGCTCTGGATGAACACCCAAACGCCTAAGTAAGAGCCGAGTGGCCCAAAAACTGGGCACATGATTGCAAATGATGCCGAGATGTAACCCCACGCGATCTTTCAATTTCTGGTTAGCAATTTCAGCTTTTCGCATCCCATGAATTTGACAGGGAAGCCCCACAACCGCATAGGAACCTTCGTTTCGTAGTATTTCACGTATGGCAACGTTAGTGGGAACAGGACAGTATTTGGCCCTCGATGCGCTAATGATCTCTTCAGGAGTAGTCGCTATGAACGGTCGAGGCTCCAGTGGACGCTCTTCGCTCATTCCAGTCACCAACGCCCCATCGATGCGGCCCTCGTCCAGAGCGTCTATGAGGATGGCGGAAATCAAGCCCCCTGAAGACGCGCTAAAGCGGATGTCGTGATCTGTCGCGTGGCCAATGTAACAATCTCTATAGTTGCCTATCAGTGGGTCAGCGTAGTCTCCATTAAAAATGGATTGACTTATGGCCTTTAGATCCGCGTCATGTCCTGGGCACGCTGTGTAACAGAGTCCGCATTTGGTGCACTTATCCTGTATAACCTTTGGTTGATAAGTCCCCTTTTCTTCGTCGATAACTAACTGAATTGCATCGGTGGGGCAAATGCCTGCACACGTGCCACAACCTAAACAGAGGTCGTGTTTTGTAACTGCTTCGATATTAGGTCCGTGGCTTAGTGTGTTTATCATCGCTTGGAATTTGTGTAAGCTGCTTCAGAAAGTCAAATTCTTTTTCGCGTTATTTTCGATCCCATTTACTGTGTATAAGTGGTTTAGCCTTTTATTAGCTCCTGTATTGCGATGTTCTTATTCCAAGTCGCAGGGGGGTACTTGCCCCAATAATGCGTTTGAAATGGCGCAGGATCACTCAAATAGCAATTTACCAACTAAACTACTTTTTCGCTTTATGTGTCCCCTCTTATTTGTTTGTACGCTAGTCGCTAGGCTGATCAATGAACAGATCAAACTAACTGCATATACGATGCTAGATTAACTTCCGTGCTGACTTGGGCATATGCATAATTCAGCTATACTATTTAAGCCGCCACACGTTGCACGACAGGTTCTTGGTCTGAAAACATAGAAATAAGATAAAGCAGGAATGCTGCCACCTATCTCAGCAGGCTCTCGCTCGCGTAGGCATTTTGTGCCAACGCTTACTGAGGGTGTAGTGCTTCAGTCACCGATGATGTCAGCTCCACGTAAAGAGTCTCTGATTCCGACTTTTTTATTTAACCACAAAAATGTCATTGATAGGGAGATTAGATTCCGATATAGGTTTTCTTTTCCTGTTAATTAAGAACCTTAGCAATTAATCATAAGGTCAACTCATTTCCGTTTGCAGCTCACCGTTTTCAAACGGAGAGCGAGTTCAAAAGCCTTGTACGGGCGAAAGTTCTTCGTTTGGATTAGGAGTTAGGAACACTCGCTAGAGGCTAAGGCGTCATCAGCTGTAGCCTATTTAGCAACGATAATAGCCTAAACTCGCTCTTCTTAAATGTTCTGCGGGCAAAAATGAATTCGACTGCCGCTCCACTGCGACAGCCAGGGTCACGCAACCGCGCTTCGATACGAGTTCCACAGGGTGTGTTCGACACGATCGCCTCGAAACAAGCCGAGACTACAAACATTTTCGTTAGAGTAGATGTTGGGTGACGCAACCTAGCTTCCAGCCACTCCTTAAACAAATCAGCGCAAGTCAAAATGACTGGCTCCCGCTCAGCTATCAGGCGCTTGCCTAAGTAAGCGCACAAAAAAAACGAATTCGTGCTTTTTGAAACCTTTCATAAGAAATAAGAACGTCATATACATAACGACACTAGCAATTGCCGTTGCGAGGGCGCTGAATTTGCCCACAAGATCTAAACCTAGAATGATAGCTATCACAGCAAGTGACGCGATTATGCTCTTGAAAATAAAGCGCGGATTGACATCAAACTTCAAGTATGTGCGTGAGTAGGTTGCTGTGACAATAAAGACGAATGAAAACGAGATAAGCGTTGTCACTGCAGCCGCGATTATCCCTAGGTAGGGGATTAAAGAAATATTTAAGCCAACGTTTATGACCGCAGACGCTGCCCACAGCGTTCCTAGAATTTGTGTTTTTTTCTCCAATACTATAACCTGTGAAAAAATCAATTGTGCCCCCCACAAGAGCCCTGCTAATGCAATAAAGGGCGTTACATAATACCCGTTTAAAGCGATTTCAGGCGTTGATAATGCAAGTAGTATTGGCTTAGAGAGGACCGACACTATAAAAACGGAGGGAATAGCGACGGTCAGAAAGTACTTGAACGCGTACTTGAATGCAGTTTTTACCACGGTTGTGTTGACTTCATCGTAGTGTTTTGGCAAGGAGGTAGCTAGCATCAAAGTGAAGGGTGTGCCGAGCATTGAGATGAAGAGGCCTAGCGTATAACTCGGAGCATAATACGCCACATAGCTCGCACCCAAAAAAAGACCAATAAGGTAACGATCGCTAGAGTTTACAGCCCAAAACGATAGATTCGTTGGGATTAATGGTATACTAAATGAAAGGTACGTCCGCAGATGAGCCATCCGGGGAAGCCTGAAACCGATTCTCCAGATAATAATGAATAACATCACTGAAAACAGAAACAGCTGCGCCATCAAAAGACCAATTACGGCACCAACTACTCCATAGCCCGCGAAGACAAAAAAGGAGATCAAAGCAACTCCAATGTAGATTTGGGCGAAATTAAAAAATGCATACTTGCTGATCTGCTGGAACGCCCTGAAATAGTCAAGCAAGTACACATTCACCGATGTAAAAAAGACCAATAAAGGCAGAAGCTCGGCAACAACAAAGTTTCCGTTAAACAAGTAAGTAGCTAGCGGCGTCGCCAGCAGCAAAAGAACAGCAGACACACACGTGTTGACTAACACAATCAAAAAAAGGATCGAATAGAAAACCTCCCTCACGTTTTTCTTTTCATTAAATAAAGTTACGAACCTCACCAACGCAATTGGCAATCCGAGCGTTAGCGGGAATGCCAGTAGCGCCGTTGTCACAGAAACTTGGACATACGCGCCGTAATCTCCGCTGGAGAGACTTTTTGTCAAAATTGGGAGGATGATAATGCCGCTAACTCCTATAAGGACGTTAGATATACCAATGAGGCCGACTCCTTTTGCAAAGCTTTTGTAAATAGTGTCCATTACCAGTGAGAACAAGGGTAAGCGAGTAAGAGAGCCCAAACGCCTGACAGTACTTCGCTACACGCGGTTTAACTATAGTTGTTACTGGATACTTAGCTTATTGCAGTAGCTTAAACCTTTTGAAAGCGCCAGTCACGTCAAATAATCGTCGGCGTGTTCTTTGGAGCACAAATAGAGGCTTTTTTGCGGACTTTCAATCGAGGTGCCCTAGGTGGGGCTCAGTCCGATCGAGTACCTACATTGCTTCGTATATATAGAAGGGACAAGCAGTTTGTTGCCTGCCGTCACATAATCTGACAGAGCTTCGTGCTCACCTTAACGCCAAAACGAATCGTACCAGTACGCCCAATTTTTCGGGCCGGTGCTCCCGCGACGGTTGTATGATATGGGCGTGCCGGCGCCAATGAACACATCATCTCCAATAGTCGGACATTCATCATTGAACGAAGTCTTTTGTTCAATATGGGGGAGATTGTGCAGCCTACAATTCACCCCGACGTGTGCGTTACCATTCACGATAATTGTACCAAAATGACCTATAGACAATCCGCCGGAAAGCGGCCGACGAACGCGCGGATCAGCTCTTGGAGCAGTTCGAGCTCTCTGAGAGAAAGAACGATCGCGTCGAGGGGTTCTCTAAGGGCATGAAACAACGCGTGCTCATCGCAAGCGCGCTGGTGCACGGCCCGCACGTGTTCTTCCTTGACGAACCGACCTCAAGACTCGACGTGCATAGCCAACGCTTTATACGGACCATTATCCGCGAAATGAACGATAAAGGAACGACGGTTTTCCTGACGACCCACAACATCGAGGAGGTAAACGCCCTGTCGATCGGGTTGCCATCATCAACCACGGGGGGCTTGCGGCCATCGACACCCCTGAACGGCTCAAGCAGACGTTTCAAGAGACGCAATCCGTCGAGGTCGCGTTTGATGAACCCGTCGATGTGAGCTCAATAGAACAGAGCGGCCTCGTCATCAGGACGGAAAGGGCGGGCGATACGTGGCGCTTTTACACCGACGATCCCGATGCGTTGGCCAAATACGCGTTCGCGCTCGCAAATGAGCAGGGCCTCACCTTCACCACGTTGCGCATCTAGGACACAAGCCTGAAAGACGTCTCCGTCGCCTTAACAGAGGACAAGGCACGTGTGCAGTGATGCATTCGCAGCTACCTGCGCAGCATCGCGCTCAATAATGTTGCAGAGCGTTGCGAGCGATTAATATAGATGATCCGTGAAGCTTTTTTGTGGAAATAACCAAGATTCAGCCCAAATTTATTGATTAAAGGTCACATCCAAGTGATTTTGCTAAGCCTAAATGGAAACCACCACCCCATATCTTTCGATAAAGCGAACTTGGAACAATTCCAGAAACTGATAATTTATATAAGAATCCCTTTTTATTTATTTTATTATGTTCTTCAGGCATCAACACATTTTTACTTGTGATATTTGCAAGCGAAAGAATAAATTTGCCATCAATCAATTCCCATCCACTATTTTTTAACAACAAAAGATAACTTTTAGGGGTAAAGAAATTGATATGCCCATCTTCGTGTTCAATACCTTGATTTTTGGGGGCCATAGATCCAAACCAATCTCCCCCAGTTTCTGTCGGAGTTATTAGTAAGGCATACTTTGAAATATCTGCAACATTCATAAGAAATAAATTTGGATTAGGAATGTGCTCTATGACATCAAATAAAGTTATAAGATCAAAAATATGGTCATAACCTGACTCACCTATATCTTTTTGAACAAAATCGATATAAGGGAATAATTGTCTTCCTATTTTAACAAAGTCTTCTGATATTTCAAATACTTTAGTTTTGGGATAAGCACCTTGGGACTTAAAGATTTGAAAAGCCATAGCATTTGCTCCAAATCCAAAGCATCCACCTATATCTGCGTAACTATCTATTTTCCCTAACGAGTTTAAAATATGATGGCCAAATAATTTCCACATCATAGTGCTTTTATACTGTGCTCTGGCAGGGTATCCTGGTCTTAAAATGACCTTTGAAGGATAAGATTCATAAAATCCTAACGGATCAAAATCATCCTTTATATTATTCCCCATATAGCATCTTCTAAGGATAGACTTTCAACAAACTACTTTTATTGTTTATAGAAAATATTAGTTATATAAACTACAACTTAAATCTATGGATGCTCACCCGCCGCATTAATATCTGACAAAAAAAGTAGTTGATTTAAACAAATGCCCTGCTTGTGGCTCAAAGTATATACGAAAAGAACAAATCGCGCATGAAGTTGTTAAGTAGATTGGCAATAAAAACCGCGAGGGGCTATCAAGTATTTGGCACGGTGCCATCCGCAGACTCAGTTATGCCTTTCTTAATCAATACCTCCGCTTGCAGTTCGTTTGTCAACTGATTGGTGTCCTGTTGATGCCCGTCCCACTCCTTTAAGAATTTGACCATAAATGCTATTTTTCTAAAGCAACTCCTTATTGTTAGTCTTATTTTGATTATTTTTTTTCAGCAAAGGGACGCTACCAGATTAAGACCTGACTTGAGCCCCAAGTAACGGCACTGAATAAGGACAAACAAAGGGACGTCACTAAATCGTCTAAGGCTCCTCCGGTCATGTCGCCATAGCTGACATGTCCTCTCTCGCTCCTCCTAAGTTTATAGTTGCTTAACTCATGAATGGGGCTCTCTGCTTCCTTTACGTCCTCCGTGATCCCCACCGAGCCGCCTTTAAAAGCGGTCGTTATCAAACTAACAAGTTCTGTTTTTGATATGTCGCGCTCCTCATAATCCACTTAGCTACTGAATCCTCCAGTAATGTAGACGGGTACGACGTTAGAATGAGGGGGGCTTTTTGTACCATCTCCACAACTGTAGAGCCTGTCGTTCCGACCCCATAAACTAACTAAGTAGCCACTCGTTTTTACCTCAACAAGTAAAATGAATTTCTTCAAAACTTAGTTCTTAAATAATCTCATCAGCTAAGATTTGACAAGCGCTTATAGATCCTTGCAGCTTTCAATCAAAAACTACGGGCAACGATTTGTCGAAGAGGTACGGGCTGACAGCCATTCTCAATCTCATGGTAATCAAGATGCATAGATCCAGTCCACAGTGTCCAAATTTTTTCTTTGAATAACAGAAATTCTAATAAACAATCGACGAAAAAAGCCAAATGGCAGGCTTGCTACTCTAATGCTGCGAGCGGCAAGAAAAAGAATTCATTATGCAAATATAAGCATATATACCGCGGCACGTACCGTGAGTAGCTGTTCTCACACGTAGCACGCATTTCGGCATAACACTAGTGTAAATATGAAACTCAGTAATCCACTGGAAATGAATGACTGGAAAATAAGCAGCTTTATGCTTTTTTCCCTTTCTATGCTAGCTCTGTTGTGGACTGCGTTTCTCTTGAACGCTTTTAGCGTTCCAATTCCTTTGGTCCAGCCGGTTGCTGGATGCATTTGTCTCTTGTTTATCCCGGGGACAGCGGTCCTTCGAATTCTACGATTGCACAAGCTAGGCAGCGTTGAAACTCCGCTATACGCTGTAGGAATAAGCATTTCCGTTGTCATTTTTTCCGGATTGCTGCTCAATATGTTCGCTCCCGTGGTCGGCATCACTGACCCACTCTCAGCTCTTCACTTGATTCTCGCCATGAGCGGGGTAACTCTCGCGTTGTGCATTGCGAGCTACTGGAGGGACAAGGATTTTGCCTCGCCGACTCAGTTGAGTGAAGGTATATTATCGCCCAGCGTCCTGAGCCTGCTCTTGCTGCCGTTTCTGAGTATCTTCGGCGCCTACTTGGTGAACAATTATGAGATTAACTGGTTAATTCTACTCATGGTGGTTTGCATAGGAATGGTCGTGCTCATTGTTAGCTCGCGCAAACGAAGCGACACGTCAATCTACCCTCTAGCCATTTTTGCAATTTCGCTTTCGCTTTTGCTATCCAATACGCTAATATCGCGATATCTGTGGGGGTGGGACATCTTTACTGAAGCTCATGTCGCAAATTTGGTCGTGAGTTCTGCAGTCTGGGACCCATCTTATGCCGTATCGCTTACTACGACGAACGCAGCTAGATACAATACAGTACTGAGCCTGTCTATATTAGCGCCCGCATTATCTCAAATCGGTAACATCGACATTACCTCGTTATTCAAGATCGTTTATCCCTTCATCTTCTCTCTAGTTCCAGTTGCGCTTTATCAACTCTATCGGAAGCAGACCAATGACATTATCGCATTTCTAGCGAGCTTCTACGTTGTTTCAATTGGCGTTTTCTTTATCCTGATGCCGTCTATTGCTAGGCAAGAGATTGCTGAATTGTTCTTGGTGCTTGTTCTGTTGTTAATCTTCAACAAGACGGTTCGCACATCAACAAAAACATTTTTGCTCTTATTATTTTCGGGAACACTAGTTGTTTCGCATTACGGGACCGCCTGGGTGTTCACGATCCAATTGATCGCAGTTTTCATCCTAGTATCTCTGGCGGACAGCGACTTCGCAAGACGTGTGGCGCGGAGACTCGGTGGAAGCATCCCTGCTTTGAAGGCCACCGCTGAGGGGGGCTCTTCAACTTATAGCATAAAAAAGGGCGGTACGGTCACCGTCGTATTTGTTATCTTATTCACGATGCTAGCTCTCGCATGGTATCTCTATACTGAGAACTCACTGCTCGTTGCTGATCTTCTTAAAACGGGCAATCAGATTGTAGAATCAGATTTCACCACCCCATTAGGCGCGTCTATACAAACGCTACAATTGACGACGCTCATTGGAATAATTGCCGATCGCTTGAACACGGTTGCAAAATTTATTATCGCCTTAGGGGTTATTGCTGTACTTGTTCAGCGAAAAAGGATGGCATTTGACAAAGCGTACCTTGCCCTTGCCGTGATAAATTGTAGTCTCGCAATATTTGTCTCTATTGCGCCAGTGCTTTTTGCCGTATGGAACTCATCAAGATTGCAGCATTTCTATTCACTTATCCTAGCGCCGTTTTTGATCCTCGGTGTGATGGCGCTATTTCGTATCCCGCGCTTCATAACCAAAACCTACGGATGCCGTGACCTGGAAAGCAAAGCATATCCAGTCGCCGCTGTTTTTTTGGTAATCCTTCTGCTTTTCAACACTGGGTTCATTTTTGCACTCGCGCATCAACCTGTAGTAATGTCCCCTTCGCTTTTTCACGAAGAGCTCCCTATGTTTGTGCACGCACAGGATCTCGCTGGGGCCAGATGGTTGACTTCGGCGAGCGGAATAGACGAGGTGTGGGTCGATTATCTCAGTAGAGAAGTACTGTTAGCCTACAGCAATCCCCCAATAGAAAAAATTCACCGGTTGTATGAGGGGAAGGATCTAGGGACAAACAATGTTATATACGTAAATTTGAACCAAGCTACGTCGACCGATTTCTACACAAACCCACAAACAGCCTTCTTGCTTGGTATTCCTCCTATAATAAGTCCAGAATTTACCAGCAATATGAGTAAAATATACGACAGTGGTTGTGCTATTTATAGCACGTAGACGATATCCAATAATGCACACATAAACGTAACACTTCACACGTTTGTTTTACTGTTGCGCAAAAAACACACAGTTATACTAACGCCTTTTTTAAGCTGCGCAGGCAATCATTCCTGGCGTGAAAGAACCCTGTGAGAAGCAGCGACAAAGTGACCCAGCCGCATCGATGTCTGGAATGCCCTGGGAAAAACTAAAACTGCTGAAACTCTCGTGCTTTGTGGGGAATTCTGCGATTTAGAGTCCGTATGCAATACACTACGTACCCGCCTCCTGACATTTAACGAGCTATGCAGGGTTGGCAGATATCGCTAAGGGGTCAAATCCTTCACGCGCACGCCCTTTCTTCCGCTAGTTGCTGACACTTCCGCATGTGACGGAGGATCCAAGTTTATTGCCAAGGCCCCAAATTTCTCATTGAAAATCCTCGAAGAATTCCCGTGGCCCCTCCAACTAGCGTTGTCTTACCTTAAACGGACATAAATCGCGAGCTTATCCAACGCGGTGCGCATGCAGCTCCCTGGTCAGGCATACGTTATCTGCTTCGAACAGATGTAGCGAAAGAATATGATATTTTGATTGTGTTGAATAAAGTCCATCTTGTCGACTACGTGCATGCGCCTTGAGATATGGCTC
>Ga0209429_10002676_pt1 | contig 10404 bp, 8 predicted proteins | sample BarGraNGADG00212_3_FD_184493 | JGI IMG/M metagenome (GOLD analysis project Ga0209429, IMG submission 184493) | Arctic peat soil microbial communities from Barrow, Alaska - Barrow Graham LP Ref core NGADG0004-212 (SPAdes) (version 2) | ecosystem: Environmental > Terrestrial > Soil > Wetlands >... | reverse complement strand
AACTGCGCGTCGGCCAGCAGCCCTATTGACTTTGTCTCGGCAGCAGGAGTAGTCACGGTAGACAAAATTTGATAAGCGAAATAAAACTTAATCGCATAGACTTTTGGTGCTGATTATCAAGCTGTCCGGGCTGCTGAAGGCAATTACCCATACCATCCGTGTTATGCTTAGGCTTGTTTTATTTTCATGTTGTACCTATTTCTCTCTCTAAATCTAGTATCAGTAAGTGGATTAGAGTCAAAATCGACACATGAATTCCTTCAATCCAGATTAGCTTTAGTGTTGATCGGCGTGCTTACTGATTGTATTTTGGCAATAGTTTACTTTAATATATTATCAATAAATTTCTTCAAGTCCCTTTCTACTTTGTTTTTTCCACCAATTGAATTTTCATAAAACAAAGTACGAAAGCCACTTACATCAAAAGGAAGTTTTTCTCTTTTTTTATCACACAGCAGAATCGTAGGCTTATTTATTGCATGCGCATACCCAATTTCATAAAACACATTAGGATTGTCAGGTGTTATTTCAGCAATTATTATGTATGAACTTTTAATACTATCGACAATATCCTTGATAATTGGACTAGCGGTATAAAACTCATCTGCTCTAACGCATTCTAAGTTAAATGATTCGCAAACAGGTTTTATTACATCATTGTACAATTCATTGTACTCATTAGTAAACTGCATAACAACAAATACATTAGGTTTAACAGACTCATATTTGATATCAAAAATTTTAGTCTCAATACCCGTAAGCCTAAAAGTTATGGGTGCCTCGGCTAATGAGGTTTCTCCTTGAGTAATTAGAATATTGTTTACAAATAAGTGAATATTTGAACCATTAACTTCAACCCTGAACACAAGTTCTTTTTTTAGATCATAGTTGCTTAGTCCACTCTTAGTTGAATAATCTTCCTTGTCTGGAACAAGAAACTTTTTAGCATCCTTACTGCATCCTGCGAGAGCAATTTTACCATTATTGCGTTTAAATACAATAACGCAACCTGAATTTTGGTCCTTAAACCTTGCTTTAAATTCAATTATTCCATTTGAAAAATTTGCATCTGTCCTTATTTCAGAAGTAAGGATACTCTTACTTTCATCTCCTTTATCAACAATCTCCTTGAATGTTATCCCTGTATTGCCGATATCTGCTTTACCCTCTATCACAGCAAAATTTTTAATTTCTTTCATCTGTCTATCAATTAAATCTTTATAAATAGAATTCAATTTGTTATTATAAAGGTAATTATATGTTCCTTATAATTTAAACTAATCACTTATGTTTTCTCCAAAAAACCTGACTCGTAGCGGTAAATTACTGCCACAGACCCTGGGTTAAGGTTTGTTACTAGCTAAATTAGCCGCTGACGTGGTTTTTGTCAGTCACGGTAGACGGAAGGATGTGTTTCGTCAAATAGAAAATTTGTCTAGGTAATGTTGCAAAAACCGCAACGGTTTGATCGTTGGTTGTTAGGTTCTTGTTCTATCATGGTAGAAGGAATTATCAAGGTATCTAATGTTTTAATTGAAAGGGGGGTAAAGTCACTTGAAGAGTATCTCTCGTCGGCAACAAAACTGACTAGGTTGAAAAGTCCAATACTATTCAGTGAGTTATGCTTAGGCCTTAGTTGTCAAGACGAAGTTGTCTCGTAACGGCCTGAGGCTTAAGCATAACGGCCCGGTGGTATGGGGAGTTGCCGTCTGTGTCAGGGTTGGCATGAGTTTTTGCAAAGTCCCGGTAAGTGGGCAGGATTTCCGTGTCACGATAAAGTTGTCCAGATGGCAAAGTCCCGATAAATGATACGAATTTGTCACGTCACGATAAAGTTGTCCAGATGGCGATGCAAAAACCATGACAACAGCGCGAAGGCCAGCAGCCCTATTGACCTTGTCTCGGTAGCAGGATTTGTCACGGTACCGAAAGTTTAATAAGTGAGCTTGAGTTTGATAACATAGACTTATGGAGCTTATTATGAAGCTGTCAGGGCTGCTGAAGGCAATTACCTATACCATCCGTGTTATAGTGCGTAATATTATTGTCATATGAAAAAGAGCTATTGTCTCGGAAAAACTTTGTACTCCAACTGGTCTTGGCTTATCGTTATTTAACAACTATCACCACAGGATTTGAGGTCTCAGTCAACCCTTTTGACAGTATATCGTCAGATCCTGTTATATGCTCCTTCTTTATTTTTTCAAGTAATATAAATGCATCTTGATAGTCCACTAAAACATTATCACGATATATATATTTTGGCCAAAAAGTGACTCCATTATCCAAATCATTTATAAATCCGTTCCTATCTAAAAAGGAAACTTCGGATGTTTGTTTATTGAAAACACCAAGTTTTGTTGAATCTGACAATCCCAAATTGAGTTTCATAAACAGATACTCACTATTCTCACTTATTGTATATATCCATATTTTATCTTTAATGCTTTCAGGATTTTGTGAAGGAAATAAGAGGTCCGTTTCCATCTTTGATTGACCAAGATTAAAGATGGCATAAGGTTTATGTCTTGTATTCACAAACGTGTTTAAAGTGTCGACTCTAGATTCTAATATACGAATTGTATCCTTAAAATAATACATGGGGATTACAGTAGCAACAAAGGGTGGTTTGTTAAAGATTCTATTGTAGTTTCTGATTTTTGTTTTAATGGCTCCTGTACTGTCGGTAATAATTAACCTATACTCAGAATCATCTCCGAAAGGACCGTTTGTAATAACAAAAACATAGTTATTAGAGTCCGTTTTAAAAAATTGTAAAGAGCGAAAAGAAGTTTTGAAAGACCTTCTAAAGGTGCCATTAAAATCAAATTCCAGTATCGAATTAATTCCCCATGCCATTATGTAAACTTTCTCACTTTTTTCATCAATACAATAACTTGAAACATATATATATTCTCCGGGACCTCTTCCAATAGCTCCTACTTGTCTAATAAATTTGCCTTTTCTGTCAAACTGGGTCAACCTCTCAAAATCACTTATAAACATATAGTCTTTGCTAAAAGCAATACTAACTATTCTTCTTATTAGACTTTTTGCATTAGTTTCCAGTGGAATGTATTCTATTTCTTTTCCGACGGCACTGAGAGAAACTGATTTAATGTTTTTAAGATTAGCTTCTATTTCAACTCTATATGGGAGAATAACAGAAGCTGTTTCTTTTTTGCCATTTGTTTTTAGATTAGGATTACTACATGAAGTAATAATTAAAAGTCCAAGCAGTAGATTGAGTAATGATGGTTTCATACTTTTATGCTTAAGTTATAAAGGTAAAAAGAAAAATCAAGAGATGGTGTGGTTTTTGCAAAGTCCCGAAACGGACGAAAGTTTTCTCGTCCAGGCGAAGTTGTCCAGATGGCTGAGTCCTGGTAGACGGTCGCGAGTTGTCCCGTCACGGTAAAATTGTCTCGGTCGTACGTAATTTTAGCAGGATTTGTCATGAAGTACAAAATTAAATTTATAAAATGAACTTGAGTTATAGTGCGTAAGTCTGTTATCACAGGTAACTAAGTCGCTGCACTTATGCACTATAACGGCCCGGTGGTATGGGGAGTTGCCGTCTGTGTCAGGGTTGGCATGCGTTTTTGCAAAGTCCCGGTAAGTGGGCAGGATTTCCGTGTCACGATAAAGTTATCCAGATGAGTGAGTCCCGATAATGAAAACGGATGTGTCATGTCACGATAAAATTGTCAAGATGGCGATGCAAAAACCATGACAACAGCGCGAAGGCCAGCAGCCCTATTGACATTGTCACGGTAGCAGGATTAGTCACGGTATACAAATTTTGATAAGTGGGAATAAATTTGATCGCATAGACTTATGGAGCTGATTAATAAGCTGTCCGGGCTGCTGAAGGCAATTACCCATACCATCCGTGTTATGGTTAGTGAGGTATTAAAATTGTCTTGATGCAACGAATTTGTCTCGGTTTACGAAATTTGTCAAGCTCACATTAAGTAACGTTTTTTTAATCAAGTCTTTTAATCTTTTGTTGTCTCGCTATTATGAGAATTTTTTCATTGGTAGATTTATTGATCACTTCTGCAACTACATCCACATAGATGTTAGCATCCCATTCTGGTCCATCATTTCTCAATTTGTCAAGTTTGAAATCAGGCACTCGAGGTTGATTTGAATCAACTGGATTTGAAGTCCAGATTAATTGATCTTTAATTACATATAATTTGGAAATATCTATGTTAGAGGGTATCGGAAGACTATCAATGTTTACGAGATATATTAGAGCAACTAGTGGCCGTTTATGTTGGTAGCCTGGCATAAAATCACGCGAAAGATAAGTTTCTAAAATATACTTACTCGTTCCAATCTCAATTGTATCACTTGAATTAGCGTGTAACGAGTTCACTAAGTTTGAATTTTCACTAACATCTGGTTTTTCACAAGAAACTAATAGGACCAAAAAAGTCAATAAAACTGTAAAACTAAGGTCATTGATTGATTTCACGATTTTGTCTTGTTAAGTTAAATTTATGCAAGGTTCCCAATTCCGGCAGACAGAGTCTTAATGTTATTATGTTCACATCAAAAATCACACCAATCATTTGTCAATAAATACTAAAAGATAAGTAATCCCTGAAACTGTGCTGAAATTCACTCATCGGAATAAATTTGTCAAGGTGACAAGTCCCGATAGATGAGCAGGAGTTGTCGAGCTTTACGAATTTGTCACGGGTACAAAGTTCGGTGGTGAAGCAGGATTTGTCAAGATATATGAACCTCGCTTTTGAGTTATGGTTAGTGTTTATTAATTGTCTAACGTGCAGGAATTCAATCATTAACCATAACGGCCCGGCGGTTTAATGAGTTGCCGTCTGTGTCGCGGTGGCGTGGTTTTTGCCAATCCTGGTAAGTGGCTGAAAGTAACGGGTCATGGTAATTTGTCTTAACGGTACCAAGTCCCGATAAGTGGACGAGAGTTGCCTGGTCACGGTAAAGTTGTCTAGGTGGCGCCAGCAAAAACCATGACACCACGCGGGTAGGCCGGCAGCCCTACTGACTTTGTCTCGGCAGTAGGAACAGTCCGGGTGGCACAAAATTTTATAAGAGAGTTGATGTTTACTCGCATAGACTTTTGGAGCCGATTGAGAAATAGTCCGGGCTGACGAAGGCAATTAATTAAACCGTCCGTGTTAGCAACTGGCATTTATTCGGTTTGTATAAATTTACCAGTCTTGTCTATAATATATTTTTTCGTTTTTACTGACAAGGAATCAGTATCGGGAATCTCCTCTGAGCCATCGGCAGTTATTTTTCTTGTAATAGTGCTATCGGTAAATACAAATTGCATATTTGGTAAAATAGTTTCAGAATTAGAGACATATTTACCCAGATCTCCCATAACATTTTCAAATAATGCGTGGGCATCTATCTTTTTACCATTTTTATCAAAGGTAAGGATTATCGGTGTTCCATTGGCAGTTGGTATATTTCCAAGAATTGCCACAAATTCTTTTGTCTCAAAGAAAAGGCCACAAACTCCAAATCCAGGATATTCATTTTGAATACTGATAAAGAATTGATTGTTTTTTGGATACTGTAGGTTTAACTCATAATCAATTTTGGAATTAAATGTAACTGGAGTATCTAATTTGGTCAATTGCTTGATAAAAGTTTGAAATTGATCTTTATCATCGCATGAATTACATAGACACATTAGCAGAAAAATGTAACAACCCAGAATAATTGATTTTTGTTTCATAGTATTGAATTATATGGTTAGTAGCTTGATTGCTTGTTGCTAACGGCCCGGCGGTTGAGGGAGTAAACGTTGGTGGCGCCGTCCGCCGATACGAGTCCCGGTTCTTTAGTCAGAAAATAGTCCCGGCGGGCAAGCCACCATGGCGCAATTTTTGCCAGTCCCGGCGAAAGATAAAATTGTCTCGGTTGCAGGATTTGTCCAGAGCCGAAGTCACGGATTTTGAAGATGAGTGATTAGTTTATTGTCATGATAAAATTGTCAAGGTGGCGCGCAAAAATTGTGACAAGTTTATTACCCCAACCGTCCGTGTTAGCATTTCGGGCCAATTTTAGAACTGTCAATGTTTCGTTATCTGTCAGTCAAATGATATCTGAGTCGTGGTGCTGTTATGATTTTGTGATGGATTTGTCTGGATACTGTAATTTTATAAACAGTTGTGGTTCGGTCCGGGTTTGTCCCGTGTTATGAATTTGTTTTGTTAGCAGGACAAGTTTGCAAAAACCGTGACATGCAACTTACCTTTATTATTATAATAAGTTTTTAGAAGCTACTTAATGTACTGAATGTAAGTCATTAACCATAATGTCAATGTTAGGTGTCGTGGCGCATTTTTGGTCTTAGGCATTAAGAATTAGGGAATTAGTAATCAGTATTTTACCTGCCCAGAACCCAGTAACCAGAACTTTAGCACTATAAAACGAGACAACCAAAAACATTCTTGCCTTCTTTCTCCGCAATTATATCTCCATTATTATCAAGGAAGAAATATCTCCAGTAATTCTGTGGATCTTGGGAAAGAAAATAAGCCTGAAATATTGAATATTCATCTTCAGAAAAATCAAAATCAGAACCATAAACATCCAGCTCATTAGGAAAAGTTAGCCATACAGAAGGTGTTCCATTTCCGGGTGACAACCTGTAAACCGTCTTTGTTTCAGAAACAAAGAAGTAAAAGAAATTATGTGAATGGCGAAGCTTGGATAATTCCTGGCATAAGAAATAGTCTGGATATTCAATATAGCTTCCGCATTCCGAAAAATTTATAAAATTAACATAGTTATTGGCTTGATAGTGAATCCCCCATAGTTGATCACCTAAACAGTAAAATTCATCAATTGTTTTCCCAGCTGAATTACAGAACCAGAAATCGGTGCGTCCCGCAAGTTCTGTGAGAACTTTCATTTGACAAATATCGCTGTCCGCGTTTTTGTAATATGCACAAAATTTACCGTAATTCGTGATTCCCAATTTAATAATCCCAGAAGATTCATAATAAGTCTTATTGGGATTGCTCCATGGTGATGGAATCTCCATCGTGGAGCCATTTGAGAATTTAAAATAGTATTTTGGATTATTATCCACTTTTTTCATGTAAGCCAGATCACCATTCGGTGCAAGGATGTATTTCTCAACATCAGTGTCAATCACCTCCCTCTTTACATCTGATGGATCGCTCTTATTCCAAGTGAATTTGTTCAATGATTGATCATTTCCCTTATAGTAAATAACGTCATTTGGATCAATACTGAAATTTAATCCGTATTGGATTTTATTTGATTCAGTAACATCATATGAAACAAGTACCTTACCGTCAGTTTTATGGATCAAATAAAAAATGGTTGTATTATTGTAACTCATGTTGCCAATTGTTTTGGTTTTATTCCAGGAAATATCCAGTCCAATATATTCATCTAAAGAAAAAATTAAATTTGGTATATTCATAGACTTAAGATCAACCGGCTCATGATTTTCATCCATGAGTGTTACACCAGTTTCAATCCCTTCCGCTGATATCTTTGAAAAATCATATTCACTATTTTCAGAGAGCTTGTTACATAGAAAAAATTTGGCCCCGGAAATGTCAATATATGCCAGAGAAGGAATAGAATCATCCTCCAAAATGTCTGTTTTTTTGCATCCCAGAAAACTGATCAGAATGCAAAAAGTAATGATAATACCTGATGCGCTTTTCATATTTATTGTTTGTGAATTTAAAGATCTCAGATCAATATTTTTATTTAAGCAATGCTTCTAAATTAGTGATTATTTCAAAATATCAATATGCTGTTTATAATTAAGAAGTAAGAATTAGGAATTAGGAATTCGTAATCAGTATTTAATACCTACGCAGAACCCAGAAGTAAACCTTTTAGTCGCCGTAGCTTCAGCAAAGGACTTTGCATCCTTTAGTCAACAACTTCGTCGGCATTAAGCCTTATTGCTAACTGCCCGGCAATAAAATATTGTAAGTTTTGACTACCGCAGGCATCCGGGTTGTTTCCTTATTCTTTAGCCAGTCCGACCGACCGGACGACTCGGTCATTCGGGCAGGTGTTTTTGCCTCCCGATAGCTATTTGGACGGGTGCAAACGTTATCGGAGCCAGGTAGTGTCGCGGTACAAATTTGATTATGAGCAGTCAATAGTCCCGATAATGTTAATTTGTTAACAGCAGCGGTGCGGTCGCGGTACAAGCATTACAGATTTGTCATAGGTGCATAAACGGTTTGCAAAAACCGTGACAAGTGACTTACTTGTATTGTTCGTGTTAGCATTTCGGGCCATCTGTCTAGGTTGCGTAACTGTCAATCTATGTGTAAATTGTCCCTATGGTCGCGAAGGGCCTGAATGCTAACGGCCCGGCGGTTGAGGGAGTAAACGTTGGTGGCGCCGTCCGCCGATACGAGTCCCGATACTTTAGCCGAAAAACTGTTTCGGCGGGCAAGCCACCATGGCGCAATTTTTGCATGTCCCGGCGAAAGATTAAGTTGTCTCGGTTGCAGGATTTGTCTAGAGCCGAAGTCTCGGATTTGGCAGATGAGTGAAAAGTTAATTGTCAAGATAAAGTTGTCAAGGTGACGCGCAAAAATTGTGACAAGTTTATTACCCCAACCGTCCGTGTTAGCATTTCGGGCCAATTTTAAACTGTCAAGATGCAAAGAATTTGTCACGATAATTGAAATTTATCAAGGTTCCCAGTCCCAGCTGAAAGGCAGGATTTGTCTTGGTAGTGTTATTTTGTTAACAGCGTTGGTGTGGTCTGGGTATGTCCCTCGTCAGGATTTTGTATAGGTAGCAGTAGCACTTTGCAAAAAGTGCAACCTACCTTTATTTAATGTGTTATATGCAGTGTACCCATCCCCATTATTATTGTCTAATGTAGGTACCATTTATATACGGTCCTGTGGCACCTTCCGTACCAAAAGAACTTGGGTCAGTGAAACCACTAATCTTTAGAGTGTTTCCGGCATCTGAAAAAATCCCTGTCCCATTTATGTCACTAACGGTTAAGGTTGTTCCACTATAGGTGTAATTCAAATTTGAATTCATATAAGGTAGATGTTTCCATATAACTATACCATAGTTCGTAAACTCAAGCCCATATTGTGTAGAGCCATACATTTGCCATTTCCCAATAATGCTCACATTTTCTTTGACGGGATTGTTGTCGTTGTCGTTGTCGTTGTCGTTGTCGTTGTCGTCAGTATCACAACCATTAAAAACAAAAGCCAATGTCAGCAGAAGTACCAATGTTCTAAAACAAAAAAATTTCATATTGTCGTCTTCTTATGTCCTTCCGGACGTTTAATATTTTGTTTATTTGTTAAATGTTTCTTTTCATGTTTCATTGTCTACCGTGCTGTCGTTGCTGACGGCTAACTCGTTCATGGAATCTAATAATAATCAAAGTTAAAAAGTATTTTGAATTCCCGGTTGTCGAGAGAAATTATGCTTTTTTCAGTTAGCATTTCGGGCCATCTGTCTAAGTTACGTAACTGTCACGCTATGTGCAAATTGTCATCGTTGTCGCGCAGCGGGCCTGAATGCTAACGGCCCGGCGGTTGAGGGAGTAAACGTTGGTGGCGCCGTCCGCCGATACGAGTCCCGGTACTTTAGCCGAAAAATTGTCCCGGCGGGCAAGCCACCATGGCGCAATTTTTGCAAGTCCCGGCGAAATACGGATTTGTCTCTCTTGCAGGATTTGTCCAGAGCCGAAGTCACGAATTTTGCAGATAAATGAAAAGTTATTTGTCAAGATAAAACTGTCAAGGTGGCGCGCAAAAATTGTGACAAGTTTATTACCCCAACCGTCCGTGTTAGCATTTCGGGCCAACTTTAAAATTGTCAATGTTTAGGAGTCTGTCAGTCAAATGATATCTGAGTCGTGGTGCTGTTATGATTTCGCGATAGATTTGTCTGGGTACTGTAATTTTATAAACAGTAGTGGTTCAGTCCGGGTTTGTCCCATATTAGGAATTTGTTTTGTTAGCAGGAAAAGTTAGCAAAAACTGTGACAATGCGACTTACCTTTTTTATTCGTGTTAGCAAACGCAGGTTATTTTTTAGCAGCGAATTCGATATAGTCAATTTTATCTGATTCAATAATTAAGGTGAAATCATTTTTAAAATTTGTAAAAAAGTAATGTTTTCCTGTGAATCCTATGAGTTTAAGTGTATCAGTTCTTGATATATTCACTTCTGATTTTAAGTCAATTACATAATTATATTTTTTATTGATTTTAATAGTTTCTGCATTTAATTTACCAATCGAAAAAGAATAGGTTGGAAGAAAAATCATTATTGACAATATGCTAAGCCATACTCTCTTATTGTTGAAATATTCAGAAAGGAATCCAGTTTTAATTAGGTATACATAAGGGACTAATC
>Ga0209429_10002674_pt1 | contig 10407 bp, 8 predicted proteins | sample BarGraNGADG00212_3_FD_184493 | JGI IMG/M metagenome (GOLD analysis project Ga0209429, IMG submission 184493) | Arctic peat soil microbial communities from Barrow, Alaska - Barrow Graham LP Ref core NGADG0004-212 (SPAdes) (version 2) | ecosystem: Environmental > Terrestrial > Soil > Wetlands >... | reverse complement strand
ATCTGTTACGAGCATCCTCTAGTTCATTTTGTACTTTTTGAAGCTCTTCATTCTGTATTTCCAGTTCAACCTGATGCACCTCAAGTTCATGAACAAGGTTCCGTGTATCGCTAGCTTGCTTTCGAATTTCGGCTCGTTTTTCCGAATTTGGTTTATCTTCTGTCATTCTTCCCCACGCGATTCTGTGAAAAGCCGTCTGATCTGTGTCATCCATGTTCTTTTCAAACTAAACCGGGAAAACATGGAAAAATAATCATCCCCTACCGCTTTTCTCAGTATCGTCTTCAATCGCAAGCAATATTCTTTCTGTACCCACACCCTCCTTATATATCCTGCGAGCATTTAGCAGGAGCTTCTTATTACCAATTCCGGGAAATTCATGCTCAACCTCAAAGTCATTGAAAACGCTTTTCTCGGGCAGGATCTCTTCTAAGAGCTTTCGAAGTGCTGGAATATCCCACGAACGATTGTTTATTTCGAAAATGGATTTGTTTTCAGTTTCCTCTTTCGAAGTTTTAAATGTCCTGTAGAAAGAACAGTTCGCCAATATCACAACCATATCTTTGTCCAGTACAAGGAGAGATTCCCGCACCGTGTCAACGATGCCTTCTGCAAATAACTTTGTGTTCTTCTCCATCTGTTCAGAACACTTTCGCTGCGTGATGTCTAAGAATGTAATCGTAGCCCCGTTAATATTATTCTCTCCGGTACGATAGGGCAGTATCCGGACAAAATACCAGTTCCCTTTCTTATCAGCTACTTCTGTTTCCTTGACAGCCAGAGTTTTGAGCACTTCCAATACATCATCCATCAGTTTCTCATATAAAAGGTTAGAACTGAAGTCTTTCACCGGGCGCCCGATATCCGTCTTTATGAAATTATATATTTTAGTGACTGCCGGGGTAAACCCTTTAATGCACAGGTCGTTATCCAGGAAAACAGTGGCAATTTCTGTACTCTTGAGCATGTTATTCATGTCATTAGTGACCCTAAAATTTTCCTCGATCTTTGTCTGGTGTTCCGCATTAAGCGTCATCAATTCTTCATTGGTTGATTGCATCTCCTCCCTTGAAGTCTCAAGTTCTTCATTGGCGCTTTGCAGTTCCTCATTCGCTACCTGGAATTCCTCATTCGTAGATTGGAGTTCTTCGTTTGAGGTTTCCATCTCTTCAATTGTGGCCTGGAGATTTTCCCTTGTTGACTTCAATTCCTGTTCCAGTTCAATAATGTGCTGGTTGATCTGTGGTTTTGTGGATCCTTTTCTGATAGGTTTTAATGGTCTGTCCGGCACATCCTCAAAAATGACCAACACCAATCCCTCCAGGTCAGGTTTTTCCAGGGGCCTGACAATTAAATTAACAATATGGAAAGAACCATTGGTTTTCACATTCAAATCTTTAAAGACGACTTCTTTTTTCCTGTCAATGACTTTTCGAATAGCAGCATTTAATTCATGTTTCAAACCCTCCCGCGCCATTTCCAGGATTTTCAGACCTGCTTTTCCCGGTGCCGGTTCTAAGTATTTTCCGGTTTTACCATGAAAATACAGAATCTCTTCTTTTTCATTAATAATAACGCATGAAGGGGTGTAGTTCGTAAGCAACATCTTTTCTATTTGATCGCCAATATTGATCACAATGGGGACAGGTTCTTTTATTTTAGGGAACACAGCCGTCCGACCTATGTGGGAAAAATTCCCCGTCAATATGGCAGACCCACCTTTGCTTTTGTAAATTCTCCATTTCCGGTCATAGGCAGAAAACAGGTCAGTGAATTCACCGATGGTCTCAGAATTACCCAGGAAAAGTATCCCGTCTTTCTTTAAAGAATAATGCAGGGCGCTTAAAACCTTTTTCTGCAAAAGGGGACCAAGATATATGAGCAAGTTCCTGCAGGTCACCATGTCTATATTAGAGAAGGGGGGGTCTTTGATCAGGCTATGGATGGCAAAGGTCACCATTTCCCGGATTTCTTTCTTTACCCTGTAAGAATCCTCTGCCTTCGTAAAAAAGCGCGTAAGTCGTTCCTGTGATACATCCACAGCAATACTTGCGGGATAAACACCCGCACGGGCTTTTTCAATAGCATCCTTATCAACGTCTGTTGCGAATATCTGGACTTTCACATTACTTTTTATCTCATCTAAATACTCCTTAAAGATCATGGCTATGGAATAGGCTTCTTCCCCCGTTGAACACGCTGAAATCCAGATCCGTACTGGCAGGTCAGGCGTCCTGTCCTTGAGCATTTCAGGGAGAATTTTTTGTATGAGAATTTCAAAAGCTTCCGGATTCCTGAAAAAACTGGTAACGCCTATCAGGAGTTCTTTAAAGAGGACATCACATTCGGATGGGTTTTCCGAAAGATATCTGATATAATCCGATAGCTCAGTGATCTGGTGGATATTCATCCGCCTTTCAATGCGGCGGTTAATAGTGCTCTCTTTATAAAAGGAAAAATCATGCCCGGTCCTGTCCCGTATCAGGACAAATATATTATCGTAGGGAGCGGTTTTTTTGATCGATGGGGCTTTACTTGTGCCTTCAATGTAAGGTTGTTTTATATAATTCTGCAATTGCTCAGGCATTTTCTCAGGAGGCAAGATATAGTCTGCAAATCCTGTGGATATGGCGCTTGCTGGCATGCCGTCGTATGCTGCTGATGTTAAATCCTGCACCATGACCATTCCTCCCTCGCCTTTAATTGCTTTCAGGCCAAGAGTACCTTCTGTTCCTGTTCCTGAAAAAATAATACATATAGCCTTTTCTTTATAGTCTTCTGCTAATGACCTGAAGAAAAAATCTATCGGATGACGGATACCTTTTGACACCGTGGGTTTCAGCAATTGAAGAGCCCCATGTAGTACAGCCAGATCTTTATTTGGCGGAATGATATAAACGCTATTGGGATTTATTTTCATACCATCCTCTGCCTGTTGTACCTCCATTTTCGTGTATCTCTTCAATATCTCCACCATTACGCTTTTTGAGGTGGGATCAAAGTGCATAATAATGACGAAAGCCATGCCGCTATCAGATGGCATATTTGAAAAAAATTTTTCAATCGCATCCAGCCCGCCTGCGGATGCGCCTATGCCCACGATAGGGAAGACACTATCAGCTATGGGTGCAGTTTCTATCACGGGATGATTGGATCTTTTTGAATTCCTTGAACTTTGAGGTTTAATATTTATCTCTTCACTCTTTTTTATTTTCATTCTTATAGCTCCCTTCTGATCTTTCACCCCACCAATTACGGATAATAATTGTAATGGTGATTCATATAGATTATTATGAGACGTACAAAATGTTCAGCCAATTAATCGTATATTTATTTTTTTAAACGATGATGTACACATTTTTTTAAGAGCAAATAAGATGAAGATAGTACTCTTGAATTTCTGTTATCCTATTATTTGCTGAAATTTTCTAATTTTTCATACTGTGTCCCTCCAGTTCAACAGGTACACGCAGCGTGAATATACTTCCCTTCCCAAACTCGCTCTTAACTCCCACATCTCCCCCCAGGAAATCTACAGCAAGTTTCTTTACGAGGTACAGCCCAAGCCCAGTGCCTGATGTTCTATAAGTTAGCGGCGTATGCAATCTGACAAATGGGGCAAAGAGTTTTGGAATATCCTGTGTTTCTATTCCAATACCCGTATCGGTAACTGATAATTCTACATTATTATCTATGTTTTTCGCACTTATCTCTACGCTTCCCTTTTCTGTATATTTGATACCATTGCTAATCAGGTTAGTGAGACATTGGACGATTCGCTTGCGATCAGATTTCATATTAATGTCTCCTACATCGACTTTTAGCTCTAACTTTTTCTCATTGAGTATTACATTAAGATTTGTTACAGCTTCATCCACGATCTGCTTCAGGTTGAACTCGCAAACCTCTACCCTTATCCTGCCAGACTCGATATTTGATAAGTCAAGAATATCATTTATAAGCGAAAGAAGATGTTTTCCGCAGGTGTGGACTATCTCAAGCTGTTCTTTCTGGTCAGGATTCAATTTCCCGGAAGTGCCATCAAGAATCAGGCTTGTAAAGCCTATTATGGAATTGAGGGGAGTCCTGAGTTCATGCGAAGTGCTTGCTATGAACATAGATTTCATGCTGTCAAGTTTCCTGGCAGCTTGCACCTCTGTGCGTGCTTCATGCTCTTTTTCAATAAGCTGCTTCAATTCGGCTTCCGCAAGCTTTCGCTGTGTGATATCACTCATCATTGTCCTTGCCAGAAGATTGCCATCGCTATCATGCATAGGTATACTTTCCAGTAGAGCATCGAAAATAGTTCCCTTATTATCCACAATCCGCAGTTCACAGGTCGTCTGAGTTTTAATATCAAAAACCTGCCGGAGATGCGAATAAAATGCATCCTTATAGTCAGGGACGACGTACAGGGAAAAAGGCTTTTTGATCAAATAGGCTCTTTCTCTTCCAAGTTTTTTTGCTCCTGTAAGATTTACCTCAAGGATCAATCCATTACCATCTAAAGTGAAATAACCAATGGGTGCAAAATCATACAGGTCGGAATACCTGTTGCGTGTATCCTCAAGTTCATTTTGAACCCTGCGAAGCTCTTCATTCTGCATTTCCAGTTCAACCTGATGCAACTCGAGTTCATGAACAAGGTTCTGGGCATCGCCAGACGACAGCTTTTTCAAGTCTATGGTTTTTCCCTTCAACACTTCTTTCGCCTGTTTGCGAATGTCGGTTCGTTTTTCTTCTTTCATTTGTTATTATCTGATTGCTATTTCTCAATTCAAAAAAATAATGGTAAAAACTTTATAGGCTAAGGAGCAAACTACAAAGGTTTGCGTCCCTGGATTATTCGAACCAGTATCACTATAACAGCGATTACCAGCAATATATGGATCAATCCACCAGCTAAATGGAGCGAATATCCCAGTAGCCAGAGGATTACCAGAATCACTACTATTGTTTCTAATAAGCCCATAAATTAAACACCTTCACTTCCCAACGACCTTCTTGATCTGGCCGACCTTTTCTTGAACTACTCCTTCGATCTTCTCGCTTTTTCCTTCCATTTCCAGCTTGGGATTATCGGTGAGTTTCCCGGCGGCTTCCTTGATTTCACCCTTAACTTTGTGGATCTTGCTTTCTATATTGTCTTGTGTACTGCTTTTCATTGTATTCCTCCGATCGTATAAAATCTTATATTAATCTTTCAGAATAATCCAGCACAGCATCTTAGCTGTGTTGCCCGCCGATTAAACAATACTATGAATTACTTTATAGTATTTAATATTTCCGAACCGTTTATTTATTATTAAACGATAATAGAAAAAACGTTTGAAATTGTGGATTGATCTGCATCCAGCTCTATTTTCTATATAAAAGTGCTCCAGTTAGAACTCCAAGTAAACCTACAAGTACAAATCCCAGGCCTCGCATAACGAACATTGCATCAATTGCAGAAGCAATTCCCCATAAGATCAAGAAAAATCCAGTACCAAAAATTGATATTGCAATCCCGATACTGAATAACTTTTTACTAAATTTCTCTATGCTATCTTCTATGGATTTGTCAATTCCACAATGCTTCTGAGCTTCGATAAATCCCTGGATTAACGATTTTGAAAGGCCGCTAAGGACATCTATTATACTTTGATGCACTAGCTTTTTCCCCTGCTCATCACATAACCCATTATAACTCCGCCGACGAATGCTCCCGCCACATAAGCAAGGGGGTTTTCGTTTATCTTCCCTTCAACATATTCTTGTTTCTCCCCAAGTGTCTTCTCAATTGATTTAGTTAGTTCCTCAATTTTTTGATCCATTTTGACGCTCAGGTCATTGAGTGTTTTATTTATCTGCTTTATTTCTTCTTCTTGTTCCATAAAGTAACCTCCTTAACGTAATATTTTATAATGTGTGTATTTATATACTTAACACGGGCGTTGCACCGGTTAAACAATACTAAGAATGCCTTGATGATATTTAAAATTATCTGCTCGTTCATTTATTTTTAAATAATAAGGAATGAACTATATGACAAATACTAAATAATACATGAACCATCAAAATTAAGATATAGTTGGTAGCAGAAATTGTAGAAAAAGGAACAAATCTATGGCCAATGTAAAAAGCAATGTAAAGTCCCCGGAAGGAATTGCGAAATGTCAGACAGGGATCAGGGGACTGGATGAAATAACAGACGGAGGAATACCGAAAGGGCGCCCGACGCTTGTATGCGGCAATGCAGGATGCGGTAAAACGTTGTTGGCAATGGAATTTCTCGTGCGAGGGGCAGCTCAATATAATGAACCCGGCGTCTTTATGTCATTTGAAGAATCCTCAGAAGAACTGGCCCAGAATGTTGCATCCCTGGGATTTGATCTGAATGACCTCGCAGCACGCAAGAAAATTTATCTTGATCATGTTCGCATCGAGCCAAGTGAAATCGAAGAGGCGGGTGAATACGACCTCGAAGGGCTGTTCATCCGCCTCAACCATGCGATCGATTCGATCGGCGCAAAACGGGTAGTGCTGGATACCATAGAATCGCTCTTTGGCGGATTAACCAATGAAAACATACTTCGCGCTGAACTTCGAAGATTGTTCCACTGGCTGAAAGAAAAAGGGGTTACTGCGATCATTACAGGAGAAAGGGGTGAAGGTACCCTGACGCGGCACGGACTGGAAGAATATGTCTCAGACTGCGTTATTCTTCTTGATAACAGGGTGGAAGGGCAGATTTCCACCCGGCGTCTGCGCATTGTCAAATATCGCGGCTCAGCGCATGGCACAAATGAGTATCCGTTCCTGATAGATGAAAAGGGCATTTCAGTGCTGCCTATTACATCAATCGGATTGCAGCATGATGTATCCACTGAACGGATATCTTCTGGCATTCCCCGTCTTGATACCATGCTTGGGGGAGAGGGATACTATCGCGGCAGCAGTATCCTTATCTCAGGCACGGCAGGCACAGGAAAAACAAGTATTGCAGCCCATTTTGCGAAAGCAGCCTGCTCACGCGGTGAGCGATGTCTCTATTTTGCATTTGAGGAAGCCCCAAGCCAGATTACCCGCAATATGCGCTCAATAGGCATTGACCTTGAGCCGTGGACAAAGCAGGGAATGCTGGATATCTACGCTGTGCGCCCCACGATTTACGGTCTGGAAATGCATCTTGTAAAGATGTACAAGTTGATAAATGAATTTAAGCCGAAAGTCGTTATCATCGACCCTGTTACAAATTTAATCGCTATAGGTAGTGATACCGAGGTCAAATCAATGCTGTCACGTCTTATTGACTTTTTAAAGGCGAACCAGATTACCGCTCTCTTTACGAACCTGTCACATGCCTCAGGTCCTCTTGAACTGACAGAGTTTGGCATCTCATCGTTGATGGATACATGGCTTCTGCTGCGTGATATTGAGATCGGAGGAGAACGAAATCGCGGATTATACATATTAAAATCCCGCGGAATGGCGCATTCTAACCAGATACGTGAGTTCCTTTTGACTGATAAGGGGATAGACCTGGTTGATGTGTATCTTGGCCCGGCAGGAGTTCTGACAGGTGCAGCACGGATCTCACAGGAGGCAAAGGAGAAAGTTGCAGAAATCATACACATAGAGGAGATCGAGCGCAAGAAACGTGAACTTGAGCGTAAGAGAGTAGCTATAGAATCACAGATTACAGCTTTGCGTTCTGAGTTTGAAGCCGCGCAGGAAGAAGTGAATAAGCTCACCCAGCAAGAGGAAATGCAGGAAAAGGCGCTGGCCGGAGATAGAACAGAAATGATGCGTCTTCGCAAAGCAGATGTTTCCACGAAAAATCAATCTTAGAGAGTTTGTAAGGGTGAATAAGAAATGAATAAAACAACACAAACAACAAGAGAAAAATCCGAAAAACTGCAATCAGAACAGGATACATGGGAACTCAGGCTCTATGTTGCAGGACAGACGCCCAAATCCATGACAGCTTTCGCCAATCTTAAGAAGCTATGTGAAGAACACCTTGAAGGTAAATACAGGATCGAGGTTGTCGATCTCATGAAAAATCCGCAGCTTGCCAAAGGAGATCAGATAATTGCCATTCCGACCCTTGTACGGAAACTACCTCAACCTTTGAAGAAAATAATCGGGGATCTCTCTAACACCGAACGTGTTCTTGTAGGACTTGACCTGCGCTCTCTTAAACAATAAGAGAGAAAAAAGAATGTATCTCATATGATAGGGATAAAAGGTATGAAAGAAACTGAAAGAAAAAGCACTGCAGAAGAATTTGATCAATCGCTTCAAGAGGCAGGGAACGAAGAATATGTCCTGAGTTTATACATTACCGGCATAACGCCAAAATCAACACGGGCTGTCCAGAACATTAAGAAAATATGCGAGGAAAATCTTAAAGGTCGGTATGAACTTGAGGTGATAGATATCTACCAACAACCAACGCTAGCTAAAATTAACCAGATAATTGCTGCACCTACTCTAATCAAGAAACTTCCTCTTCCTTTGAGAAAATTAATTGGTGATATGTCAGATAAGGAACGTATTCTTGCAGGATTGGATTTGAGGCTCAAGAAATAAAAATTTATGAAGAAAAATAAAACACGCATGGAACTTCTGCTTGAAGTTGAAACACTTAAGGCCCAATTGGCAGAAGAAGAAGAGATCCTGCGCGCCATCAGAAGCGGTGAGGTCGATGCCCTTGTGGTATCCGGGAACAAAGGCGAGCAGGTTTTCACCCTGGCAGGAGCAGAACAGCCCTACCGAACCATTATTGAGGAAATGAATGAGGGGGCTGCCATGCTGGATGCCGATGATTCCATTCTTTACTGCAACAGCGGCTTTGCCAGTATTCTGAAAACGCCGCTTGAAAAATTAATTGGTACCAGAATTGCACATTATGTTGCGCCAGTCGATGAGGCGGTATTCCGGGAATTACTGCGGCAGGGAAGACAGAGGAATAGCAAAAGAGAAATCAAACTTCTGGCTATGGATGGAACATTTGTCCCGACGCATCTTTCCCTTAACACTATGCGAATAGATGATGCTCAATACGTCTATCTGGTTGCCACGGATTTGACAGAGCAAACGCGGATACAGGATGAGCTGCGCAGGGCGCGCGATGAATTAGGAGAGCAAGCCGCACTTCTGGACAAAGCACATGATGCCATTATTGTTCGTGACTTAGAGAACCGCATCATCTACTGGAATAATGGCGCAAAGCGCCTGTACGGTTGGACGGCAAAGGAAGCCCTGGGCAAAAATGCCGATGAGCTTCTGTATAAAGGAAAAAATTCCAATCTCATCGAAGCCGAAAAGATCGTCATATGGAGGGGAGAATGGACCGGCAAGCTGGGGCAGATAACGAAAGAGGGCAAGGAAATTATTGTCCAAAGCCGCTGGACACTTGTACGTGATACCGAGGAAAATCCGAAATCGATACTTATCATTAACACGGACATCACAGAGATAAAAAACCTTGAAGCGCAGTTATTACGAGCTCAAAAGCTGGAAAGCATAGGCACTCTTGCAGGTGGCATAGCGCATGACCTCAACAACATGTTGACGCCGATGATGCTGTCCGTGCAAATATTAAAAGAAAAATTTAAAGATGAACAGAGCCAGAAATTGCTTACAATCCTTGAAAAAAGCTCCAGGCGCGGAGCCGACCTGATAAAACAAGTCCTGTTATTTTCACGAGGTGTTGAGGGTGAACACACGCCAATCCAGACAAAACAACTTATCTTTGATATTGGGAAGATCGCAAAAGAAACATTTCCGGGAAACATTGAAATCAGAACCGATATAAACAAAGACCTCTTTAGCATCTCAGGAGATGCCACACAACTGCATCAGGTTCTGATAAACCTGTGCATGAATGCCCGCGATGCTATGCCGCATGGAGGTATCTTATGTATCTCTGCTAAAAATTTTGTTATTAATGAGAAATATAAACGCAAGCTTACTGAAGCTAAAGTCGGTTCTTATGTTGCCATTGCAGTCTCAGACACTGGAATCGGTATCCCCGAAAAAATACTTGATAAAATTTTTGAACCATTCTTTACGACAAAGGAGTTTGGCAAAGGTACAGGACTTGGTCTTTCAATAGCTCATGCAATTGTAAAAAGTCACGGTGGATTCATAAATGTGTACAGTGAGCCTGGAAAAGGAACAACTTTCAGGGTATATTTGCCAGCTACTTTGGCCGAAACACAAATAAAAGAAAGGCAGCAGCCTGAATTGTTTGTCGGGCAGGAGGAATTGGTTTTGGTTGCTGAAGACGAAGATTCGATTCGTGAGATTATTGTACTGACACTGGAAAAATATGGGTATAAAGTGCTTGCAGCCAATGATGGTGCAGATGCAGTAGCTTTGTATGCTCAAAATAAGGATCTAATTAAAGTTGTTCTT
>Ga0209429_10002673_pt1 | contig 10410 bp, 10 predicted proteins | sample BarGraNGADG00212_3_FD_184493 | JGI IMG/M metagenome (GOLD analysis project Ga0209429, IMG submission 184493) | Arctic peat soil microbial communities from Barrow, Alaska - Barrow Graham LP Ref core NGADG0004-212 (SPAdes) (version 2) | ecosystem: Environmental > Terrestrial > Soil > Wetlands >... | reverse complement strand
GCTGACGCCGGCACGGGCGATCTGCAGGTACTGGAAGCTCACATAGGTACACCGGGAACACAGAAGCCCATCCTCCTTCTGGCACACCTGTGTCATCCCCGGCCGGGCGCAAACGACAACGCCAGCGGGGCCGCCCTGCTGGCCGAACTGGTGCGCGTTCTCCATACCGTGCCACTGGAGCGCGAGGTCATCGCCCTCTGGATGCCCGAGTTCTACGGCACCATCGCGTGGTTTGCCGACCAGAAGCCCGATCTGGCATGCGCCATCAACATCGACATGGTCGGCGAAGACCAGGCGAAAACCGGCTCCACTCTGGAAGTCACAGCGACCCCATGGTCACTGCCGTCGTTCATTTCGGACCTCATGACTGTCAACCTGACCACTCACGACTTCCGCCTGATGCTCACCGGATTCACATGGGGCTCCGACCACGCCATCCTCAACGACGCGAGCATCCACGTCCCTGCTCTGTTGCTGAACCAATGGCCCGACCGCTTCTATCACTCAAGCGACGACACGCCGGACAAGTCCAGCGTCCAATCCTTCGAGTGGGTAGGTCGTGGCGTTCTGGATACTCTTGCGGACCTTATCGCCGGGATCCCGGACGAGCGTGCCGCAGTCGTCGCAGCCCGCATACGTGAACAAGGACTGACAGACAGTGTACGGTACAGCGATCCATTGATACGAGACTGGGTGGCTCGGCGTACCCGTGCCGCGCTCCTCGCGCTGCAGGAGACCACCGACACCCCGGTCGTCCGCGCTGAACTGGCTGCGGCGGGCACGACCGCTCCCATGCCGACGTTTCAGCCAAGGGTCCCAGTCATCGGCCCCATTGAGGAGGCGTGGATGACCCCGGAGGACCTCCAGTGGAATGACCGTCTGATGAATGACTTCCCTTGCTGGTACAACCTGAAGGCAGAAGTCGCCAACTTCATCCAGCTGGACGTAGAACGCGAAGACGCCCTGAAACTGGCCACCGCAGAATTCGACGCGCCGGCCGCCGCTGTCCACGCAGCACGACACTATCTCGACCTTCTGACAGCAAAGGGGTACCTTCTTCCATGACCACACAACTCTCAGGACCCAGCATCGCGCAGGGAGCGCTCATCGTCCTCATCGGCCCGTCCGGATCCGGCAAGTCGACGTTTGCGCAGAAACACTTCAAACCGACTCAGGTCGTATCGTCTGACGCCTGCCGCGCCATGGTCGCCGACGACGAGGCAGACCAGGCAGCGACCTCAGCTGCATTTGCTGTCCTTCACTGCATCGTTGACCAGCGTCTGCGCGCCGGCCGGCTCACAGTCATCGACGCCACGAACGTGCAGGCAAAGGCACGCCGACCTCTGCTGGAGCTCGCAGCGCGGTATCACCGTCCGTGCGCTGCTATCCTGTTTGAGCTTCCGCCGCAGGTGTGCAAGGAGCGCAACCGGCAGCGAGTGGACCGCGTTGTAGGCGATTTCGTCGTGGACCGCCAGTGCGCCCAGGCGCCCGTCAACGAAAGTGTGCTGAGTCATGAGGGATTCGACCCGGTTGTCGTCCTGCATTCAGCGGAAGAGACAGACGCCTTCGGGGCACCCGCCCGCCCCTCGCAATCGATGCGGTGCGACAAGACCGGATCGTTCGACGTCATCGGGGACGTTCACGGGTGCTGTGACGAGCTCCTGCCACTGCTCAAGATCATGGGCTACAGGGTCGAGAACCCTTCTGCGCTGATCCCACGCATCACGGCGCCCGAGGGCAGGACGGCCGTCTTCGTCGGCGACTTCACGGACCGCGGACCCGACAACGTCCGTACGCTCCTGGTCGTCATGGCGATGGTCCGCTCAGGCGCTGCCCTGACTGTGCTCGGCAATCACGACGACAAGCTGCTCAGGGCATTGCAGGGATCCCCGGTCAAGATCAGCAATGGACTCGACCGCACACTGCAGGAGCTGAGTGCAGCGGGCGAGGAGATGCAGGCGCTTGTCCGCAAGTTCCTGGACGGGCTGCCTTCGCACCTCATCCTGGACGGTGGTGGCCTGGTCGTGGCCCATGCGGGCTTGCCGCTGGAGTTTCATGGCATTGACTCACCGCGAGCGCGCGATGTCGCCCTGTTTGGCACGCCGACCGGCCAGCGGGATGCATTCGGACTGAAGGTTCTCGCTGACTGGGCGCATGCCTACAAAGGTGACGCTCTGGTTGTGTGGGGGCACCTGCCCGTCGCCGAAGCAGTATGGGTCGGAAACACCATCAACATCGACACCGGCTGCGTCCACGGAGGCAGCCTGACGGCGCTGCGTTATCCAGAACGCGAGCTGGTCAGCGTGCCGGCCGCGCGCGTCTACTCTGCCCCCATCAAGCCTCTGTAGCCGGCATGGAACCACCGCGGACGATGGTGGGCAAGGTCTGTCTGGTGACTGGCGCCACACGTGGCCTGGGTGCTGTCACGGCTGAAGCACTCGCTGCGCTTGGGGCGACGGTCATTGCCACTGGGCGCAATGCCGAGCGGGGACAGGACCTCGTCTCAGGTATCACGCAACGCACTGGTAACGACGATGTGCACTTCCTGCGCGCCGACCTCGCGTCGATGGAGGAAGTCCGCGGTCTGGCACGAGCGTTCACTGATCGCTGGGACCGCCTGCATGTCCTGGTCGCCAACGCCGGAACAGTCTTCCCGACACGGCGCACCACCGTCGATGGGTACGAGGAAGTCTTCGCCGTCAACCACCTGGCACCATTCCTGCTCACCGGTCTCCTGCTTCCCGTCCTGCGGGAGAGTGCGCCGTCACGCATCATCGTGACGTCTTCGTACGAACACCGCCGTGGGCGCATGCACTGGGACAACCTGCAGGGAGAGCACTTCTACTTCTCACAGCAGGCGTATGCGCAGTCCAAGCTGGCAAACCTGCTGTTTGTCTACGAACTGGCCAAGCGACTTGAGGGAAGCGGCGTCACCGTCAACGCGGTCAACCCAGGGCTGGTGCACACGAACATCTGTATGGACAGCGGCTGGCTGATCAGGACGGCCAAACGGATCATGGACCGGTTCTCCGCCATGACCCCTGAAGAAGGCGCAGACACGGGCGTCTGGCTGGCATCATCATCCGATGTAGACGGAGTCACCGGCCGCTACTTCCAGCGCAGACACGCGGTCCGGTCCTCCCGCGCCTCGTACGACGTCGCTGCTCAGCAGCGCCTCTGGCACATCAGTGAGGAGTTGACGGGTCTATCCGCGGGATTTGGCGCGTAGCTATCGGTCGAACAGGAGCTCGGGGGCCGTGGGGATCCTGGGCAGTTCCAGCAGTTCGTAGTCCGTGGCGTTGACCGTCACGAAGCCGCACCGCTGGTACAGGGAGAGAGCATTCTGGTTCTCTGTCTCAACCTCGATAGTGATCCACTTGCCACCGCTGTTTTGCAGGCCGCGGACGATGGCCATCAGCATCTGCCGCCCGATGCCCCGTCCTTGCATGTCGGGCCGCACTGCGAAATGGACGATGAACGCGCGTCCCTCGCTGAAGGCCGACTGGATGACACCGACGGGCCGCCCATCCTGTGTCGCAAGATAAGTGATGCGGGTAGAGTCCTTCATTAAACGCACGAGAGCCTGTTCTTCTTCCCCAACTGGCTCCACAAACGCTGAAGCAACAATTGTGGCCATGATGGGCACGTCCTCGGCCCCCGCAGGGCGAAGTTCCACCGCGTCGTGAATCGGCTCGAATGGTGGAATCCGGCTCACATCAAGGTCCATCGTGTACTCGCTGTGGGAGTGCCGCGTCCCCATCATGCGAGCGAACCCAGCGCCCTCCCATGACTCCTGTGGCACGACAATCAGTAATCGTCTCACTCCTCGGTTCTGGCATTCCCGTACGACGACTCGCGCCATACGGCGACCGATGCCCCTCCTGCGAAACTCGGGATGGACGAGGATGGTTGCCTCGACTTCCGAGGGGTCACTATAGCTGTTCATGCCCGCAAACCCCACGAGCTGTTCGCTGTCATGCCACAGCACATCGCTGACGGAACCCTCCGGCCGTGTTTCCAATGTGCCTATGTCCAGACGGGCCTCCATCGAGTAGCCGTCTCTCCCCTCACAGACGTCCGCAAGAGCCCGAACCTGGCTGACCTGTTGCGTCGAAAGCCGAACTGCTACCATCATGCTGTTGTCGTCAGTCGGCATGCGATCCTCCAGTGTATGTCATGAGTCCACCGCATACCCTGGAGCGATCCGGGACCGCGGCCACCGGGCGGGCTACTTCGCTCTCAGGCTGTCCAGGGTGATTTTCGCCTCGGGGCAGGACCCAAAGAACCCATTGATGGTTTTGCACTCGTCGTACTCGCCGCACTCCGCGCAAGTGGAATAGCCCTTGTCGTGGGTGCACAAACGAACGTCGCAGACGGTGCAGTGCGAGAAGAGCCGCGGTCCTGTCGACTGACACCCGTCACAGACCACGTCTTCAGGTTTAACCTCGATGCCGTACGCTGTCGACCATTCGGCGGCCGTCTTCTCCTGCAATGCCATGTCGGCTGTCTTACCGGCCACGTACGCCGGACAAGACGTGCAACTCAGACCACACGCTGCGATCATCTCCATGACTCTCTCCTTTGTCTGCGAAGCTCCTGTGGTGACACAACCTGCACAAGGTACTCATCCAGTATATTGTCACACGGGGGAAACGCCACGCGTGACTGATCTCAGTCGGGGCTCGTTTGCTGTTTCACCGTCTTGGCTCTGACATCCCTGGCATAGTAGGGTGACATGGCCAGCAGCTTCCGACGAATGAATGGCCGCGCAATGGGTACGAACAGCTTCTTCCATCCCAGGGTCTTCCGCTGCAGCGCCAGCGTCTCGTCAAAGCTGTGGTGCTGGTAGTGCAGCAGTCGTTCGCTCTCTTTGGTATCCATAAAGTCACAATGGAACGGCGTCTGCGAAAATGCGGTCTCAGGCAGCATCCCGATGCCCAGCGCATCGAACGAGCGTTGCATAAACTGCCGCCCGGTCACCTGACACGATGGACCGCCCGCGATCATCAGCGTCTTTCCTTCCAGCCCAGGCAGCATCGCTGCCGCCGCGACCGAAGCGCCGGCATCCATGGGTGCCAGGTACTCCATGCGGTCGTCCATCCGGACCTCAAACATGAGAGGGTCCAACTCGCCGAATTCGATGGGAGGGACGGCGCCGAACCGGAGGATGACCCATGGCAAGCCCGACGCATGCAGCATGTGTTCGCAGGTCATCTTGTGATAGGCGTAGTCTTCATACGGGTGAAGCAGCTCGTCAGCCTTGCGGGGTGGTGCAAGGTGCTGCGTACGACCATACAGGGCGATGGAAGAGCTGAAGACAATGCGAGGCCTGCTCTTCGAGGCAAGCGCTGCCTGCAGTAGATTCCATGTGCCGCCGACGTTGATGGTCTCAGCCCACGCGGGACGCTGCTCGCTCTTCGGCGGGATGATAAAAGCCAGGTGCACGATGACGTCGGCGCCCTGCACGGCCCGTGCGACGACCTCTGTGTCGCGGATGTCTCCCCAGATGATTTCGACCTTGCCAGCATAGGGCCGGGCCTTCCGCTTCGACAGAGGCGACGGGATGTCCAGACAACAGACGGTCGCTCCACGGCTCAGCAACTCATCGACGGCATACGTTCCGACGTTTCCAAATGCACCCGTTACCAGGACCTTCATGGTCTCCCTCCGCTCATGGACTCCATGAGCATCGACAGTACACGTTGCATGAGCGCTCCCCAGTCCTGACCTTCGGGGTCCAGGATGCCCTGGAGCAGCAGCCCCAGCACGGCGCTCAGCACGAGGGTTGCTGCCAGATTCGAATTCTCCACCCGCAGGCTCCCTTCAGACACGCCGCGGTCCAGCAACTGCTGGAAGAACCCCTGGTATCTGCGAATCATCTCGACCGTGCTGCGTGCCACTTCGGGATCTGCCTTGGACTTGGCCCAGAATTCAAGCAAGATGTTCCACTTGGTGCCGGCCACGTGGTAGATCTCGTTCACCCCCGACGCCATCGCCGCAACCTGCCGCGGCACGGATTCACTACCCGTCTGCGCTGCGGCGAACTGCCGGTCGAGCTCTGCCAGCCAAGCATTGAGCAGTGCCACAAACACCGACCCCTTGCTGGGAAAATGATGATAGAATGCGCCTTTGCTGACACCAGCGGCGCGACAGATATTGTCGACGCTGGTCACATCGTAGCCGTGCTCAGCAAAACTCTGCTCGGCAGCCGCAAGGATGCGGCTTCGTGTCTCCTGCGAACGTTCTTCCTGTTTCATAGTGACCCCCAACGGTTCAGCCTCAGATTCACAAACCGACCGGTTGGTCTTATTATCACCAGACAAAGACGGTGGTCAAGTCCGATAATTGAAACCCTGTTGGAGTCGCGGAAAAAAGTCGCATCATTTGTGGTGGAAAAGAGTACTGCCATTTCGGCCGCACGGTAGATTGCATCAGGGTCTGGGGTGACGATAGTAGTTCCATTCACTCGGCGTCTGCGTAGCACTCTCTCACTCATGTTAGTTAGAACATCGCAACAGCGCTACACTTGTTTTGGAGGGCGCGATCCTTGCTGCGAGCAATACGAATACGGCACGCTGACAGCGCTACCCTCGTCCTATTCTGTGCATCGGGACTGTGCGTGAACGAAGGGTTCTTTGCCTCGTGCAAGACAGCAAGGCCGGGTCGTTGAGGTGGAGACACATGATAACCAGTAGTACTGAGGACAACAACGTGCACGTGTACTACGTGGACAAACAGCCACCTCGCTACAGTCTTGGCCGCATTTTCATGGTATTTGTGTCGCTAGCCCTGACCGCCTTCCTTGTGGGAGTCATCCTCGTCAACTGGACAGATCCGGCGAGTGGAATAGGGGTTGCGTTGTTGGTCTCCCCGGGCTTTGCAGTCCTTCTGTATGAGATCGTCTCTCAACTCATGATCCTTCACTTCCTTCCTCGTATGCGCTACGAGCTTGGGGATGATGCGTTGCACCTTATCCTTGGTGGTCCGTGGCAGAGCAGGATACCATATGCCAGCATCGATAACGTCACTCGTAAGGACCTTAAGAATGACATGTTCTCGAGTTTCGGAATGCCAAACGTTGGAGCCCTGGATCTCATGTATGCCAACGAAGGCACTATCAGCATGTATTCCACGCATCTATACAAAGATGTCATCTTGATCAAGACCAAGGCGGGGATGAAGTATGGAGTCTCACCCGCAGATCCAGATGGCTTTCTCAAGGCATTGGGACAGATTCTGGACAACCAGAGAACGGCAGACGGAGTAAGTCTGTAGATAGCGACGAGGACGCCGCCGCACGGCACTGCGTGGTACCAAGCTCTACCAATGTGTCAATACGTCCTGAAATAGGAGAGTACACAGCACTTTTCTGAGTAGTGACGAATCTTGACATCCAGATGCCATATCTCGAGTTCCCAGTATTGACATTACTCTCCTGCATTGTTCCTGGCTGCCAGAAATTGAACCCCGATTTCGGGAATTGAACCCTCATTTGGACAATCGAACCGGATTGCCGATGATACTAGTTAGAGACTCGTTCTTTTGGCATTTTCACTTTGCAGCTCTAAATGATCGCTTTCCAGCGGCAGGTGGAAAATCCCGGAATGTAAAGTGCTACTATTTCGAACCCCTATGCAGTGATGCGGGTTTGCTGGCTCGAAATATCAATACTTTAATGTTTTAGTCCAGGAGGCGCTGTTCGCAGATGCGGTCGGTTTGTGTAAAGGAGTCGTCAGCGCGGGCGCAGGAAGAGGTACCAGCCAGCGATGGCCACAACCTGAACGGCGACGACCAGCCAGAACCGTTCCAGGAAGCTTTCTTTGCTGGTCTTGTGGTGAAACAGCCGCATGCCAAGGAGTGCACCGACGGTACCGCCCGCAAATGCCAGTGTCAACAGGGCCCTCTCTGGTACACGGGTTGCTCCGGTCCCGGCAACCAACTTGTCATAGCCATAAGTAAGAAACGTGATGGCCGTGACAGCCAGCAACCACGACTGCACCCAGTCGAGCGCAGGCAGGAAACTATGCAGCAGGAACATACCTGTGACAGTCAGCCCCAGCGTGAGAACCAAGGCCTCGGTCATGGTACGACGATGAGCACGGGCAACGACAGTCATTGCCCTCCTTGCTCCCCGCCGCCCAGTGTCTCACGGACCTTGGCGGCCAGAGCCTGCACGGTAAACGAATTGTCGATCAGACTGGTCATGATCATCCTTGCACTCCTTTGTTCACACTGACTCGACGTGCAGGCTCTCCAGGTTATGATACAAAGAACCCCGTCGCATTGCACGTGACGGGGAGCTCGCCGGCGTCTTCAGGACAGGGAAGTGACGCCGCCGGCAGAGATGAAATGGTGGTCAGGCAGAAGCGTCTACGAAGACGAAGCTCCCGCCCGTTGCCGAGGCAAGGGAAAGCGTCCTGGTTTCTCCAGTCACTCGTCCCTGGTCTCCTTGTTCCAAGAGGGTGCCGTTGAGTGAAATGGACCCGGACGTCACATACAGCAGGACACACCGGTCACCCGTGATGGGGTACTCAAGCGTAAAGGCTGGAGAAAACACCGACAGTGAGACGGAGGCGTCGGCATGCAACGTCACCGCACTGGGCTGTCCCTTGCCAGAAGCCACCGTCAGCAACCGGTCCTGCCGCGACATCTGCGTGAAGTCCTTCTCTTCGTGCGATGGTGCCAGCCCATGCTTGTCCGGGAAGATCCAGATCTGATAGTATCGGGCCGGATCGCTCTCCTCATTCTTCTCTATGTGCCGCGTCCCCGTACCGGTAGAGATGCGGTGTACCTCACCTGCATGGATAGTCGTGCGCTCCCCGGCATCATCGGTTATGGTCAGTTGTCCCATCAGCATGATCGTGACGATCTCCAGTTCCTCATGGAGATGCATCCCGAAGCCTTCCCTCGACTGGATCAGGTCGTCGTTGAAGGCGCGCAGCATGCCCAGGCGCACATTGTCTGGTACAAACCACTCGCCGTATGAAAAGAGCCAATAGGCCTGCATCCATGACAGGTCGACAAAATGACGTTCCTGTGCCGGTATGCGGGTAACCATGTCAGACCCCCTTAAGCCAACCGTAAAAAACCTGCAGAATTTCTGTTGTCCGATCCTGATATGTCCAAGACGGGCATTCGTCACATGTTTTCGTCTGTCTCAGGTATAGAGGAAACGCGCCCCGAGTCAAACAAGTGACCAGGATGCGCAGCACTCTGGGGTGGATTGCTTCAGGTCGTTCGGGGGGTCTTCTTCTTTCTCCTGCCGGCTGCGTCCCACCAACCAGCGTGGGAAAGGCAGGCCAGAAAAACAGCTGATGCGCTGCGTCGCCCCGCTGGAACATCGTCCCCGTGGTCCCGATGAGACCGGAAACGCACTCTGAGCAAACAGCGCTATCATGATAAAATGGAATCGCAGGAATGGACCACATCCATAGTGCAGGACGGCGACAGCTGCTGGCTGGTCGTGGTTGGAAGCGACGTCTCGCCCTCAACCAGTGCACGCGTTCACGCGCTGCAACGCGCCGTCGAGACGCTGCATCCTGCCTGGCTGGTCGAGACGATGTTGGGATACTGCTCTCTGGGGCTGATCGTCCGGCCGCTGCAGGCCTCAGTGGAAGAGGTCGAGGAACTTGTGTCCACAGCCACAAAAAACGTCATGGTCGCCCCATCCGTTCACCGGACCGTCACGATCCCAGTCTGTTATGGCGGCGCATGCGGCCCGGACATGGAGGTCGTCTGTCGGCAATCTGGACTGAGCGAACAGGAGGTCGTGCAGCGACATGTTGCAGCTAGCTACCAGTGCTCCATGCTGGGGTTCCTGCCTGGCTTCCCATACCTTATGGGCCTCGACCCACAACTGGCGACGCCGCGCCTGGCAACACCGCGAACCGTCGTTCCGGCAGGGAGCGTGGGCATCGCGGGCACACAGACAGGCGTCTACCCAGTGTCCAGCCCGGGAGGCTGGAACATCATCGGCCGCACGCCTCTCACGTTGTTTGACCCGTCGCGCGAGCAGCATTCGCTGGTACAGGCAGGAGACGTTGTTCGCTTTTCTCCCATCAGCCTTCAGGAATTTGAAGAGAAGCAGTCAGATGAATTCACATGTTATCCACAAATATGCGATGTTTCAGAGCAGGATGTTGGCGGATGTAACGTGCTCGAGCCCGGCATGTTGACGACAGTACAGGACGAGGGCCGCTGGGGACTGCAGAACATGGGGATCCCCGTTTCAGGAGCCATGGACCGACAGGCGCTGGCACTCGGGAATTTTCTGGTTGGAAACGAGGAAGGGGCAGCGGCTCTGGAAATCACACTCTCCGGTCCATGTCTGGTGTTCACGACAGATGCGCTGGTGGCACTAACGGGCGCTGACATGGGCCTGCAGGTGGATGGGCGCGATATTCCGGCATG